>Ga0181555_1003123_pt1 | contig 13381 bp, 16 predicted proteins | sample 011ome_15_FD_145601 | JGI IMG/M metagenome (GOLD analysis project Ga0181555, IMG submission 145601) | Coastal salt marsh microbial communities from the Groves Creek Marsh, Skidaway Island, Georgia - 011504AT metaG (spades assembly) | ecosystem: Environmental > Aquatic > Marine > Intertidal zone...
CGGTTCCACCAATTTGAAGTCTGTAACGAACAAACGCCACCTACCGAGGTGGCGTTTTGTTTTCCTCAAAACGAGTTAATAAGATGCATTAATTAAACTGATAACTCATGCCAGCCTGAAAGTTAAGTGGTGCTCCAGCAAAAATGCCATCAGGACTGCGACTAGAAATATAGCGCTTATCAAATACGTTATTGATTACTCCAAATACTTTCCAGTCTTTATTAATGGCGTAGTTAGCACTCCAATTGACTGTCGTAAAGGCAGGCACCTCTCCTAAAGTTCCGATGGCATTTGGAGCAACAGTATTTGCTGAGTCAGCATATTGATTGGAAACATAATTCAGGCTAACCAAAGTATTGAAACCATTCTTTTCATAACTCACACCAAGATTAGATGTGAGCTTAGGGGTATAAGGAATGCGATTGCCATCACGCCCTAAAGAATTCGTCCCAACAAACTTTGCAACCGGTATGTAGGTAGCGTTGGCATTAATAGCCCAACCATGGCCCACCTCATAACCTAGGGATGCCTCAGCCCCCTGATGCAAACTCTTACCCCCGTTAGCTTTGGAAATTCCCGCAGCCAAACTTTGGTTCACAATTTGATTGCTAAAGTTCATACTAAAGACAGCGGAGTCATAAGAAAACGCGCCAGAGCGTCCACGCAAACCTAATTCCATATTAGTGGAGCGCTCTGGCGCTAGCTGCTGATCAACCCCCTTATCGTCAATCGCCGTAGCCAATTGAGCTGGTGCAAATCCTTTGTAAATACTGCCATACGCTTGCGCTTGCGGTATGAGTTGCCAGGTCGCCCCAATTTGCGGAATCATTTCCACATTCTTGGCGCTACCCGATTTACCAGTGATGACATTTGAACGAGTTTGGTTGTAGCTTTCAACTCGCACCCCTGGAATTAAAGCGAAGTTATCCGTCAATAGAAATCGATTCTGACCATACAAGGCAATCGAGTTAGCCTTATTGTCCTCATGAAGCGAAACTCGCCCGGAATACGCTAATGTTTTTGAGCTCACTAACTGATTGATTTGGGATTCAGTGTGCAAACGCACACCAAACTCTGCCTCGTTGGCAATACCTAAAGCCTTATATGCATGATTAATTCGAGAATCTAAACCCAACATTTGAAACTCTCGATTACGACCAACTAGACAGTCAGAGCCAACATTGCAGGCCTTAAATATCGTAGCGTCTTGGGTTCGATTAGCGATGCTTTGTCGCCAATAGTCTCGGGATAACTTACTCCAATACACCAAAGTGTTGATTTTGGTATCTAAATCAATTTCCAAAGAGTGATTAATATCTACGGCATTTCTTTGGGTAATAAAACGGTCATTAGGCGCCGGATTCTCTTTAGTGCGGTTGGTATATTGACTGGGGCGAAGACCCACATAAGACGTATTGATATTGTTGTCGTAATGCGTGTATTTAATACTGAGCCACTGATTTTGCGCAATCTCAATACCGCCCTTCATTAAGATGTCGTACATCTTAAAACCGTTCCCCTGATACCCGCTAGACTCAGATTGAATGAAGTTAATTCCGCCAACCGCACCATTTGTGGATGACTTACCTCCGGCTTCTATCTCCGCCAAGCGATAGCCATAGTTACCAACCTTACCGGTTAACTTAAATCCTTCTGACGGTGTTTTAGTAAGGTAGTTAATTACTCCGCCAATGTTAGAGGGGCCATACTGAAGACCCGATGCACCCTTTAATATCTCAATCCCACCAATACGCTCAACTGGAGGGCTGTAGTAAGAGGCATTGGAAATAAATAGACTAGGCTGAATTGGTGCACCATCCTCTAGCAAAAGCACTTTAGAGCTACGACTGGGATTCAAGCCTCGTATTCCAATATTAGGAATAGCGCCAAATCCACCCTCATCCCCTCGAATATTGACGCCAGGAACCGTTCTTAAAACATCCTGTAATGATTGAGGCTGCAACTCCTCCATCCTCTTTTGATCAATCACATCGACTGTCCCAGGAATTTTGCTAGAGGCATTTTGCTCACGACCAACAATATCAATTCTGGGTAATTCAACATCTTGAGCTTTTACCCAGCTTGAAAAAGCACTCCCACATAACAATGCAATTGATGACAACCAGGCGAGCCTATTTTGATAACGCAAAACATCTTGATGCTTCATATACCATCTCCAGTGATAACAACAAAAAATCGCTGGCTATATGCATATGAAGATGCTCTTGCTGGCTAGTAAGCTATTTCATTTTTACTTCGTCAGAATGAGTTTTCCCAATTTAGTAATGCGCAATTGATAAGTGTGTCCGTCATGCGTAATAAACATTTGCTTGCCTCGACCAAGCAGGGTCTCACTTGAAATTGTTTTTGGCAAAATCTCGGCTGAGCGAATGCATTTCAAATCTAAATCTACGGTGTTGCAATTGGTCAAGCGCTACCCCTCCAAACTAAAATGAACGGGGGCCTGAAAACACTGCGAAGAGGAATTGAGAGCTGAAGAAAGAGGTAGAAATCTCCATTGCGACAAGGTGGCGAGCGCCGACCTATCCAAACTCTGAAATCCCGAGCTCTTGGAAACGCTAGCCTCATCCACAAAACCACCCTGGTTAACGCACAACTTAATCATCACCAAGCCCTGCTCCCTGAGCTTTCTACTTAACAAGGGATAGTTTGGCTTGGGGTTATGTAGAACTTGCCTAGCAATTAAGCTCGATGAGTGGCCGCCCCCTCTCTCGCTACTGCTTACAGAAGATCCCTCAGAGGGTCTGGGGTTGAGATTTTCTATGGAGGTAATTGCGGCTGTTTTAGGTATTGACGCATATTTACGCTGACTAGGTTGATGTGTGCGTAGATTGACTAAATTCACCATCATGGATTCTGAAGTGAATGATCTTTCACCCTCATAAGATGAAGGTGCAAAGAATAGGAAAGCCAAAAGATGGATTGTGACTACACCTGAAATAATCAAAGTATTTCTAGGCGGAAAACTACAGAGCAAATGACTTCCTTAAAAGTTAAACAAGCAAAGAGTAGGTAGTTGGACTGACAAAACTTTCAGTACCTACGGACTCTTCACAAACATTTTAAGGATGATGCATTTGATAAACAACCACAATCCCTATGGGGACGGGGTTCGTAGGGCTATTGTTGTGTTACTACTTTAGCTCTAAACGCCAAAGTGAAGTTACTTCTTTAGAGCGCGCTGCATGTAATGCATCCGTTTGATCAAACGCCTTATGATGCGTTGGCTTGGTATCAACGCGTGCGAGAACTTTTAAGTTTGCTTGCTCAATCCATTGAAGAAGTTCATCTCTTGATCTCAAACCCAAATGCTCAGCCAAGTCAGACAGAATTAACCAGCCCTCACCGTCATCGAGTAAATGATTCTTTAAGTTACTCAAAAAGCCTTGTAACATTTGACTTTCAGGGTCATATACCGCGTGCTCGAGAGAAGAGCTTGGCCTAGCTGGCAGCCATGGTGGATTACAAACAATGAGCGCCGCCTTGCCCGATGGAAACAAATCAGTCTTAAGAACATCTATTTGAGATTGCAAATCCAGACGCTCAATGTTTTCTTGTGCACATGCGATTGCTCGTTCATCTAAATCCGTACAAACAATCTTCTGAATTCCTCGCAAAGCCAATACAACCGCAAGCACACCAGTGCCCGCGCCAATATCAAAAGCAGTTGAATTTTTCTTGATGGCGGCTGGTAGCGGAGTCTTTAATACCAACTCAATATACTCACCGCGTACAGGCGAGAACACGCCATAGTGCGGATGAATGCGAACCTCTTCATCATCTCTAGTAAGAACTTGCACACCCGTTTTGCGCCATTCATGGGCGCTTATGACGCCAAGCAATTCACGAAGGGAAATGACGTAAGGTTCAATCTGCTCACCATAAGCTTCGAGGCAAGCTTGGGCGACATCTGGAGCACGTCTTAAAGGAATGCTGTGATCTGCATTTACTGGAATTAATACCATCCCCAAAATACGAGCACGCTGTGATTGGGCAAGGCGGTGAAGATTGAATGTATCCAGCGGGCTTTTGGTTTTCTCTTTTGCCACTCGATTAGCTCTAGAGGATTTCTTGGAAGGCTTGTCTACTCTTCGCACCAAAGCCTGCAAAAGCTGTCGGGCATTCTGAAAGTCGCCCTTGTATAGCATTGCCGTGCCTTCACAAGCCAAGCGATAAGCAATATCAGCAGTCAGAGTGTCGTCTGCGATCTGAATCTTTTTATGGGGAGCAATACCATTTTCAGAATGCCACTTGGCGCTATGGACTTGTCCGCCATCTTCCCAATGAAGAGTTGTTGATGAGGTCACCTAGGAAACCACAAAACGGTTATTTTGATAATCATCAATAGCCTGTTCAATCTCGGCACGGGTATTCATAACAAAAGGGCCGTATTGAACGATGGGCTCATGAAGTGGCAAGGCTGCCAAAACAATAAATTGCGCACCAGTAGCGCCTGCTTTCGCCTTTAAACGATCTCCATCTCCAAGAACAATAGCTGCCTGCTTTGGAACGGATCTCATGGGGCCACCAATTTCTAGATCGCCTTCGTAAACATAAACAAACGCATTGAGCTCTTAGGAATGCGGTGCTCAAATTCAGCATTGGACGGCAAATGCACATCCAAAAATAAAGGGGTTGTAGTAATTCCCTGAATCGGACCTTGAATTTCATTTCCTTCAAGGCTATAACCTCCGGCAATGACTTTCACTGAGCCACCACTTTCTAAAACAACCTTAGGAATATCTTCCATCTGAATATCTTTATACCCAGCCGCCTTCATCTTTTCTTTGGCGGGTAAGTTGATCCACAACTGAAAGCCGCGCATAGCGCCACTCACCTGTTGCGGCATCTCTGAATGAATGATGCCGCGCCCTGCTGTCATCCACTGCACTCCACCAGTCTTAAGATGGCCTTGATTTCCAAGGTGATCCTCATGCAGCATATGACCTTCTAGCATATAGGTCACCGTCTCAAACCCTCGATGCGGGTGGGCTGGAAAGCCTGCCACGTAGTCGTTTGGATCATTTGAAGAAAATTCATCGAGCATCAAAAAAGGGTCTAGCCTCACTTGATTCTGCCCACCAAGACTACGGCGCAATTTCACACCCGCACCATCAGAGGTGGCAATGCCAGGAATAATGGTTTGAATATTGCGGATCATGTTCGAAGTCTTATATTTCTTTTAAGCGGGTGGATGATCTTCAGGATTGACGTCTAGCGCGATTAAGAAGCGGGACACCATGTTGTAAGCGGCAATGACCGTTACCAACTCTACCGTATCAGTACTTCCTAACGCCTTTTGTAAACGTTTCATCAACTCAGGATCTACCTTGATATTACGCGTCATCTGAAAAGTGAGTTCAGCAGCATCGTTTTCTACTGGTGAAAACAACTCTTTTGGGAAATTCGGTTGCCCAATGAGGCGCAAGCCTTGCACCTGTTCCTCTGTGCCACCCGCCTTCTTGAAAGGGGGTGCATGGTGAAAGAATTCATACTCGGCACCATTGAGCACCGCCACGCCACACATGGCCAATTCACGCAACTTGGGATCTAAAGATAAATTATTCCGAATCTCGCCAATAAAATGATTCCAGCCTTCTGCAATCGGAATGCTATGCAAGAGCATGCGGTCTAAATTAATAAACTGACCACCACGTCTTTTGCGTATAGCATCTACCAACTCAGCTGGTTCAGCCAAATCCATTGGCTGATACGGAATTAAACGTTCTGACATAAATCTCTCTTATGAATACTGCTTACTGAGCAGTTTCTTTAATGTTATTTTCAATGACAAACTTACCCCAAATACCAATTTGCTTGCCAATAAACTCTTGCGCAGCTTCAGGTGTGCCACCAACAATTTGAATACCTTGAGCCTTGAATTTCTCAGCAACAGCTGGAGTTTTTAGCGCCTTGTTTAAAGCCTTATTCATCGCATCCACTACTGCTGGCGGAGTTTTACCAGGAGCTAATACAGCCCACCATGCAGGCGCACTAAATCCAGGGAAGCCACTCTCAGAAATCGTTGGCACATTAGGCAAGGAGGGTGATCTCTTGGCAGTAGTAATCACCAAAGGAATAACCCCGCCACTATCGACGTGTGGCTTCACTAAAAATTCTGAGCCTACCGCCAACTCCACCTGACCACCTAAAGCATCTTGCATCAACGGGCCGCCACCACGATACGGAATGTGATTCCAATCAAAGCCTGCCTGTTTTGCTAGACGCGCCATTGCCAAATGCCCCAAGCTACCAATGCCGATGGAGCCATAGCTAAATTGCTTACCTGATTTAGAAAGATCCACCAACTGCTTGAAGCTAGTGATGCCTGATTTTTTACTGGCTACCAACACCATTGGTGATGTACCAATCAACACTACAGGTGCAATATCTTTAATCGTGTCGTAGGGAAGTTTGTCTTTGAGGCTAGGGTTCACACCGTGCGTATCGAAAACCACTGCAAAGGTATAGCCATCTGCATCAGAACGAGTCATTGCGGACGTGCCAATTACTCCAGAGGCACCACCAATATTCTCAACAATGACGTTTTGCTTGAGCTCTGCCTGCAAAGCGGGTGCCAGTACCCGGGCAACCTGATCGACTGAGCCGCCTGGAGGGAATACGGCAATCAAACGAATTGGCTTTTGGGTGGGCCAAGCGCCCACTCCCGAGGTTTGGGCGCATACAAAGCCACTAAAGCCTAAAGTCATTAATGTGCTTAATAAGATGTTTTTAAAGGCTCTTTTGGCCATTTTTGCTAAATCCAGCATGGATTTCTCTCCTCTAAATAAGACCTCAAGGTTAACACCCCTGCAGCCTATTTGCTCGATAATGGTGGGGTAGCTAAGTGAGAGAAAAATGAAGTCGATTCTAAATATTGCAGCCTATTTATTTGTCAGCCTAGATGGCTTACCAGAGCTTCGCGCCAAGATGCTCGATGAATGCAATGCACGCCAACTGAAAGGCACCATCTTATTAACTGGCGAGGGGATCAATATGTTCCTTGCTGGTAAAGCTGACGCACTTCGTGGGTTTTTAGACTGGTTGCGTCTTGATCCTCGCTTTACACCTCTACAAGCAAAAGAGAGCTGGTCTGAAGAACAACCTTTTAAAAAGATGTTGATCAAGCTGAAAAATGAAATTATTCGCATGAACCATCCAGCCATTCGGCCAGAAGAAGGTCGTGCCAACTTCATTAGCCCTAAAAAATTACAAGAGTGGTTAGATCGCGGCACCGATGATCTGGGTCGCCCAGTCGTCATGGTAGATACACGTAATGCCTTTGAAGTTGACTACGGCACTTTTGAGAATGCCCTGCATTTCAATATCGAAAAATTTACAGAATTTCCTGCGGCTATTTCCGCTCATAAAGATGAGCTTGCTGATAAGACCTTAGTTAGCTTTTGCACTGGCGGAATTCGCTGTGAAAAATCTGGTCTCTATATGCGAGAGATTGGTATGCAACATAGCTACCAATTAGAGGGCGGAATACTCAAGTACTTTGAAGAAGTGGGATCCGCCCACTATCAAGGCAGCTGCTTTGTTTTTGATGAGCGCGAAGCACTTGAACCTAATTTAGACTCCATTCCTATAGAGAATTCCATTCGTAAAAAACTGCGGATGAACTCTTCCACAGATTAACCCACTGAAAGCATTATTCATTCATGACCTCATTACCTAATATCGTTGTTCTCGGAGACTATGAGCGCGCACTACGCCGCTTTTCTAATTGGGACAAGTTAGATCAACAAGCCAAGCTGACTATTCATCACGAGCCCTTACGAGATGAAGCACTCTATGAAGCTGTTAAAGATGCCGATGCGATTGCTATCGTCAGGGATCGATCGCCTTTTAATGAAGCCATGATTGCGCGCCTGCCAAAGCTTAAGTTTTTAATGTTCACTGGTGAACGCAATGGCACTCTGGAAGCATCCGCTTTAGTTTCCAGAAATATCCCCATGGCATGCACTCCTGGCGGCCCTTCTAAAGAAACTACAGCTGAACTGACTTGGGCATTAATTTTGGGCGCATCTAAGCGCTTGATTGAAGAAAATAAATTGATTGCGTCTGGCGGCTGGCGTGATGCCATGTCCGTTTTACCCATGCTCTCAGGTGAACGTTTAGGCATCATGGGTTTGGGTGCCATTGGCAGCCGAGTAGCTCGCGTTGGCGCCGCATTTGGCATGGAAGTGGTAGCTTGGAGTCCGCGCATGACTCCAGAACGTGCGGCGGCTGAAAATGCAAAAGCAGTGAGTCTTGATGAGCTTTTGAAAACATCCAAAGTGGTGTCCATGCATTTAGTTGCGGGTCCAGGAACCAAGGGTCTCATTAGCGCAGATCAATTGGCACTCATGCGTCCAGATTCCATTTTGATAAATACCTCACGCTCAGCGCTGATCAACATGTCGGATTTACAAACAGCGTTAGCAGCGGGCAGACCAGGTCAAGCTGCAGTAGATGTTTTTGATATTGAACCCCTCCCAGAAAAAGATGTGTTACGTAACACTCCAAATTTACTAGTCACACCTCATCTTGGATTTATTGCTGAACCTATTTTTGCCACCTTCTCAAAAGGAATCACTGAGACTCTGGAAGCGTGGCTAGAAAATAAGCCTGTTCCGCATCCATTTAAGCCACAGTAGGCTTTACTAGTTAACAATCATGCAGCAAAAAACACTGACTCCAAAACAGCTATTTATTGGCTTTAGCAAGATTGGCATGTCTGGGTTTGGCGGTGTACTTCCTTGGGCAAGGCGGACTCTGGTTGAGCGTGAAAAAATTCTGACCTCAGAAGAATTTAGCGCCATCCTAGGAATATGCCAAATCGTTCCAGGTCCAAACGTTGTGAATCTAGCTGTCTGTGTTGGATCTCGCTTTGGTGGTGCTAGAGGAGCTGTCGCAGCCGTTCTTGGACTCACACTTGGGCCGATAGCGATTGTGATGCTCTTAGCAACTCTGTATGAGCACTATAGCCACCTTGATACTGTCCAAGGAATTTTGCGGGGCATATCTGCGGTAGGTGTTGGGCTGATTGCCTCTACTGGTTTTAAGATGCTACGCGATGAGTTTCAGTATCCGGCGATGTTATTAGTTGTTTTGATCACCATCCTGGCGGCTACCTATTTTCATTTAGGCTTGGGCTGGGTAGTTTTAACAGCATCGCCATTGGCTATTTTCTTGGCGCGCAAAAAGGCTCTCAGAATATGAGCATGCTCTTAAGTTTATTTCTGAAGCTATCTGTGTTTTCCATGATTGCATTTGGTGGAGTCAATGCACTTTTACCAGAACTATTAAATTTGGCAGTCAATCAAGAGCAGTGGATAGACCTGCAAACATTTTCCGATTATTTTGCTATAGCCCAAGCTGCGCCAGGACCCAACTTTATGACAGTGACCTTGTTGGGTTGGCACATCTACGGCATCATTGGCGCACTGGTAGCCACCTTTGCCATAGTATGGCCCTCTTCTGTCTTGATCTTTTTCTTACAGCGCTTCATCTTGGGCATCAAAGATCCCGTTAAAAAGAAATCGATTCAATATGCAGCAGCAGCATTGGCAATTGGGCTAGTTCTATCTTCCGCATGGGAGATCGCCTTGCAAATTAACCACGGGGTTGCTGCATATCTCTTGACCATTACCACTATCGGACTGACTTTATTTACTCGCTGGCATCCCCTCTACTTAATTGCTATGGGTGGAGTATTGGGTGTGCTGGGATTTATTTAATTACCCCAAGGAAAAATATGAGAATCATTTCAAATATTTCTGCTTTCCTGTTGTGTTTATTTACCATTTTCTCAAGCTCTGCATTTGCTCAAAGCAATTACCCCAACAAGCCGATTAACCTTATTGTTCCCTACGGCGCAGGCGGAAGTGCAGATTCGAGAAGTCGTCAGCTTGGTCAAAAGATGAGTCTGATCCTCAAGCAACCTATTGTGATTGATAACAAACCAGGTGCCGGTGGGAATATTGGCACTGAGGCTATCGTGCGTGCAGCTCCTGACGGATACACCATCGGCATGGGTAACTTTGCGCCAATGGCTGTGAACAAAACCCTCTTCGGCAATTTGCGCTATGACCCCGAGATCGATTTAACTCCCATCATCCTAGTGGAAAAAGGTCCCTTGGTTTTGGTGGTTAATCCCAACTCCCCCTTTAAAACAGTCCAAGATATTGTTGTTGCAGCAAAAGCAAAGCCGGGTGTTCTCACATTTTCCTCGGGCGGCATTGGCGGAAGTCATCAACTTTCTGCAGAGCTGTTTGAGCTGAACGCAGGCATTCAGATGATTCACGTACCTTACAAGAGTGGATCTGCCGCATTGACTGATCTAATGGCCGGCAACGTTGATCTGATGTTTGATCAAATGTATTCAGCGGTTCCAAGTATTAAGGCGGACAAGATTCGGCCACTCGCCATTACTAGCAAAAAGCGCTCACCCTTACTTCCGAATGTTCCTAGCTTTGTTGAGTTGGGCTACCCAAAAGTAGAGGTTCTAAACTGGCAAGGTCTCATCGCGCCCAAAGGAACACCCAAAGCCATTATTGACAAGCTCAATGCTGCCGCAAATGAAGCACTCAAAGATCCTCAGCTACGTGAACTGATGCTCGCACAAGGTAATGAGATTGGCGGGGGAAGCCCCGCAGAATTTGCTGCTCTCGTTAAATCTGAAGCAAGCAAATGGAGCGCAGTAGTGAAAAGCGCGAACATCAAGCCAGAGTAAAGAAGATTTATAAACATTAAAGGGGCTTGAGGCCCCTTTATTTATTTAAGCGCTTGATAAGTCAGGATGCCTAAGAAGGTAAGGACGAGCGAACCAACTAAATTCAGAAGAGCGGTACCTAAGGCCCATGTAAACTCACCGCGCTGCATAAAGCCAACCACCTCAGCGGAAAAGCTGGAGAAAGTGGTCAAGCCTCCCAAGAAACCCGTTACAACTAAAAGCTTCCACTCAGGAGATAGGTGTGGGTTATTGCCAAAAAAAGCTACTGCAACCCCTATCAAATAACCACCAACCATATTAGAGATAAAAGTCCCTAAAGGCAGAGCAGCTCCAGCACCAACAGTTAGAAAATTAAAAGACGCTCTCAATAAAGCCCCTAAACCGGCGCCAACGAAAATTGCAAAGATTGATAGCCACATAGTCTGTTTTTTATTGAATGGAGAAACCCAACATGCTAATTGAACTCATCTCGATGCCATCAGTATAGATTTTTACTTGCTCACCCTCTTCTTGTAAAGCTAAGGTATATAGGGCAGGCCAATAATGTTCAGGGGTCGGTATCGACATGTGAGCAGCATCACCATAGCGCTCCCAATCGATCAAAGACTCATGGTGATTAGCGCGTATCTCCGAGACGAAAAAATCATTGAAGTCTTTTGCCCAAGGATATGGCTGAGCATCCTCTTGCCAATGAATTGTGCGCAAGTTATGCACCACATTGCCGCTCGACAAAATGAGAATATTTTCATCACGTAATGGGCGCAACTGCTTAGCCAACTCGTAATGCTCCCGCGCTGACTTTGATCCGTCTAGACTCAACTGCACCACCGGTACATCAGCCTCAGGGTACAGATACCTCAGGACTGACCATGCACCATGGTCAATACCCCATTCGTTTTCTTCAAGCACTACCGGAACATTCAATAACTCTTGCACGCGGTCTGCTAATGCAGGACTGCCTGGCGCAGGATATTGAATATCGAAAAGGGCTTGCGGAAATCCACCGAAGTCGTGAATTGTTTTAGGTTTGGACATTGCGGTAACCCATACCCCGCGAGTTACCCAATGAGCCGAGATTACCAATATGGCATCTGGGCGTTTGAATGTTTTTCCTAGAGCAGACCAGGCCGCTGTAAAGCGGTTGGGCTCTATGGCATACATCGGACTGCCATGGCCAGCAAATACTGCAGGTTGGCGATGGCTAGTCATTAATGCAGATTAACCGAATACGTAACCTGTATGTGCTGCAACCAAAGCAAACAAAATAGCCAAGCTAGTAGCGGCTCCCAACATCACGATCAATGTAATGATCTTTTTGTTGATTTCTTCTTTTGATTCGTTATGCCATTCGTTCATGCTAAATCCTCTGTAAACACATTAATGAGTGGGGTAATTATCCACTATCGACCGCGACCAGCCTTGCGCATCATGCCTTTTCCCCCGCCAAAGCCTGCCTGAGGCCTTCCAGCAGGTCCAGATGGGCCTTTTGGGACGGGTGGGCGTGCTGGCGGCTTGGCAATTACTGCCTTAGCCGGGGTCTTTGAATCGGGTTTCTTTTCGTCAGTCACTTTGAGCTCCTATGGATATCATATTGCCATGATTACCGACTATTCTATCCAAGCTATCGCAATTAATGCGATTCCCCTGATTTTTGCCATCACCATTCACGAAGCAGCCCATGGTTATGCCGCCCGTCGATTTGGGGATAACACGGCCTACATGCTGGGAAGAGTCAGCCTTAACCCCGCTAAACATATAGACCCCGTTGGTACTATTTTGATCCCGCTGGTCTTGCTTCTAACTGGGTCGCCATTTTTAGTGGGCTACGCCAAGCCTGTTCCGGTAAATTTTGGAGGCCTCAGAAACCCCAGAATTGACTCGATATGGGTTGCCTTGGCAGGTCCAGGCTCGAATTTCATTCAAGCACTGATTTGGCTCATCCTCTTGATTTGCTTAGTAGGTTTTGGAGTCACTGAAAAATTTCTAATCTCCATGTCTCAAGCGGGCGTCACCTGGAATTTGGGCTTATTGGTATTCAACCTGTTTCCCCTACCCCCTCTGGATGGGGGCCGCGTTCTAGCAAGCCTACTTCCTGCACGTCAGTCGATTGCCCTTGGCAAGTTAGAGCCTTGGGGCTTTTTTATTGTGCTGGGACTCGTATTTACTGGGGTCATTAGCGCCTTATGGATGACTCCACTGATGAGCTTTTTTGAATGGCTCATCCTTTTGCTCACCAGCCCTCTCAGAATGATCTTTTAAGCAAGCGGAAAAGCATTTTCTGGGCTATTCTGAATCCACGTAGCGCACCTCATATTAGGAGAACAATCATGAAACTACAAAAATTGGTTTTAGCAGGCACCGCAACTGTTTTGGCGATTGGCGCAGGCGTAGCTTTTGCGCAATTCCAAAAACCAGAAGATGCCATTAAATATCGTCAGAGCGCATTTACGGTCATGGCAAACTCTTTTGGAAAAATTGGCGCAGTTGTTAAGGGCGAAGCGCCTTACAACAAAGATGAAGTTGCTAAGAATGCTGCCATTGTTGCGATGATGTCTACTTTGCCATGGCAAGCCTTTGGTCCTGGCACCGAAGGCGGCAAAGCACAACCAGCTGTCTGGTCTGATAACGCCAAGTTCAAGG
>Ga0181555_1003124_pt1 | contig 13378 bp, 6 predicted proteins | sample 011ome_15_FD_145601 | JGI IMG/M metagenome (GOLD analysis project Ga0181555, IMG submission 145601) | Coastal salt marsh microbial communities from the Groves Creek Marsh, Skidaway Island, Georgia - 011504AT metaG (spades assembly) | ecosystem: Environmental > Aquatic > Marine > Intertidal zone >...
TCACCACCACCACCAATGCACGCACTCTTTAAAATATCAGGTTTCACCGGAACAACGCAAACTCGCTTTGGAACACAAATCGAACGGGAACGCCGCGTTCACGAAGAAAAAGTTTTACGAAGCGGCTTCGGAATTTACCAAAGCCATCGATCAAGACCCGTACGACCACGTGTTTTACTCGAACAGATCCGCGTGTTACGCCGCGTTGGACCAACACTCGAAAGCGTGCGCGGACGCGCGAAGATGCGTGGAATTGAAACCAGACTTTGTGAAAGGGTACTCTCGATTAGGTTTTGCCTTGTACAAGTCAGGATTCTTCCACGATTCTATCCACGCGTATACGCAAGGGCTCACGTTGGACCCGAAGAACTTGGCGTTGATGGAAGGCATGGGCGAAGCCAAGTTGGCGCAAAAGAAGAAGATTGAAGAAGCCAAGTTGGCATCGAAGATGAACAACGCGACTTTGGACGAATACGTCATCGGTATCGATTTAGGTACGACGTACTCGTGCGTTTCCGTGTGGAAGGATGGCGAGGCGCACGTCTTGTCCAACGCCGAAGGCGACAGAACGACCGCGTCGTGGGTTTCCTTCACCGAAGCCGGCAGAGTTGTCGGTGAATCCGCCAAAAGGCAAGCCGCGCAAAACCCGAAGAACACTTTGTTCAACATCAAGAGAATTATCGGGAGACAGTTCTCGGAGATTGGCGAGGATATTAAGCACATGCCGTTTGAGATCAAGGAAGGTCCGGGAGGTAAGCCGATCATCGTCGTCGAAGACCCGACCCAAAACAACGAAAAGAAGGAATTTGCCCCGGAGCAAATCTCCGCGATGGTTTTGCAAAAGATGAAAGCCACGGCCGAAGGCCAGTTGGGTTGCGTCATCAACAAGGCGGTCATCACCGTCCCGGCGTACTTTTCCGACGCGCAAAGAAGACAAACCAAGGACGCCGGCCAAATCGCCGGCTTGGAAGTTTTGAGAATCATCAACGAGCCGACCGCGGCGGCGTTGGCGTACGGTTTGGATAAGAGAGAAGGCGACGATGGTGAAATCATTAAAGATCAAACTATTTTGGTCTTTGATTTGGGTGGTGGTACCTTTGACGTTTCCTTGTTGCACTTGCAAGACGGCGTCTTTGAAGTGTTGGCGACGGCTGGCGACACCCACTTGGGCGGCGAAGATTTCGACGAATCCTTGATGGCGCACGTCCAAAAGACGTACCCGAACGCGGACTCCATCTTCAACGACGACAAGTCCAAACGCAAGTTGAGAACCGCGTGCGAAAAAGCCAAGAGAGAGTTGTCCATCACGCAATCCGCCAAGTTGGAATGCTTCGTCGGCGAACACGAGGTGAACATGACCATCTCAAGAGACGAATTCAACAAGGTGAACGAGCCGACTTTCCAAAGATGCTTGGAAGCAGTCAAGAGAGTCTTGGCCGATGCTGGCAGAGACAAATCATTGGTGAACGAAATTGTTTTGGTTGGCGGTTCCACTCGCGTCCCGAGAGTCCAAGAGATTTTGACGGAATACTTCGACGGCAAGCCGTTGAACAAATCCGTGCACCCGGACGAAGCCGTCGCGTACGGCGCCGCCGTGCAAGGTGCCATCTTGGCCGGCGTCCGCGACAAGCAAACCTCCAAGGTTTTGTTGATGGACGTTGTCCCGTTATCTTTGGGCGTCGAGTGCGAAGGCAGACACTTTGCGAAAGTCGTCAACAGAAACACCTCCATCCCGTGCAAAAAGAAGTCCGAGTTCACCACGGTGTACGACAACCAAACGGAAATCGACGTCAGAATCTTCGAGGGTGAACGCATGTCCACGGACGGCAACCACTTATTGGGCGAGTTCCAAATCACCGGCATCGAAAAAGCCGAACAAGGCGTCCCCAAAATCGACGTTACTTTCGAAGTCAACACCAACGGTTTGTTGACGGTAACCGCGAGAGATCGCGTCACCGGCTCCGAAGCGAACGTGTCTTTGCAACACGACAGAGGACGTTTGACGCCGGAAGAAATCGAAAGAATGTGCGCCGAAGCCGAAGCTATGAGAGAGGAGGACGAAATGTTGCAAAAGCAACGCGAAATCGACGGCTACATGGATTAATAATAATAAATAGAGATTAATTGATTGTTGCAGCGAGAGAGAGAGATGAAGAGAGAGGTCAGAGAGAGATTTTTATTTAGCTTTATAAAGAAGAAGAAGACAGAGAAGGGATTTTATTAATACATATTATTACACACAACGTATATACCAAGCACTGAACCGATAATGAAACACTTCTGACTTCTGCGTAAGCGCTCGACGACGACAACGAAGTCTCAGACGTTTTTTGTTCTCAAGAAGGCAACACGAGAAGCCAAAATTCGCCATAAAAAATTGCGCTTTATACGTTATACTAAAATGGCAGAAAACGCGAGCAAAGGAGGATCAGGCGGAGGATTCTTCGGCCGACTGACCTCGTTCGGCGGTGGCAACGCAGGGGTGCGTTCTTTGTATCGTTTTTGTCTTCTTTTCAAACTCTTCTTTGTGGTTTCGTTCGTAAACGTTTTGATTCGAAATCCGCTTTTTTCCCCCCGCGTTGATGCAATCTCGCGACGCGCAAAACAGCGCGAGATGGTGGTCGTTCTCTTCACATCGGGACGCGTCTGACCGCTCTCTCTCTTTTTCTCGAACAACAACTTTAACTCAAACAGAACGAACCGAGGAAGAAAGTGACCAAAGCGAAACTGGGGAACGACTCTGAATTTTACTACGACGAGACGCTCAAAGCGTGGGTGGACGGCTCCGATCCGAACGGGAAAGATGTGGCGAGACAAGCCGTCGGGAGTATCGGAGGACCGCCACCGATGATGACGATGCATAGTAGCAGTAATATCAATGGTGGTGGGAATGCGACGAATGCAAGCGTAGGAGGAGGACAGCAAGCACAGCAGCAACACGTGTCTTTTGAGAAGGGAAATCAGCAACACGAACGAGTGGATGCGTTTTCGCGAGAAAGCGACCCGCGGAATCCGAATCAGCAGCTGCAACACCAAAACTACCACCAAAACTACCACCAAAACTTTAGTAGCAGTAATAACAATGATGCGATGCAGCAGCAGCAGCAACATTCGCGCGAGGACGAAGAGCCTGCTGGGACGTCGTCTGCGTTGAATTCGAATGAACCGCCGCCGATGCCGCGAGCGAGTAGTTTCGTGGCGAGGCAAAGCGACGTTCGCAGCCGATACGTGGATGTTTTCAATCCGACGGGTGGGGATACGAGCGATGGTGGTAGTGGTGGTGGTGGCGCTCAAAGTTTATCGGGAAGTGCGGCGGATGTGGCGTCTTTTTTACCGCCGCCGATTGCCGTGGCAAAGCCGCAAAAGTTTTTCGTTCCCGGGCCGAGCGCGAAGGACGAGGACGAAGCGAAGAACGAAGGTAAATTAGAAAGCGAATCGCCGCATTACGTAGAGAATCAGCAAGTGCTCTCGCCGACGAAAAGAGAAAGTCCTCATCACAGTAGCAGCAACAACAACGATAGCAATACTTTTACTAGCGATGGTGAACATCATCATCATCATCACCAGGAGCAGCAACAACACCTCACTCATTTTAAACCGGGCTCGCCGGCGGTTCCAGAGAATGAAGTTTTGAATTATCCTCCGCCTGGAGAACACCATCAGAATGGAATGATATCGAATACTAGCGAACAACAACAACAACAACAACAACAACCGATGTATGACCAGTGGGGAAATCTCATAGAGCAACAGCTGCCTCCGCAACCTCCATCCGCCACGGGATCTATGCGAAGCGATGGGCACGAATCGACGAGTCAGTTCGACGCATACATCGATCAGAATAATCAGTATCCGTCGAGTTACGATCAACCACTTCACGAACAAACGCAGCAACAACACGTCGATTACGAGGACGACGACGATTACTTGCGTCCTCCGCAACAAATGGAACAACAACAACAACAACAACAACACCAACACCAACAAAACTATTCGGAATCTCCTGGACGAAACAGCGACGGGTATGATTTTGCTCCGCCATCACCTCGAATTAGCGAGGGCGGTACCGTTAATACTACTGCCGCCAATAACAATAGCGCGAATACTGCATTCATGCCGCCTTCTTCTTCGGATGGTTTCGCGCAAAACGACTACGATTTCAGCAACGAAATAATGCCGTCGGCGCCACACGACGAGAATAAAGGCAACGATGAAAACATGAACGACTACGACTACGTCGACTACAACGACGGCAACGACAACGGAAATGAAGGAGACCACGACAATGCGGGGGAAGCTCAACCGCCGTTCAACCCGGACGATTACCCGGGATGGGTATTAGACGAAGCCTCAGGCGCGTGGTATTATGCCGGCGATGGCGAGGAGGAAGGCGAATACGTCGAAGGCGAAGGCGAAGAATACGAGTACGACACGACGGGTTGGATCGAACGCGAAGTCTACGACGACGTCGCCGCGAAACTTGCAAACGCAGAGGTTACAATTAGCGATAAAAACGTCGAAATCGACGCGGTAAAGAACGAGAACGAAAATCTCAAGTTGAAGCAGGCTGACGCGGCCACGGATTTAGAGCAAGCGGAAAGAGAAGTCGCAGAGTTGAAGTTAAAGGTTGAGCAGTTACAGAACCAGCGCGACGCAGAGTTGACGGCAGAGCAGGTGGCCGAAGCCGAGGAGCGAGGGTACAAGCGAGGCTACGATGAAGCGACCAAGCACTTCGAGGAGGAGATGAACGACTTGTTGATGTGCTTGGGTCAAAGCGAAAGGGCGTGCGATCGTTTGAAGGAAAAGTTGGCCGAAACGGGCGCCGATGTCGACGCGATACTCGAAGAGTTAGAAGCCGAAGAAGACGAAGAGTTGAACAGATTGTTTGCGCAAGCAGCAAGTGTGGAAGAGAAAGCGGAAGTATCGGCGGAAGAAGAGCAAGCGACACCGCCGCAAAGTCCTACTTCTGCGAGGAAAAAGAACAACGTTCTGGGCGACCTCGAATTTCCAGACGCGCCGGATTCTCCCTTCGTTGGTGCCGATTCCACGACGGAAGATAGAGACGACGACGATAACGACGACGACGACGACAACGAAAAAACCAAGGAAGATGATGAAGAAGAGGAGATGGAAGATGCCGAGGACAGCGCTTTTGTCATTCCAAACGCGCCGGCGGGCGTCTCGGAATCGGACGTTTCCGCGTTCTTTGCCGATTTCCATCTTCCCACGCCGCCGCGCGGGCAAGGCATTGCCGACTCAAACAAACTGGAAGAAAACGAAGATATAAACAGCGGAGATCAGGAAGGGGGAGAAGAAAAGAAGCACTTAAATTTTGAAGACGCAAAGGGAGACGAGGCGGAGGAAGAAAAAGAAAACGACGGCGACGCCACGGAATCGGACAGAGAACAAGAAGAAGCTCTGACGGAAATTCAGCTGTAATTTTAGAAGCAAATAGAGATAGCCACTACATTGAAAATAGCTGCTCACAACATTCTTATTTATACACTATCACATTGTCATTAAAATGGCACCGGCTGGGCAGGATCCACCCCGTTTGATTCGCGAAACTGTTTCCTCTCTTCCTCGCTCATCTTTTCGTATTGCTCCATCGCGGTTTTCCTGTCTTGCTCCAACCTCTCCTCGACTTCCTCCGTCGTCAAATCGTAACAATACTCGTGATATGTCCTCAACGGAGAGACTTGCCCTCTTCCACCAATCTCGAGATTGGTCTCGATCGCTTTTATTCTCATCAACTTTACGCATTCCTCGTGTTTCGATTGTAACGCCCAATCCACGGGCGCCTTGGACCACAAATCTCTCACCTCTAACTTCGCCCCTCTCTCTAACAAAAACTTCACGCACGCGACTCGCCCAAACCCAGCCGCGAAATGTAACGGCGTCCTCCCCGCCGGGTCCAACGCGTTCACTTTGTCGTCGTCATCCTTTGATAAAATCAATCTCCTCATTCCGTCGAGATCTCCTGTTCTCGCCATCTCGTGCAAATCCGGTGCCTCGAACAAGCGGTGCGCCTCCTGGCCTTCCACCATCGCGCGACACTCGTTCGTTCGTAACGTTCGCATCGACCATTTTGTCATTCTGTTATTAGATTTTGTGTGTGTTTTTGCGCGCGTAATGTGTTATTCGTTTATTATAAAATGATGTCTTTTTTTTCTCGTTTGACTGAAAGCGTTTTTAAGAAATTAAGAAGAACTTTTGAGGTTTTTGCTCAGTCAGTAGGTTACGTATCGGCATTCATTTATTATTAATAGTATTCGTTTTCTCAGCGTTATTGCGCGCATCTACGAAGAAGACGTGATGTTGTTTTGTGTGTCCTCGTTTGCGGCGACGACTGGTGTGACGAGTGCTACCACGAAAACGCTCTCGTCGAGGCACAGAGTAGCGACTTTAATCTCTCTTCAAAATGGAGAACGAAGCAACAACAACAGAAACAGAAGAGGAAGAAGATGTTTTTCCGTTCGCAACGAGAACGATGATTCGCCGAAAGTGTACGTCCCGTGCGGTGCGTTTGGCGGAGCGTCCTCGCCGGAAAGGAAAGCGGCGGATGTCATGCACCAGTTGTTGACGTATACAGCAACCTGGGTGGTGATTGGTCAGTTGGAATCTATAAATTGCAGACTGAACGTGCAAACGCCAGACGGAGAAAGCAAAGAGCAGAACTTGGACGGTCAAGGCGAAGTGAACCGAGTGAACAATCAGCACGAATTTTTGTTGGATTTTCTGGAGAAAAACCCGATTCGAGGAAACCCAGAAGAGTGGATGAGCAAGCTTTCGAAAGCAGACCAGAGTTTGGCGAACCGTATTATGATTGCGAGGCAAGGGTACGCGAACATGGATTTCGAGTGGAAGAGCGTAGAAACGCTCGCGAAGAGAGACATCGAGAACGGGAATAAAAAGCTGCAAACGGAAATGCTGGAGAGCATGATGTCGGGCGGCGGTGGCGGTGATACTACTTCGTCGTCCGCGTAAGAAGCAGAGAAGAGTTTGCGATGTTTTGTATTTATTGTAATTTTAACCCAAAGGTAAAACGCTTCTAAAACGCGTAAGTGCTACGTAGCTAACTCATCTCTCTATGACTACACTCTCTATACTTTCCTGCGCGCCTCGATTTCGGCGTCGTACGTTTGCACGGCAAACTCGAGCGCGTCCGAGACGCCTCTCGGGTAATATTTTTCGATGATCTCCTGCACGCTAGGTTTTCCTCCTCCTCCTCCTTCCTCTTCGTCCTCGCCTTCGTTTCCTGTTTGATTGACTTTCTCGAACAATTTCTCTTCCCACTCTCGACCGAATTCAGAATCCTTCTCTTCAAATATAAACGAGCGTCGAACGGCTGCAAACGTCGCCAACGCCTTCTCAGCGTCTTTCTTCATCGCCCCGTTTTCGCACGCCTCGTACACCGCTTTCACGACTTGTTTCTGCACGCCTTTCTTGTCAGCTTCCCACGCGCCGCCGCCGTATTCTAAAACAAAGAGCAGCGCTTTCAGCTCTGGCAACGTTTCTGGAATACCAAACCGTTCGTCGTTTGCAGTCAACCCTAACTCTTTGCGTCTTTTCTCCACGTGGTTCACTCGCAACGCGTAAGCTTCCTCCAACATCGCCCGACCTTGCTCGACGGAACCACTTCCGGCTAACTGAATCGCCGCGTTTCGCGTGGCGAATAACCTTTCGGTGATTGGCACCGCATTCATTCGTCGCTGCGCTTTCATTTTTCTCAGCACTTCTTTATCGATCATTTCGCCCGCTTCCTCCGGGCGTCGGTTTTTCGCTTTTTCCATCGCCTCCAGAGCGGCGAAGATGTTTAATAAAACGATATCGTTCTCTTCGTCTGGAATAACTTCTCGAGCCATCAAAGCGCCGGCTTCCAATGCATCGCCGCGAAAACCGTCTAAATACATGGCACGCCAGTTTCCTTCGTCGTTGGCGCATCGACCGACTAAAGAGGTAGCCATCTGCGTGCCCCGTCGTAAAACTTCCGGTTTCGCGTCTTTGGTGACGCTGCGAAGGATTTTGACAAAAAGAGACGCGGTTAAGATTCCGGATAAAACGCGACCGTTCAATTCAGTGGTCAAACCGTCTGTTTCTGCGGGGAATACCAGAGATGGATCTAACCCGTGCATTTGCGCGAGCTCGTGTTCGGAAAGTCGATTTAAAATTGCCGTCGGGCTTTTCCTGGGATCTATCGCCTCGTCGACAAGGGCCGGGGAGTCTCCATCGCCGAGAAGGTACGGGTCGTCGTCGTCATTATCACCACCACCACCACCATCGTTAGCATCGCCGTCTTTATTTTTATTCTTGGATTCGACTTGGTCGATGAGTAACCGAATAGCGTTTTGTATTCGCGTCTCGACGTTTTCTGGATCTTCTGCAGGTAACAGCGCTCTCGAAAACGTCACTTCTCGTTCAACGAAGCTGTCGTTTTTGGTCAACTTGTTCGCTTCGAGTCCAGCAACTGCGCGTAAACCAGTCGTTCGTAATTCTCTGTCCAATCGAACTCTGACGAGTTTCATCCAGTGTTCAAATTCCACGTCTGAAAAAGTAGGCCTCTTGGACAAAATGCCTTCGCCCATCATTTTCTTCAAAATCTGGTCGCTTTTATACGCTTTCATGGCTTCGCCGGATAACTTCGAGGCCCAGGACATTTGCAATCTCGCCAATTCTGTCGATTCGTACGTTTCCGCGACTTCGCACGTGTTTGATAACTCCACTCTGCACGAGGCCGTCACTTCGCACTTGCCGTTTTTCCTCCTCGCTTCGACTTTAATGTTCGCCTGAATGTCAAACGTTTTTTCCTCGCGCTCTTCCGATATTTTCTTTCGTCGCAATCGTTCCGCTTCTAAAGCCTCTCGTTCCAATCGCATCTTTTCCTCTCTCCGTTTCCTATCCTCCTCCAACTCTTTCCTCTTCCTCGCCGCTTCTTCTTCTTCGCGTTTTTTCAACCGCTCTTGCTCCTCGGCTTGTTTCAATCGAAATTCGGCGCGTACTTGTTCTCGTTTTCGTTCTTCCTCTTCTTCTTTTTTACGCTCAATCTCGAGTAATCTCTGTCGCTCCTTCTCTTCCTCTTCCTCTCTTAAGCGTTCTTTTTCGTCTCTCAACTCGCGTCTCTCCAATTCCTTCGCGCGTTTCTCGTCCAATTTTTTCTGTTTCTTTTCCAAGTCGCGTCGTAAATCCCCCTCGTCGTACAATCGCATTTCCACCGAAGCGTCGTTCTCTTGACCGTCTATTCTTTTCAACTCCTGAAACGCTTTCCCTACCGTCCACTTTTCGTTTCGAATAAACATCTCCTTCTTCTCTTTATTCGTTCGCACGGTCTTGGAAACCGCCAACGCAACCGATACCAACGCCAGCGATATAAGTTCCGTCGGCGCGTCCAACCGTCCTCTCGAACTTCTCAAATACTCCGGCGTTACTGGCGCTCTCTCAAAACTGCCGAAACACGCTCGACTGATTTCATTCCGCTTCTCTCGCACTTCCGCAATAAAATCTGAAACGTGGTCCATCGCCGTGTATTCCACTTCGATTTCTTCCTCCACTTCTTCGTACAGGAAACTTTCTGAATCTTCTTCTTTCAACTGTTCTTTTGTATTCTTATTATCGTCATCATCGGCAGCAGCAGCGGAAGAAATAGACGTCTCACTGCTGTCGCTGCTGTTTATCCTGTCCTCGTGAATAACACTACTCTCATCATCTTCATAATCATCTATATCGTCGTCGCCGCTTTTTCTCCTCGCATTCAGTCTGGAACGACTTCTGCTTTTCCTCCTCCTTCTTCCTCCTTTTCCTTTGCCTCCCACGCGTCGTTCGGCTGAAAAAACGACGAAACGACGAGCTGCTTCTCGCGCGGGGACAACGACGACGGCCATGCTTGTTTACTTGTTGTTGTTGTTGTTGTTACGTCGCAGACGCTCTCGTACCTCTTTTTTGTGAAGCCGTTTTTTCCCCATAAAAACTTTAAGAAAAGACGCAGAGAAACGACGATGCGTGGCGCTTCTTCGTCTCCTCCTGCGTCGTCGGGAGTGCAGACGCGAGGGCAGAAAAGACGGATGGGGGAGAGAGATTCTTTGTGGGATGTGATTGTGAATATGAACGACGACGATATAAGTTTCACACACATTCTTCCGAAATTGAATCTAACGGATGTGAAATTCTTGTATGGAGTGAATAGTGAAACGAGAAAGTTGATGAAGAGATGCATTCGCACGGATGATTTGACAAAGAAGTTTAAAGTGAGACAGATGTCATCGGTATTGACTTTGGAAGTAGCGTGGGAGCATAAATCGTTGTGGCGGAGGAGCTGGGACGAAACAGATTTCTGCGAGCAAGTTGCTGAAACGAATAAACTCGAGTTGCTCAAGTGGATACGAGAGGAGAAAAAGTGTGATTGGGATGAAAAGACGATTAGAGCGGCCGCAGAACAAGGTAATCTGGAAATGATAAAGTATTGCGTTGCAAATAAGTGTCCTATCGATGAGTGGACGTGTGAATATGCTGCCTTAGAAGGTCATCTCGAGGTACTCAAATGCTTACACGAAGATGCCAAAGCGCCTTGGGATGAGTATACTGCCATTTGGGCGGCTGGAAAGGGTCAACTCCACATACTCGAATACCTTGTTGAGCGTAAGTATGATAAATATGACGAACGAGCGTGTATGTGGGCGGCCGAGAAAGGCCACTTGGACTGTTTGAAGTACTTGCACGAAACCGCCAAAGCGCCGTGGAACAGTGGCGCCGTACGCTACGCTCACGAGAACAACCACCCCGAATGTGTACAATACCTCCTCGACAAAAACTGCCCATTACCAGAAGGTTGGCGATACGAAGACGGAGTATTGCACACGTCATAAACACGCATGCACACACACACACAGCTTGTAATTTAAAAAGAAGATTCAGCGCTCGCGTACCTTTTCCTTCCTCCTCTTTTTCCCTTCTTGTTCGTTTTTTTACAAGGGAAACCACCCCCCTCGCTGTACTTCATAAATTTTCTCTCTTCCTCTCTCTCTGTTTGTGACTCTGAGTATTACTACACGCGGCGTAAAGTGTTTACATAATAACACTTTCATCGAATTCGTACGCATCGTGCCAGACTGCTTTATTGGAGAGGAGAGACAGAGATATATATAGCGTTAAAGAAACGGATTGATTACTTTTGATTTTTGGATAACGAACAGTATCGGGGATATGAATTTTAAGAGTCACAGTCATCAAACCACGAACGCGAAGAACGTGGTTTTAGGAGGACGACGGATTCGTCGCTTCTCTGCAAAAACGACGACGAAGAGAACGACGACGAGAACAATCAAGGCTTTATACGGGTATAAGGGTGCAAAAATTGTCGACCCTTTGGAGCAACTGGAACGTTTATTTCCAGAGGTTCCAGAGCCGGTGTTGAAAATAGGGAAAACGGTATACGAAGTCGTTTTAGAGCCTTTATACGAGCAGTTACCATTACCGGACGTGGCCAAAGACTTTGTCGAACAATTAGCTCTGGATGAAAAAGTGAACGGGTGGACTTTATACACGAACGGGACGCCATTTGAGGAGTTTCTTTTCGTCGCGTTTGTCGTGTTTTATTTAACCGCGCAGCCGGGGATTTTGGGGTACGCGTTCGATGAAACCGTCGCGAGAGCGATACAAACAGCCACGGCTGGGAATAAGTTTGGCAAAAGAGGTTCGAACGTAAACTTAGGCGGGAGAATCGGGGACGGGTCGTTCGGGACCGTCTATCGAGGACGATTAAATTCCAGCGAGGCGGAGAATTTGGTCTTGAAGTTTGCGAAAAATACAACCGGCGCGAGCGGGTTACAACGCGCCGAACGACACATGAACGAACGGATATCCCGAGACATTTTTGTCGCCGGCGGTTGCGCGTCTTACGTCGGATCTTACGAGGAAATTGAAGACGCGGCGGCACCGGTTTTGGTGTGGAAATTCGCCGGCGATGAAAACACGCTCGAAGATTACGTGTTGGATAGAAATTTTCCGAGCGCGTTAGAGGTGGCGCTTTTTGGGAAATCTCAAGAGGATAAAGATTACGACGCGAGGTGTTACGCCGTCGCAAAGAAAATCACGCAACAACTGTTGTGGTCGTTGAGAGGGTTACACTCCATCGGTATAGTTCACAGAGACGTGAAACCGGCGAATTTAGTCAACGAAAACGGACGATTCAAACTGATCGATTTCGGCGGCGCCGCGGATTTACGAAGCGGCGTGAACTACGAACCGGAAGTTTCCATCTTAGACCCTTCGTTCTCACCACCAGAGGATTTTATCATGCCTGAACGAACGCCGAGAGCGCCTCCGGGTGCCATCGCCGGCGCGCTTTCTGTCCTTCCGTGGACCGTCTTCCAACCGCAATTATTCGATAGCTATTCCGCCGGCCTCGTCTTACTCCAGTTGGGATGCCCGCAACTCAGAGGCAAACGCGTGTTAGAACCATCCGGGTCGTTCCAGCGACGGTTACAGGACGAAAACTACGATTTGCGCAAAGTGCGCAAAGACTTAGCCGGAAACTTAGGCTGGGACTTTTCCGCTCTCGATCGAAACGGCGGCGCCGGGTTCGATTTAGCCTGTCGACTCGTCGCCGCCAGAGGTATCACGCGAAGAGGTCGATTAGACGCCACGCAGGCGCTGTTGCACCCGTTTGTACTTTTACCTTTTTAATACTACATCTACTATTACTACTACCAGTACTACTACTGCTACTACTGCTTTACTACTGCTGCTCCTTCACGATCTTCATTCGTCGACTACTCGCCTCGCGGTCCCCAACCGCCTTTCACTGTAAACAGCCACCCGTTCTTCAAACCGGTCCCGTTGCACGCGTCGCAACGCACGTACCCGCGGCCAACGCATCCACCGCAGCAATTGTCATCGTCATCACCATCCGTAAAAGTGGTCGTCGTCTTCCCTCTGCCTTGACAGCGAGCACACACGCGTCTGTTGTACCCGAAACATTCCTTGCACTTGACTGGTTTCGTGAAGTAGTCACACATCTCTTCGATGATTGGTCTTCTTCTTTGTCTTCTTCGTTTGTGATTCGTGTTGTCTTCGTTGCTTTCACCGCTCGCTCTCGACACGTTTCTCCTCAGGATTATGCTACTTTTACTCCTGCTCCTATTCGCGCAGAAGATGATGATGTCTCGACGCGACAACATGAGACGATGTGATGAATTTTTTATTCCGCGTCAGACTTTTTTCCAATTCAATCGGATGATGCTCATGGCGTCCTCCTTCACGTCCGCCGGCGCCGCGCTGACGACTACGAGTCGTCGTTTCGGGAATTCGAGAACAAGAAGACGAGAAAGAAGAACAGAATTCAATCGGAGCGTCGTCGTCAGAGCGAGCTCGTTGAGGGAGAGCA
>Ga0181555_1003125_pt1 | contig 13378 bp, 27 predicted proteins | sample 011ome_15_FD_145601 | JGI IMG/M metagenome (GOLD analysis project Ga0181555, IMG submission 145601) | Coastal salt marsh microbial communities from the Groves Creek Marsh, Skidaway Island, Georgia - 011504AT metaG (spades assembly) | ecosystem: Environmental > Aquatic > Marine > Intertidal zone...
TTTCTTAAACTTTTTTCAAACTTTTTTTGTGATTCGGACAGGATTCGAACCTGTGACCTACTGCTTAGAAGTTAAATATCTATCAATAATTCTAATACCACCATGTTCACCAAACACTAACTTATTTGCATAAGTTTCACAAACTTTATTTGCTGAATCACGTCTAACAGTTTCTGTTTTTCCGTTAGGGTGGATAAGCCAAGTCTTGTAGTTTGACCCTTCGGTGCATTGTAGTTTTGAACCATTTTTAAGTGCTTCAAAAATCTTTTCTTGATACTTTAATCCCATTACAATAAATTTTATTCTACAAATATACAAATAAATTTTCATTTAACCAAATAATTTAATGGAAAAATTTTCTTCTTTCATAATACAAAGGTAAGCAAATTATTTTAAACTTCCAAATATTTTCTACTTTATTTTTGCAGAATTTTCTATCTGGTCTGGTGTAAAGTTCTCACTAGCTCCCACGCTGGCTTTGTACAGCCCACCAGTTACTGGATGATTTCTGTGGCGAAACTCATGGATGACAGCTTCTTTGTTTTTGTAGCTTCCCATGTATTGCCATGCTTCTCCCTCGTTCTCTGCCACCTGTGGCTCATCTAGTCCTTGGTTGACTGGATGACTGGCTAACCAGCCCCACATATATTCCCACTCTGGGCTATCCTGTTTGATTAATACTAATTCCATGATACAAAGATACGAAAAAGATTTGACACTAACAAATCTTTTAACGAATTTTTAGTGCCAAATCTTCTCTGTTAGTTCCCCATTTAGGTACAAGCGTACCATTTCTACGCCAAGTCACTACGACATTTAACCATTTATTAACTTTACTATTTACATTTTTCCTCCAAGTAACGATATTTATAATAAAAGAAAAATGAGAAAAGAACTAACCGAAGAACAAAAACTCTTAAAAAAACAAAAAGATAAAGAGTACCGTGATGCTAATAAAGAAAAGGCAAAAGCATGGCGTGAAGCTAATAAAGAAAAAATCAAATCTGATAATGCAAAATGGCGAAACGAAAATGCTGATAAAAAGAAACTTAGTGATAAAAATTACAAAGAAGCCAACAAAGAAAAAATCAAAGAACAAAATAAAAAATATTATTATGCAAATAAAGAAAAACAAAAACTCTATAAACAAGAAAATAAAGAAATCTTAAACGAAAAAAGAAGAATCAAATACAAAGAAAATCGAGAAGCTATACTTGAGAAAAGAAAAGAATATACAAAACTCAATAATGATAAAATAAAAGCAACGACTAGAAAATACTTAAATGATAAGTATAAAAATGACCCATTATTTAAAATCAAAGTGACGTGTAGAAATTTAATTAGAAAATCAATAAACAAAAAAGGTTATATTAAAAACTCAAAAACTGAAACAATACTAGGTTGTACGTTTGATGAATTTAAAAACCACATTGAATCTTTATGGCAACCATGGATGAATTGGGATAACTACGGCTTATACAATGGTACATTGAATTATGGTTGGGACATCGACCACATTACCCCATTGGTCACGGCTACCAATGAAGAAGAGTTGTTGAAACTAAACCATTTCAACAACCTCCAACCATTATGTAGCAAAGTTAATAGGGATATAAAAAGGGATAACTTATCTACGAATAGGTAGATTTAAGTCATCTCTATTAGTACCCCACTTTGGTACTAATTTTCCTGTTGCTCTCCATGTAAGAACAACAAAGCCATTGTGTAAGGTCTCTCTACCCATTACAGGGTCTTTAACTCTACCTCGAATTACGTTGTCACGTTGTAACCACGTTAACTCTTTTACCTCGTACCCACCAACTGTGTGGGTTATCTGTTGTAAGATTGATTGTTCCATGATGCAAATATACGACAATTATTTTAATCCACCAAATAATTTAACAAAAAAATGAGGAACTTTCGCCCCTCATTTCTCTTCGTGTAACCAATTAAACAATTTATTCCTCGTTGAGGTTAAAACTGATTTCTTTATAACCTATTGGTGCTTCGGGTTCAACACTTATTAAGTTTCTCGCCCACGTTCCAATGATTTTGTTTTTGTCTTTTCCGAAGTAGTCGCCCCCACCTTGACCGTTGCCCTCGCAAGTCAACAATGGCAAAGGGTGTATTCTAAAGTCGTGACCACTCGCCCATTTTGCAGTAATTTGTTTTACCTTTGAAGTATCAACAAATTCTTTTTTGGTATGGTTAACCACAAAGCGACAATCTTTATCGGTTAATTCGGTTGTTGGTTTGATTTCTTTTTTGTCAATGCAACGTTGATATACGTTTGATTTTCGACCTTTGCAATGTTCGGCATAGTCGCCACCCCAAACTACAATTTGTGGGTTCTTAAAGATAAGGCTTTCAAAGGCTCTAACAAAGTTGTTACCAATCCAAGAATGCTCCATTAGTTTAAGTCCGTTGCTGTAAGCGTGTGAATACAAAAACGACAAAACTGTTTTTTTGTTTTTAGCCAAAATTACTGGCTTGTAATACTGTCCCATAATATAATTGTTTTAATTGATTAACGGTACAAAGATAAGGAACTTTTTTCAAAGTTCCAAATCTTTTGAGAACTTTTTTACCAATTTCTAGTAAAACTTGTTTTGGTTTTAATCCAATCCATAATCTTACCCGCATGGTAGCTTGTGGTTAAGTCGAATAGAAACCAATCCACTTTGCTTTCAGCCGATGGCTCACTAGTTGATACTTCAAGTCGGTTCCACTCTTTGGCGTTGCTTTGGTTACTACCTTTGTTACTGCCTTGTGAAAAATCCCACTCTTTAGCAATTACTGTTACTTTGTTTGCTGTGGCTTCTACTGTGATAACTCCACCTCTACAAACTTCTCCTAATTTCCAAGTCTTTGTTGCCATACTATTTTATTTTAATTGGTTAACAAAGCAAAGATAACAATAAAAAATAAACCTACCAAATATTTTGATAGGTTTTTTAATTATTTTTTCACTATTCTTGAAATTTGATAACCATAAGCCCAATGACCATTGGTTAAACAAACAACAATTTTACCCTTTTCAACGGTCTCCCATTTACAGCTTTTTATTTCTTTACCATATTTGCTACCAACAGGACATAATTGAATACTCTCAATAATAACCTCTTTTGGCGGTTCACTACCCCAAGCACCACGCCACATTACTTTATCTCCAATTTTTAACATAACTAATAGTTTAATTGATTAACAGTGCAAAGATAGACAAATTATTTTAACTACCAAATTTTTTAGCAACTTTTTTACGAAATTTTTATAATTCGCACATTATCAAACTTATACAGGTCAACGCCTCTGGTTTCCAGTATATCAATTTTCTTGGTAAATCTAGCATTCATAGTATCTACTACGGTATAAACACCACTCTTCTCCCCAGCATTTTCTATTCGTATGGTATCTCCATAATCAAACTTTATTAAAAATATGTTAATTTTAGTATTTAAACCCCATAATCAAATATTTATAATAAAAGACTTATGAGAACAAAACTAACAGAAGAAGAAAGAAAACAAAAACGATTAGAATCTAAACAAAAATATCGTGAAGCTAATCGAGAAAAACTAAAAGAAGCAAGTAAAAAATACTATGAAGAAAACAAAAAAGCTTACCAAGAAAAACGTGACGCTAATAAAGAAATCCTTAAAGAAAAACATAAAGAATATTACCAAAAAAATCGAGAAGTTATTAAGGAAAAAGTAAAACAATATGTCAAAAACAACCCCGATAAAGTTAGGGAAACACAAAATAAGTGGCGTAAAAATAAACTGGAAAGCGATATGTTGTATAAATTATCTTATAACTTCTCAAAAAAATTAAGAAAGATAATCAAAAGAAATGGTCACAGTAAAAAAGACAAAACAATTGATATACTTGGATGTACCTTTCAAGAATTCAAAAACCATATCGAATCATTATGGCAACCGTGGATGACTTGGGATAACTATGGTTTGTATGACGGCTCGCTAGATTATGGTTGGGATATTGACCATGTAAAACCATTAGCAACGGCAATAAGTGAAGAGGATATAATTAAGTTAAATCATTATACCAATTTACAACCGCTTTGTAGTTTTATTAATAGAAACGTAAAAAAAGATAACCCTATCTTATAATAGGGTTATTTTTACGTTATCGTATTTGTATAGTTTAGTACCTTTGGTTTCTAAAATATCAATCTTATTTTTGAAACGTTTATTCATTGTATCAACAATAGTATAAACACCGTCTTTTTCTCCACAACCACTAATAACTATTTTTTGTCCGTATGTGAACTGTCCACCCCAACGTTTTAATAGGTCACGTGACAGGGCAACCCATTTATGGTCACTGGCATGTTTCGGGTCAATCTTATACATTCCAGCTGTTACTAGTGGGTCGCTGTCACATTGTCCCTCGACAGCGTTATACATGGTAGCTGTTACTTCTGCTACAATTTCCTGTGTACGTTGTTCAATTTTTGCTAAACGTACATCTACTGGTTTGTGTTCTTCAACAAATACTGAATAGTAGAGTGTCGATAGGAATAGCACCAAGGCTACCTTAATTGCTGTTTCTCTTTTCATAATACTTTGTTTTAATGATTATGAAGCAAATATAGTAAAAGTCCTGGACATATGCAAATTTTTTTGCAATTATTTTTCATTTTCCAGTACAGCCGCCTCGCACGCCCACGCATGTCACAAATGTGTACACGAAGTGTCTGTCTCCATTCGTGGCGTAAACGCACATGAAGTCTGTATAAAAAAAATGGGAAGCTATTGCCTCCCATCTTTCCACCCCAAGCATCACCAAGGGATTACCAATTAAAACATCTTTAAATCTTTGTAATCTGTACGTATTCTGTGTCAATCATTTGAGCCAGCTCGTCCAGTTGCTTCATGTGTTTAGCCTGTGGATACAATGGACTGTCTTCCAGTTCTGCATACTCACACAGGATAGTCTCGAATACATCCCCTGTATATATTTTCTCTCCCAGTTCGCTGTCTGTGTCTTCAAACGCTTCACGCCCTCGCAATTGTCTTACAACCCAGTCAGATAAAGCATCCTCATTGATTTGTGTCATCGACACAGTTCTAAGTGCTTTTGATAATGCTACAGGTTCAATCTTTCCTTTGAACATACGAGCTTTTTTAAGAGCTTCGCCTCTGGTGTAGATTGTTTCGCTTTCTTCGTTTCCTAAGTATCCTGTGTTGGAAACTTGGTCTGGTCTAGCACTGTGACCCTCTAATAATTTTACCTTGTATTTCATGGCTTCTGGTTTTTTTGTTCGGTACAAAGATAAGGAGAATTTTTTAATTCTCCAAATCTTTTACCAGTTTTTTTTAAAGAACTTCTAATCTCTCAAACTCAACACACCAACAATCCCCATCTCCATCTTCAACGATAGCATATCCATCGTCAGTTCTTAATTCAGTTACAGTACCAACAAATTCAAAATTCCATTGGTCTTCTGTTGTTGGGCTAGGCACTTCTACATCTGCACCAACATATACCTCAACTCCGTTTTTATCTAATAGTGTCATAATTCCTGTTGTTTAATGATTACAGTACAAAGATAAGAAAACTTTTTGGATTAACCAAACATTTTATGCTTTTTTTTCTCATATTCTTTCATGATGTTTTTGTACTTCTCAAAAAGGTCATTGTGCATCCCAATGTTAAGCGGTTTCAATTTGTTAAGCCACATCCCAACTTGGGCTTCGTTTGGTGTTTTCGTTCCCATTCGTATAGAACGAATTCCAGCCTCTACTTTTTGAATGTAGATTTCTTCACAGGTTTTTGCCATGGTATTTATTGTTTTGGTTTTTTTAATATTTCTAAGTGTCCACTTGCCATCCAGTGAACCATCACATCCAAGTCATTGCCTCTAGTAATCTGAAAACCGTCTACAGCTAAATGATTCTTAGCCGTGGCATGGATTACCAAGGATTCATATATACTAGGTTTTAAAACTTTTTTCCATTGTGCCAGTTGTCGGGTCTGTACTACAATTCCATCCTCGACTGTAAATATTCTGTCCATCTTAATCCTCCCTCCCTCAATCAAATTCGTATCCCACTTCTGTTACATAAAATGTTGCACCATCGAATCCTGGTCTACGCATCTTTAAAACATAAATGTCAAAGTAACCGTATGTTTCGTCTTTCTCGCTGTCGAACATAATATTCCAGTCAACCAATTCATTGGTGTCATCGTTTTCGTTAACGAACCCACATTTGATTTTTTCTCCAAAGTGTTTGGATAACTTTTCGTTAAGGGTATCCAAGTTGAAACGCTGTCCAACCAGTCCCTCCAAAAATTTTACAACTTCTTTATGTCTTTTTGTCATAGTACTTTTAAATTTAATAGTTTAACCACTCTTCACTCAAAACATATTCACTAGGAATATTGGATTCCGTAATAAATTCATTTTGTAAAAATAAATCGTTATAATTAACAATTTCATCTTTATCAAACTTACCTAGACAATAAGATAATACTCGATGTCTTTCTTCTTGCGTTAATTGACTAGGGTGTTTTGTAGATTCAAAATAATTATGATTACTACCATCTAAATCAGTAGTAATATAATGTACTTTATCATTATCCCATTTAACATATAATTTACTTTGAGTTTCATTATCCCCAAGCAAAATATCATTATTTAACAATTGATACACATTTGATTTCATAATTCTCGATGTTTTAATTTGATATGTCAAAGATAAGAATAAAAAAAATAACTACCAAATATTTTGATAGTTATTTTTAATTTTTTTTAGTCTTCCGATTTAAGTTCTCTTTTAGTTAAATACTCATCAATTTTGATTACCCTTTCAAACTGCTCACTTTCAAGTGCCAACTCTTTCAAACGCTCCAAAACAACCACAGGATATTCTGCAACCAGTTTGCCTTTGTTGTGTGCAAGTTGGATAAGGTTTTTTTCAAAGGTACTTAACTCTTCCTCATCTAATTCATTAGACAAGTATTCTACCAAATAGTATTCCTCATCATCTTTGATGTCCATTGCCATTTCCAACGCTTCTAGTGTTCCACCATCGGGAATATTTTGTTCAATGATTTCGCCATTTTGTAGATTGTATCTACCTACATTGTAACCAAAGTCCTCATCTGCATACTCAACCTCGAAAGTAACTTCGGGGAACATTTGGCTCAACTTAACCAGTATGCTGTACGGATTGCTCCACGCTGTATCAAACTCGATACAATTTTCATCGTTTTCTTGTTGACTGTAAGCGTTCCATTTTGTACCCCAGTTGCTTGTTTGCCAACCGTACCAGTCACAATGACCGAATTTTATCTTGTACTCATTGGCTAACTCCTGTGTCAACCCACGTGATAAACCCCATTTTTTCTCCATATCGGATAACTCGCTGTTCGCAATTTTGCGTTCTTGCTCATCGTATTCTGCCTGTGTAATGATACGCATAGGCGATACAGTTCCCTTTAATTCTGTTGGGATTGGTGCGATTTTGTTGAAGTCAATAAATTGGTCTTCTCCCTCGCCTTTGATTGCTTCTCTTACTTGTGCAACCTGTTCCTGTGTTCCGATAATGGTTAATCGGTTTGTAATGTGATTTGGCATAACTTATGGTTTTTAATTATGGTACAAAGATAATAAATGTTTTTCTTATATGCAAATTATTTTACAACAATTTGCACATAAGAGATAAAATAATTTTCCACGTTAAACAACTGGTCATTGCATTCGTCCATAAAATCATTCAACGAATAAAATACTGGTTGCTCATCGTCACTCTCATCGTCAACGTCCAATTCCTTGTTCAACTGCTCACGCAATTCACTCATCGACTGGTAACGTTGATTTTGGATTAACTCACAAACTTTTCTTGCATTGTGGTATGGGTCAACTGGAATAGCAACCATTACAGTTTCTACTGGTGTTTCGTCCAACCAACGTACAAATAATTGATTGGTAAATGACCAAGAACCTTTGCTAGGGTCTTTCTCGTTTGCTGTATAGACAGCCTCTAGGCGTTGAATACGCCCCATTGTAGTTTTCGTTTCTACGATATACTTTCCTGTTACCGTTGGGTTAGTTGTTTTCCAATTCATAATACTGGTGTTTTAATTAGATAGGACAAATATAAGAAATAAAAATGACACTACCAAATGATAGCGCCACTTTTTTTAAATTACTATTAATTTTTTTCCGACTGACTGGATTCTACCAAATTTGTAGTTATCCGCATTTTGTCCCTCATACATCCAATTTGGTGTTACTCTAGGATTATACGTTACTGGTTCGCCTGGCTAGTCCAATGTAACATCTGAATCCACTCACACTCAATCCACGCACATACCACTTTCTCCCCACCGTCATGGATACGCTGTGCCGTCCTCTTACGGTTTCGTAACTGGCAATCATGGAATACCATGTTTTGCTTGTTAGGGTCAACGTACTGAATGTCGCCATTAGGATAAGTAATCTGCCAGTGCATGAAATGCTGTCCAGCTCCCAAATGAAATCTCACTTTCGTTTTTTTCGCCATAGAACTTATTTAATTGGTTATTGTTGTTTGAAACCAAAAGACTCAATCCCTAATTTATATTTAGTGACTTCATTTTCTTTACATAACTTAACAGCGTCAGTAAATTTATTACTAGTACCAACATGCTCTTGATTTTCGGTGTCCTTAAACACAACATATTTATCCAGTTGTGGATGATTCTGCGCTTGTATAAAACAACCCTTGAACCACCACTCCCCAATTTCTATTTGAAACGGTTTATTCATAACTCATTTATTTTAATTGGTTAACGATACAAAGATAAGGAACTTTTTTCAAAGTTCCAAATCTTTTGAGTATTATTTTTATAACCCATCAATTTCTTTGACTTCCAGTTGAGTAAAATCCATGTCAACAAAGAAACCTTTTGTAATGTCTGCACTACGTAGCACCTCATTAGTTTTTTGTAAATCGTATTTGATTTGTTGAATAGCCAGCTCCCTAGCTTCTTCACTGGTTTTAGCTGTTACTGTTCCATGGTCAAAGCTCGTCCAAATTGTATTGGTTGTTAAGCTGTACTCCCATTTCTTGTTTACTGCTTCCACCTCAACAATATCCCAGTCGCCCTCATCAACAATTGCACCGTTGATAACTAGCTCGTCATTTGGTGTCCATGTATAGCTGTGGACTTCCTGTCTGTTTTTCTTGTTTACTGCTACAAACATAATATTTATTTTTTGATTAATTACCATTTACCGATTCTACCATAAGATAGTGGATAACCTTTGTTCCCCCACATTACATTTTCGTCCAAATACTCCTGTTTCATAGTAGTAGTAACAGTGTCTAAATAATACTCATAAGCAATAGCCAAACTGTCTGCTTTGGTAGTCTGTGGTGGATAAAACGCAAATAGGTTTTCTTTTGGGTGTCCAACAAACACAATATACATTTTGTTTCGCCCACGTCCGTACTGGTGCGCACTAGCATATTGTTTGAACTTCGCAAAGGATACTGGTTTGCCATTTGGCAACAACCCCAATGCTTCAAACTTTTCGTTAACTTGTTCAACTGGTAAGTTCATATTTTCTGTGTTTTAATTTGATAGGACAAATATACAATAAAAAAAAATAACTACCAAATTTTTTGATAGTTATTTTTAAATTATTTTTCTCCCTGTGATTCAATCCAACGTCTAAACCCAATATGAACGTCATCGTCATTCCAGTTAACCTCATCGGCTGTTTCACATACATCCTCAAAAACAAACTGGGTAATGTCCTCATGGTTACTAGGTAAATCAATTCCGATTCTAGCATACATATTAATCAAGATACGCTCAATCTCATCTTTCTTTTTGGTGTTGGTAGCCTGTGTGTGACAGTCTTCACATACGCCCTCAAAGAACTGGTCATGTTTCCCTTTCTCTGTACCGCATTCGTTACAGTTCCAAATATCCTCTTTGTGTGTCATGCTGTATAAGATTAAAGGTGACCACCGTCTTGGTTCGTTGGGTCTTGGTACTCCCATTTGGTTTCATCCCCATGCAATGAAGCCTCTCCCAGTCCATTCTCTGCCAACTCATCAATAGCCTCATCGTTGGTTAGGAATTCCTGTAATGCTTCCCCTGTCACTTCCTCATCAACATCAACCTCAAAGGTAGTTTGTTTTGAATAGTAACGTGTAACCGTCAACGTAACTTTTCTAGTAGCCTGTGGCAATTTGAAATTGTTGTCAGTTTTGAATAGGTCTAGGATTTGCTCTTCTTTCGCTGTGTAATTCCCATTCTTATTGAACCAACAGCCGTAGCCGAAACTCCAAATGTAACCACAGTTAATACCCATTTCTGAACAATCATCGTTAGGGTCAATCCCTAATACAGTACATAGGTCTTCATCTGTTTGACCATGCTTTGCAATAAATTGTCGAATTTCTTCGTGTGTTGGATAACTCATAATTTCCTGTTTTAATTAGTTAGGACAAAGATAAGAAAAAAAATCTTATTCTCCAAATTCTCGCATGAAATATTTCAATAAATCTTTCTTGGTCTTCAAACAATTCATGTACATAGCATCCTGTGTAGCATAACCACCATTGAATTTGATAACGTTACCGTCTTCAATCCATGCTTCAAATCTAGGTAGAATTTCCTCCTCCAACATACACTTGAAGTTGTATGCACAAGTTCTACTCATGAATTCAAAATCATGCTTACGCATAAGTTCAAAACATTTTTGGTTAGCAAAGTAGTTATCGGAAATCAATTCCCCACTTTCACGCTCGAACATAATAACATTCGCATTGTCATCCCCCTCTTGATAGTCAGCATAGAATACATAATCCTTTGTAACCATTGCTTTGTAGAATCGTCTACCTCTGTGTGATATTTGTCTTTTGAATTTCATAGGTCAAAGATAAGAATTATTTTTTACTTTACCAAATAATCAAAGTAATATTTTTGTAAATTATCCATTTCTTTTTGGCTCATATCCCCTACAAAATCCAAATACTGTTTTGTATTAACAAACTCATCTCCGTCAACTTCAATACTGGTTTCCTGTGCAATCCCTACAATAGCACCCTTGTAACCACCATACTCCAACACATCCAATTTGCCGTTGTTGAATCGGTCTGTTAACTTTGCTTTCAACTCATCCATAGAATCCGCCTCGAAGCGTACCATAGGCTCGATAATTCCACTACCTAGTAGAACCAACCCTTTCGCTTTGTATTTTACTGTCTTCATTTTCTTTTGATTTTAATTACATGACAAATATAGTAAAACAATTCCATTCCACCAAACAAAATAGCAATTATTTTTTATTTATTTTTTTTACTAAAAATTTGGTAGTTCCAAATATTATACCTATATTTGTATTGTTGAATTAGCAACGGGTCGATATGAGAATATTGATAGAGTAGACTCCAACCTACCTTATACTTTCCTATGTTCCTTATTTTTAATTGGTCTAAATAAGTGAAGGGCTGTTCCCGAAGAAACAACCCGACCCATAACTAAACAAACAAACTTCTTTTATGCTAGTACCAAGATACCGCTTTTTTCTTCTACGAATTTAAGCGACTTTTGGTTCATGTTATAACCGTTGCCTAACATGATTGTTTCAAGCTTTCCATTTTCACGTTTAGGAGCTGAAATTTCATGCGTGGTAAACTTTGTGATACCACTATGTAAACCCCAAAGGTTTAAACCTTTGTCGTTGATTTGGTCTTCGATACAGTTGTACAAAGTTTCCATTTTGTTGATAGAACGTGTACTTTTGTCTGCCAAGTCAGAAACGCTAGTGTACACCTTGTCAAAACCTAACAAGTACTTAACCATTTGGTCTGCCAAGTCACGTGTAATACTGTGGTTAGCCATTTGCTCATATACCTCGATTTGGCGCAAGCTACTATTCAAGGCAGTTTCAATAAGGAACGGAATTTCTTTGATTCTATGCTCCAAAGAAGCCGAGTGACGGAACTTTGCTTCGCCCGCTTTGTAGAACTTGAAGAACTGATTTTGACAACTCATTGTCAAATCTCCAATACCAATGCTTAAAGACGTACTACCGTCATTGCTGTCGATGATTGTCACGTAACGCTCAATAATGTCGTTCGCTACCTTTGAGTGACCTTGAATGCCCAATTGCAAAAATACTTTGCGACCCTCATTCATGCTACCAGCTTTGGTAACTTTTAAGTCACTACCAAACGGTTTGATACCTTGCAACACCAATTCAACAACCTCTTCGTTTTGAGAGATTTTGTAACCCTCTTTAACTGTGTTGATACACTTGTTCAACTTGTCATTGAACAAACCAAAGTAACCGCTACCGTTACCATTGCTGTCGAATAACTCACGTTTGCTGATTGTGAAATCCAAACCGTTTTGCTCTAATACTTCTTTTGTTGTCATGATACTTTTATTTAATTGGTTAAACATGAGGCAAAGATAGGTAATCTTTTTCAATCCACCAAATTTTTTGCAACTTTTTTTAATTTTTTTTTTATCGCATTTTTTTTCCACTTTTATTTGGTAGTGTCAAATATTATCCCTATCTTTGTACTGTTGATGATAACAAGTCAAAGGGTCTGGCTCTAACAAGCCGAAAGAGTAGACTCCACCCTACATGATATTTTTTTAGCATACACATAAAAAAACCACTACATTTTTGTAGTGGCTTTCATGAATATGTTAAGCGGCTTTTTTAACCGCTTTTTCTTTTACCGCTTGGGTGCGAATTACAAACCCACTTTCAAAGGCTACCTTGTTTTTTTCTGCTCCACCTTTGCCAGTCATTTTTTTGTACTTCAAACCGCAAATAACACCTTTCGGGTCAAGGAAACGCAAATCGTCATTGTCAGCGTTTATAACTTCAAACCCTTGGTATTCTGTAGGCAATTTGTCAAACACCATAGCAACGTTAAAACCACGTTTCAACAATTCAAGGCTTTTTGCTTCGTTCGTTTCAGAACGTGAAAAAGTCAAATGATAATTGCTTGGTAACACTTTGTCAAAACGCAAGTAGTTTTTAGTGTAATCGTAAAATTGTACATCGGGAAACATTTCGAAAATGTTTTTTGTACCATTGTCAAACACTTTGTACTTCTCATAAGGCAAGTCACTTGTACCATTCAAACGGAACGTTACTATGGCTTTATCTTTGTGCTTCGCTATGGCTTTTTCAATTTCAGCTTTTACTTGGTGCAAAAATTCAACACGACTACTTAAAAAGTATTCTGTTTTAGCAACACGACCTTTGTTAACGTTTTCGTACATACCACCAAAACCACTACCTACTAAACAACTGTCAGCACAACCCTTTGAAGCATGGCTACAAACGTTTATACCTTTGCTGTTTTGTTTAAATGGCGACATATACAATATATAA
>Ga0181555_1003131_pt1 | contig 13357 bp, 11 predicted proteins | sample 011ome_15_FD_145601 | JGI IMG/M metagenome (GOLD analysis project Ga0181555, IMG submission 145601) | Coastal salt marsh microbial communities from the Groves Creek Marsh, Skidaway Island, Georgia - 011504AT metaG (spades assembly) | ecosystem: Environmental > Aquatic > Marine > Intertidal zone...
ATATGAACATTCAAAAAATAACAAACTATACAGTAATATTTCTTGGTGTTCTAGGGTTACTATTTTTAGCATTAATACTTGCTAAAGGTGACGATGCAATTGAAATAGCCGCTATGCAAGGTGATTTTGGAAGTGTTTCTTATATTATACTTCTAGCTCAGGTTATATTAGCTATTGCAGTAACTTTATCACTAGGATTTTCTGTTAAAAATCTTGTATCAGACAAAGACAAGTTAAAAAGCTCGTTAACTTCAATAGGTGCTTTTTTAATTGTTTTAATTATTGCTTTTGTTTTCTCATCTGGCGAAGAAACTCCTTTGCAGGATGGTGAGGTTTTATCTGCATCTGGTGCAAGGTGGGTTGAAACAGGTATTCGTACATTTTATTTTTTAACCATTATAGCAATTTGTTCAATGGCCTATGGCTCAGTTAGAAAACTAATAAAAAAGTAAAATGGCAAGAAAATCTCCTGAAGTTAATGCTGGTTCAATGGCAGATATTGCCTTTTTACTTCTGATCTTTTTTTTAGTAACTACTACCATAGAAACTGATTCAGGTATAAATAGAAAACTTCCTCCAATGGAAGAATTAATTGATCCGCCAGTAATTAAAGAACGAAATATATTTACTGTAGTAGTTAACAAGAACAACATGATTCTTGTTGAAGAAAAATTAATGGATTTAAGTGAGGTTAGATCTGCTGCTGTTAAATTTTTAGATAACGGTGGAGGTATTGGAGAAGAGGCTTGCGAATACTGTGAAGGAGAGAGGGACAGATCGTCTTCTGATAACCCTGAAAAAGCAATTATATCATTAAAAAACGACAGAGAAACAGACTACAAGGTTTATATTTCTGTTCAAAATGAGTTAGTTGCTGCCTATAATCAATTAAGAGATCGCGAGTTTACCAAAATTTATCCAAATGAAAGAATGAGCTTTGTTGAAGCAAATAAAAAATATTCAGATCCAAGGACTAGTCCAAAGGTTAAAGCTGATTTAAAGCCAAAACTGGATGTCATTAAAAAGATGTTTCCTCAAAAATTATCTGAGGCTGAACCTAATAAAAGTTAATTATGTCAAAGTTTAAAAAGAAAAAAGGAGGAGACTTACCTGCAATTTCAACAGCATCTTTACCTGATATTGTATTTATGCTTTTGTTTTTCTTCATGGTAGCAACTGTAATGAGAGATAATTCTCTAATGGTTGAGAATAAACTTCCTGCAGCTGATCAAGTTCAGAAATTGGATAAAAAGGATAGGGTTATCTACATTTATGCTGGTAAACCAAGTTCCAGATATCAATCTAAATATGGTGATCAAGCAAAAATTCAGTTAAATGATAAATTTTCTGTTGTTTCAGATGTAGGTGCATATGTTTTAGCTGAGAGAGCAACAAAAAGAGAAGAACTTCAAAATGTTTTAACCACTGCTTTAAAAGTAGATGGGGAAACTAATATGGGTCTTATTTCAGATATTAAACAAGAACTAAGAAAGGTTAATGCTTTAAAGATTAATTACACTACTAGAATTGGTGACTATACTCAAAACAACTAAAGTAAATCATAACAAAATTTAAAAGCATCCCTAGGGATGCTTTTTTTTTATATAAAAACTATAAATTTGAATTTATGAAATATATTATTTCTGCAATAAGCTTATTTATTGTTACGATATCAAATTCACAATCAAACTTAGTTGACGATAAATATTTAGAGGACCAATTTTATATTGGTCTTCATTACAATTCATTAAGAAATTCACCTACTGATTTTAATCAGAACAAATTTTCAAGTACACTATCATTTGGAATCATTAGAGATATTCCATTTAATAAAAGGAGAAATATTGGAATGGGAGCAGGTCTTGGGTTGGCCTTGAGCTCAACAAATAGTAATTTAAAGTTCGATGAAGACAGTTTTCTTGAAAATGCTACGGTAATTGATCCTGGTAGTTTTAAAAAAAACAAATGGAATGTTTCAAAATTAGAACTTCCAATTGAGATTCGATGGAGAACATCCACAGCAGAGATTTATAAATTTTGGAGAGTTTATTTAGGGTTTAAAACAAGTTATCTTTTAAGTTCAAGGTACAAGTTTGAATCTGAAAATCTTACATATAAATTAAAATCTCTTCCTTTTAGAAAGGTAAATACCGGAGTTATGTTGAACGCAGGAAACAATACTTGGAATTTAAGTCTTTATATGGGTTTGAGACCAGTATTTAATGATGAATTTAGGAAATTAAACCCTGAACTAAAAGATTTGAAAGACTTTAGTGTTGGTCTTATATTTTATATTTTATGATTTTAAGCCTACTAATTTTATAAAATCCTCAAGAAATCTTATTAAAATCTCATAGTTTTACAATTTTATTTATATTTACAGGATTATATAAATACAAAAAACAACCAATTAAAATTAAAACAAACTCAATTATGAAAAGAATTTTGTCAATGATTGCTGTGCTTTTTAGTACAATAATCTTCGCTCAAACTACCGTTACTGGTTCCGTTTCTGACGAAGATAACAATCCAATCCCTGGTGCCAACGTTGTTGTTGATGCTATGACTGGGACAGTTGCTGATTTTGATGGTAATTTTTCTATTTCAGTAGACCAATTACCCCCTTTTACAGTTACCGTTTCAAGTGTTGGATTTGACTCTGTTACATTAAATGTTACAGCATCAAATTTAAATTTCAATGTGCAGTTAACAGAATCTCAAAACTTACTTGATGAGATCGTTGTTTCTGCTTCTAGGATTGCAGAAAGATTATTTGAATCTCCTGTAACAATTGAAAAGTTTGACTACAAAGATATTGCTCAATCAACAGGAGCAGACTTCTACAGCAGTTTAGAGGGATTAAAAGGAGTTCAAATTAACTCTGGAGGTCTTTTTCTTCAACAAGTTAATACAAGAGGATTCTCAACTATCTACAACAACGGTTTTGTTCAGTTAGTTGACGGAATGAATAATGAAGCTCCTGGTTTAGGTTTTTCAGCTGGTAATTTACTGGGTATTCACGAATTAGATATCCAGAGTGTTGAATTAATGCCTGGTGCAGCTTCTGCTCTTTACGGAGCTAATGCTACAAAAGGAATTTTGTTTATGAACAGTAAAAACCCATTTGATTTTCCTGGTGTAAGTGCAACTTACAGACATGGTATAACATCACAAAAAGCTGCAGGTGAAAATCAATATTTTGATTTTGCTTTTAGAGCTGCCAATAAGTTTAGCGACAAGTTTGCTGCTAAAATTACTGTAAGCTACCAGCAAGGTGAAGATTGGCATGCTGTAGATTACAGAGATATCAACCATTTAGATGGAAGATTTATTGATGGTTCTACAGAAGCTCAAAATCCAAGACATTTTCCAGACTATGATGGTGTAAATGTTTATGGAGATATAGGGCAACAATTCAATATGACTGAAGTATTTAGAGCATTAGTTATTCCTCAATTAGTTGCTGGAGGTTTATTATCACCTGCCGCTGGAGCTCAAGTAAACACAATTTTTGGAGCATACTCTCCAAATTTCTTTGGAACCTATAATGTAAATGCCAGTGGGTATAATGAAGTTGATTTAATCGATAATGAGGCTTCAAGTTTTAAAACAGATATCGCTTTACATTTCAAGCCAACTGAGGACTCCGAGATAATTTTAAACTCTAAAATTGGATCTGGAAATACAATGTTGCATGCAAACAACAGAAACATGTTAAAGAACTTTGGTCTTCAACAACACAAAATTGAATACAAGAACAGAAATCTTGGTTTAAGATTTTATCATACCTCTGAGAATTCAGGTAATACTCATGATGTTTCTGCTCTTGGTGCTGTAATGACTATAGCTCAACCAGGTGGTCTAGATAAATATTTTGGTGATTACCTTCTATCATATTTTAATGCTCTTCCAGGTGTAGTTGATCCAAATCCTATTGCTGGTTTAAACACAATGATTAATTATGCCTTTGCTGGATATACTCTTGAAGACATAATCGGAAAAGGTGGTGATTTAGGAGTTCACGCTGCTGCAAGAGCTGTAGCTGATAAAAATATGCTTGTTCCTGGATCAGATAAATGGAATAGCGTTTATGAAGGAGCTATTTCTAGAGGAATTGATGTGTTTGGTGGTGGTGCAGGAATTTTAGATACCTCGCAATCTAACAGTTTTGAAGTTGACTATAATCTTCAGGATTTAGTTGATGGAGTTGATATTGTTGTTGGTGCTTCTTACAGAGATTACATACTAAGATCCAATGGTACACTTTTTACAGATTACGATGCGCCTATTGAGTATACTGACATGGGCCTTTATGCTCAAGCTCAAACTGATCTTATGGGAGGTGCTGTTAAACTTACAGGTTCCATGCGATACGACAAAAGTGAATTTTTTGAAGGAACTGTAACACCTAGAATAGGTGCCCTTATTTTCCTTTCAGAAAATCAAAATATTAGAGTTTCTTACCAAACTGGATTTCAAAACCCTGCCGCCCAAGATCAGTACATAGGTCTTGATATTGGTCAAGCAGTTTTAATGGGATCATCTCCTGATAATATTGAAAGATTTAATATGAGATTAAGAGGAAACTCAGGAAACTCATTTAATGTGACTGGAAGTCAGGTAAAAAATAATTCTTACACTTTTGCATCAGTTATGGCTGGTGCACCTGTAGCAGCTGGTGATTTAGGAAATGTTACCCCACAAGAAGTTAAATCTTATGAATTGGGTTATAGAATAAATGGAAAGAAAACAGCTTTAGACCTTGGAGCTTACTACACTAAATGGAATAATTTCATTGCTGCAAAAACAGTTATAACTCCTCTTTATGGATCACCTAGTAATGTGCAAGGGCTTGCTGCTTTACTTCGAGGAGACTATAAGGTGTTTAGCTATGATTCAAATACGGATGAAGTGGTTAATACATATGGAATTAGCGCTGGTTTAGAAACTAGCGTTCTTAATCTTTTTGATTTGAATATGTCATATTCATACAACAAAATGAAGTTTGATAATCCAGATTCTGATTACGAGTCAGGATTTAATACTCCCGAAAACAGAGCGGTGGTTAGTTTAGGATCAACTAAGCTTGCTGACAACTTTGCATTTAATGTTTCTGCAAAATACCATGATAATTTCCTTTGGGAACAAGGTGGATTCCAGGATATGATGGTTCCTGCAAATTTAACATTTGATGCTTCAATGAACTTTGAATTACCAAACTTAAATTCCAGAGTTAAAGTTGGTGGAACAAATTTAGGTGGTGATGAATATATTCCATACGCTGGAGCAGGTGCAATTGGAAGTCAATTTTATGTTGGATTTACAATCAATCCATAATACAAACACAATGTTAATAAAAAGGCGACTTAGGTCGCCTTTTTTTATGTAAAAAAGCATAGAATTTAAAATACAAAATTTTATATTTGCCACATCAAAAATTAAAATCAGTAAAATGTCACAATCTGTAGGTAAAGTTTCACAAATTATGGGTCCTGTTGTAGATGTAACTTTTGATACTTCTTCAAATGATCTACCTAAAATTTACGATTCTCTTGAAATTAAAAAAGAAGATGGATCAATATTAGTTCTTGAAGTTCAATCGCACGTTGGTGAGGATGTTGTAAGAACTATCTCAATGGATTCAACTGATGGTCTTAAAAGAGGTGCCGATGTAAAAGCTACAGGAAACCCAATACAAATGCCAATTGGAGATGACGTTTACGGAAGATTATTTAATGTAATTGGAGATTCAATTGATGGACTTGGTGAATTACCAAAGACAGGAAAAGATGGGTTATCAATCCATAGAGAGGCACCTGATTTTGATCAATTATCCACTTCAACAGAAGTTTTATTTACTGGAATTAAAGTTATTGATTTGATTGAACCTTACGCTAAAGGTGGTAAGATTGGATTATTTGGAGGTGCTGGTGTTGGTAAAACAGTTTTAATTCAGGAACTAATTAATAACATTGCTAAAGGTCATGGTGGTCTTTCTGTATTTGCAGGTGTTGGAGAAAGAACTCGTGAAGGAAATGATTTATTAAGAGAAATGCTTGAATCTGGAATTATAAAATATGGTGAAGAATTTGACAAATCCATGGAAGAAGGAGGATGGGATTTGAGCAAGGTAGATAAAAAGGCTATGAAGGATTCTAAGGCTACTTTTGTTTTCGGTCAAATGAATGAACCTCCAGGTGCTCGTGCTAGAGTTGCATTATCAGGTTTAACTATGGCTGAATATTTTAGAGATGGTGCTGGTGATGGTCAAGGAAAAGACGTATTATTCTTTGTAGATAACATTTTTAGATTTACGCAAGCTGGTTCTGAAGTATCTGCACTTCTAGGTAGAATGCCCTCTGCCGTTGGTTATCAACCAACTTTAGCTACAGAAATGGGTGCTATGCAGGAAAGAATTACTTCTACCAAGAATGGATCAATTACATCAGTTCAAGCAGTATATGTTCCTGCAGATGATTTAACTGACCCTGCTCCTGCAACAACTTTTGCTCACCTAGATGCAACTACTGTATTGTCTAGAAAAATTGCAGAGCTTGGTATTTACCCTGCGGTTGATCCGCTAGATTCAACGTCTAGAATTTTAACTCCAGAAATTATCGGAGACGACCACTACAATTGTGCACAAAGAGTTAAAGAACTTCTTCAAAAATATAAAGAACTACAGGATATTATTGCTATTCTTGGTATGGAAGAGCTTTCCGAAGAGGATAAATTGTCTGTATATAGAGCTAGAAAAGTACAAAGATTCTTATCTCAACCCTTCCATGTAGCTGAACAATTTACAGGAATTCCTGGTGTTTTAGTAGACATTAAGGATACCATTAAAGGATTTAATATGATAATGGATGGAGAGCTTGATCATCTTCCAGAAGCTGCCTTTAATTTAAAAGGTACTATTGAGGAAGCTATTGAAGCTGGAGAAAAAATGTTAGCAGAAGCTTAAAATTAACTTATGCAATTAGAAATTGTAAGTCCTGAAAAAACCCTATTGACAGCTGATGTTAAGTCAGTAATTGTTCCTGGAACTGATGGGTCTTTTCAAATGTTAGATAATCATGCTCCGATTGTTTCTACTTTAATTTCAGGCACTATAAAAATTTCTGGAGAATTTGAAAATTCAGAAAGTTTACCTGATTCTTTTTCTGTAGTTAATTCAAATGAGTTGCACCTATCCGTAAGCTCTGGAGTTGTTGAGATGAAAGGAAACAAAGTCATTATTTTAACTGACTAACCATAAAACTTTTACTGACTCTATGAAAAAAAGTTTCACTCTTTTTCTCTTACTAATTTTTAATATCTCTGTATCTCAGCAAGATACTACGAACCTTAAGGAAGTAATAGTCTCTAAATCTAAATTAGAAATCCCTTTTTCAAAAAACTTTAGAACAGTAACGGTAATCTCATCCAATTACATTAAAAATAGTCCAGCTAATAATGTTTCGGATTTATTACAAGAAATTACAGGAATAGATGTTAGAAGAAGAGGAGTAGGAGGAATTCAAGGTGATCTTTACATAAGAGGAGGTGGATTTGATCAGACTTTACTTTTAGTTGATGGTATGAAAATGGACGATATCCAAACGGGTCACCACACCTTAAATATGATTCTTCCCCTTTATTTAATTGAAAGAATTGAAATTATAAAAGGTCCTGCCGCAAGAATATTTGGTCAAAACGCTTTTAATGGAGCAATAAATATTGTTACAAAGGATGTTGTTGGTGAAATAGGTAAAGCAGATTTTAGAGTTAATGAAATTTCTTTTGGATCTTTTGAACAGAAAAACATTTCTGCTTCCACAAAAATTATTACTAGTAAAGTCAAAACATTAATTAGTTACTCTGGAAATAGATCCGATGGTTACAGGCATAATACTGACTTTAAGAAAAACAATTACTTTTTTAAATCTTCCATAAAATCAAATGAATTTCCAGTTGATATAATAGCATCTTTTACTGAAAATAAATTTGGAGCAAATGGATTTTACGCAAGTCCCAGTGCAACAGAGCAGTACGAGGAAACTCAAGCTAGTTTAATTGGATTGTCTACCTCAATTAAATCCGAAAAACTTATAATTTCTCCAAAACTTTATTGGAGACGTGGTCAAGACGAATATATTTACATAAGAGACAATCCCTCTGTTTACAGAAACCTTCATAAAACAAATAAGGTGTCTGCTGAATTAAGTGGTTCATATTTTTCTAATTCAGGTGTTACTGGATTTGGAATAGATTTGTCTATAGTGAATATTTCTAGTAATAACCTTGGGGAACACCATAGAAATACTGTTTCTGCATATATTGATCATACATTTAAATTATTTGACGAAAAATTAGTTGTTTCACCTGGAATCTCTGCAAGTTATTTTTCTGATATGTCGTTTCATTCTTTTCCAGGAATTGATTTAGGATATAACTTAAATTCAAGTTTTAAATTGTACAGTAATATAGGTAAGACTTACAGGATACCAACCTACACAGATCTTTATTATAGTGATCGAACAACTATTGGAAATGAAAATTTAAATCCTGAATCTGCAACTTCAACAGAGCTGGGTTTCAAATACGATACTTCAAATCTAAAAATCACAGGAGCATTATTTAATAGAGAAGCAAAAAATATTATTGATTATGTTAAGGAGAATGAAAATGATTTGTGGAGTGCCGTAAACATTGGTTCGCTAAAAACCACTGGATTTGAACTTGATTTTAGATATAATTTTAAAAACCAAAATTATTTTAATCTTGGTTATACCAATATCAAGGACAATAATTACGTAACTAATATTAATTTTTCAAAGTATTCATTAAATTCATTTAAGCACCAATTAGTATCTAAACTTAACTTAAGTTATCTTAAAAACATATCTCATTCTATAGTTTATAAGTATTTGGAAAGATCAGACAATAGTAATTATAGTGTTTTAGATTCTAAAATAATTTATAAAAAGGGACTATTTATATACGTTAACAATCTCTTAGATACAGTGTATTCTGAAACAAACTTGGTTCCTATGCCTGGTAGAAATTTTTTAGTTGGAATCAGTATTGGAATAGATTAATTCCCCCGATAAATAAGTTTTTAAAACTTTTGTATTTGGTGTTAAATCAATATCAACTTTCATAATATCTCTATCTATAATTATGAAATCTGCAAACTTATTTTTTTCAATACTTCCTTTTTCCTTTTCCTCAAAGTTTAAATAAGCTGCCCATATAGTCATTCCTCTAATAGTTTCTTCTCTGGAAAGTGCGTTAGAAAATTCAAAACCGCCTTCAGGGTAATTATCTAAATCTTTTCTTGCCGTAGCTGCATAAAATGTATGAAAGGGATTAACTTTTTCTACCGGAAAATCAGTTCCAAGTCCAATAACTTTTGATCTTTTTAATAATTCTTTATTAGCATACGCACCTTTTATTCGCTTTGGACCTACTCTATCCTCTGCCCAATACATATCGCTTGTCGCATGAGTAGGTTGAACTGAGGGTAATATTTTTTCGTTATAGCCATTTATATCGTCTAAGTCTACAATCTGTGAATGTTCTATTCTCCATCTAGGGTCCTTTTTATTTTCTAATACCTTAGAATAAGCTTTAAGTAATATATTTATAGTAGAGTCTCCAATCGCATGTGTATTCATTTGAAAATTGGCATCTGATAGTTTTTTAGCTAACTCTTTAATGCTTTGAATGTCAGTCACTAGTTTTCCGTGGTTATGTATATCGTCAGTATATGGTTTTTTTAGTGTAGCACCTCTCGACCCTAAAGCTCCATCTCCGTAAACTTTAACAGATCTTACGTTTAAAAGGTCTGTTTTAATAGGTCCTTTTTCTATAAAATAATTTACATCATTTTTTGTATTGCTGATCATAGCGTAAATACGCATTTTCAATTTATCATTTTTTTGAAGGCTATCAATTAATAGTATTATTTCTTTTGAAAGTCCAGCATCATCAACAGTTGTTAATCCGTTCTTAAAGCATATTTCTTGTGCACTCAAAAGAGCATCTATTTTTTCTTGATTAGAAATTTCACCAAAGGCTTTATCAATAAATGACATTGGCCCATCAATCAATATTCCGGTCAGTTCTCCTTTTTCAATTACTACGGTACCATTATTTGAAATGGTATTTACATCAATTCCAGCAACATCAAGAGCTTTTTGATTAACTAGGTAAGCATGTCCATCAATTCTTTCCAGTATTACAGGGGTTTCAGGGTATAATAAATCTAATTTAGATTTGTTTGGAAACTTTTTAAGTTCCCAATCGTTTTGATCCCAACCTCTTCCTCTGATAATTGGTTTTTTATCATTTTCAGAAATTTTTTCTATTATTTCATTAAAAGATTTGGTTCCAGTTAAATCAATCACACTTTGATTAAGTCCAAGTCCATAAAAGTGACAATGGGCATCGATAAGTCCTGGTAAAACAGTTGACCCCTCCAAATTTAGAATACTTTTACTTTTATATTTTGACAATATTTCGTCAGTTCCTATCTCAATGAACTTTCCATTATTAATTGCAAATGCTGAAGCTTTACTAAAATCATTATCAACTGTATAGATATTACCATTGAAAGCAATCATATCAACTGATTTAGTACAGCTTTGAAAAAAAGATGTAATTAAAAAGCTAACTAAAATTATTTTATTAAATTTTATTGATTTTATCATAAATTAAATTTGTTTCCCAACCTCGGTATTGTAAGTATGAAAAAATTTTTTTCTTTTTTTTATCCTTACTTAATCCATCTAAAGATGTTAATTTTTTTTCAAATATTTGATCTAATTTTTCCAAATATTCTTTTTCATGTATTTGTTTAAGACTTTGACTAATGTTTATATTTGAAATCTTTCTAGCTTTTAACTCCATTTTTATTTTTATTTTCCCCCAGTTTTTTATTTTAAATTTTCCTCTGACAAAGTTTTCACAAAATCTGGTTTCGTTTAAATAATCTTCATTTATTAAATTAAAAATAATTTGATTTTTGGCTTCTTTAATAAGGTTAAAATTCTTTAGTTTATTTTCTACTTCAATATGACAGCGGTCTTGGTATGAACAGTACTTCTTTAATTTTAATTCAATTTCTTTGACTGTAAAGTTTTCATCTTTCATTTCTTTAAATTAGTTTTTTTTGAGCAAAAAAAAAGCGGCAAATTGCCGCTTTTTTATGCATTTATGATTTTACCTTCTTTATTAAAGAATCTAAAATGTAAATAGGTATAAGCATCTCTTGGAACAATACGAATCCATCTTTTGTGCTCTAAAAACCATTTGGTTCTAATTGAAGGGTAACTTTCCTTCAAATAAGCAGCTATAAAGGGATGAACATGTAAAAATATTTTTACATTATTGTATTTTTTACTTGAAAGAATTTTTTCAAGCTTTCCATAGATTTTGTCAATTAAAACTATTGGAGCCTCTACAGTTCCATTTTGATTTGGATTAGGTTCAATTGTTTTAATTTCCATTTCTGATCTAACTCTTTGTCTGGTCATCTGAATTAAGCCGATTTTACTGGGAGGTAAAATCTTATGTTTTGCTCTGTCAGATTCCATTTCCTTTTTGAAATGATCAAAAAGAGTTTTTCTATTTTCTGGAGTTAATAAATCAATAAAATCAACAACTATTATTCCTCCCATATCTCTTAATCTAAGTTGCCTGGCAATTTCTGTTGCTGCAACTAAATTAACTTCGAGAGCTGAATCTTCTTGATTTTTTGATTTTGTTGATCGATTTCCACTATTAACGTCTATAACATGAAGAGCTTCGGTATGCTCAATAATTAAATAAGCCCCTTTACTCATGGTAACAGTTCTTCCGAAGGCTGTTTTTATTTGACGTTCAATACCATATTCTTCAAAAATAGGATTGTGAGATTTGTGAAGTTTTACAATTGATTGTTTTTTTGGAGCAATCTGCTTCAAATATTCTCTTACTTCTGAATACATGGATTTTTGATTTACATGTATTGCAGTAAAACTATCGTTAAAGTAATCTCTTAAAATTGAAGAGGATCGGTTTAGTTCACTTTGAACTTTTACAGGGACATTAGGGTCTTTAACCTTTTTACAAAGATTTATCCAACGTCTGTGTAGGTTCTTTAAATCTTTGTCTAGTGCAGCAACTTTTTGGTCTTTTGCTACAGTTCTAACAATTACTCCGAATCCTTTTGGTTTAATACTTTGTACAAGTCTTTTTAATCTGCTTTTTTCTTCTTTACTTTCAATTTTCTGAGAAATTGATATTCTATTAGAAAATGGAACAAGAACTAAAAAACGCCCAGCAAACGATAATTCTGAGCTTATTCTAGGTCCTTTGGTAGAAATAGGTTCTTTAATGATTTGAACTAAAACAGTCTGATTAGGACTTATAACATCTGAAATACTTCCTTCTTTATCAATTTCTGATTCGAAAGGAAATTTATCTAGTGAAAAATTTTTTATTTTACCTGTGCTTACACCTTTAATGAACTTGATTAGTGATAAAATTTTTGGTCCTAAGTCATGATAATGCAAAAAGGCATCTTTTTCATATCCAACATTTACAAATGCTGCATTAAGACCCGAAACAGTTTTTTTTGTTTTAGCCAAAAAAATGTCTCCAACATTAAATTTATTACCATCGTTTTGTTTGTGAAGTTCAATTAATTTACCGTCTTTAAGTAATGCAAAATCAACAGCTGTGGAATTAGATCTTATTATAATTTCTTTACTCACAATATTGAATTTATGTTCACGGATAGTGAACGGGTTATACTTTATTCACAGGATTTTAATTTACTTGGAAGTAAGTTTTGTGCCGAAAATCACTTAACTTAATTCATGTCAAAGAACGTTTTTCAGTTAATAAGTTAACTACTTATTTTTTTTGTGCCTGTTAGCACGGCTTCTTTTTTTTCGCTTGTGTGTAGCTACTTTATGTCTTTTTCTTTTTTTACCACTTGGCATAATCTATATTTTAATTATTTTTCTTGACACCTTCAACGAATATTTTTGCCGGCTTGAAAGCAGGAATATGGTGCTCAGGAATTCTTATTGTAATATTTTTTGAAATGTTTCTACCTGTTTTTTCAGCTCTTTTTTTAACAATAAAACTTCCAAAACCTCTTAAATAAACATTTTCACCATTGTTTAAAGAATTTTTAATTTCTTCCATTAAGTTTTCTACTGTAGCTAAAACTTCATTTTTATCTAATCCTAAATTGTTAGAAACTCTTGAAACAATCTCAGCTTTTGTCATATTCTTATTATTTATTTATGTTTACTTTTCAAGGTGCCAAATATATAAATTTATATTCATTATTCACTCTTAAAAATGTTCTATTAATTTTAAA
>Ga0181555_1003138_pt1 | contig 13349 bp, 7 predicted proteins | sample 011ome_15_FD_145601 | JGI IMG/M metagenome (GOLD analysis project Ga0181555, IMG submission 145601) | Coastal salt marsh microbial communities from the Groves Creek Marsh, Skidaway Island, Georgia - 011504AT metaG (spades assembly) | ecosystem: Environmental > Aquatic > Marine > Intertidal zone >...
TGAGAAAAATTATCAGAGGTCGTAAAGGTGACTTCATCATATGCACAAAGAGATGTTGGCCCAGATATTCGTGCAGCATCGGATCTTTTAGGATAGTCAAGTACTTTTATGGCAGCGGTGTATTTTTCGCCTTTTTCACAACTGTTTTCGGGAATAACAGAGATCGAATATCTGCCTTCCTCAGACCATTTAAAGTAAAGTACTGACGAGTGCTCTTTTTCAGCGGGGATGGATTTTGAAAAGATCAAATTATCATCTGAGTCTTTGATTTCCCATGAATAACTTTGACAGTTTAGAATAGGCGGGAAGCTGAATGTTTGACCCTCTGTTTCGTAGAAATCCTCTGGCAAGTGAAAAATCTGTTGGGCCATGAGTTGGTCCGCTATGGATTGGATGTCAGCAATATCAGATTCTATTTCAGCAATGAGTGCGTATGTAGCTATCGAATCTGCTGCAGAAATGGAGTCTATTCTTTTTATTTCAAGCTGCGCTGCTTCTATGTCACTAGACAGCTCTATGTATTGATTATCGAGATCCGAAAATTGAATTATACGAGTATGATGCTCATTGATGTTGGCGCCAGAAATGAGCCCGGTACCGAGGTCTAGACCGAAGTAGACTAATGCTGGCAAGAGGGATACAATAAAGAGTCCAAATGCTAAAAAGGGTAGAGCATAAATTAGTTTCGGTAGGCGACTTACCAGATTGGAGATGTAGCTATTCCAATCCGTCTCTCCTTTTTCCATGAAATAGGCAATGCCAAATGGAACGGTGAGTGCGATGGCAAGGCTAAGGAGTGTTGCAATAGGTAAAAGTATTTCCGTAGCAGGAAAACCGATGCTCGAAAAGCTTATGTGATGGTTGTTTAAAACAAAAATTAAAGCGACAACCCCAATGCTCGCAGCCAGTAAAAGCAAGGCGCCAAACTTAATTAAGATGGCACGCCGTGCGACAAGCATACTCGGATGGTTGGCGTAGATTAACCCAAGTGAAACCATCAAATAAATCAGCCCGCCGAGTGTTGCTAGCAGCGCAATTACATCAAACCAGGTCTGATCGACAAGGCTTTGAATAACGTATACGCCTGCTAATGCCGCCAGCAACTTCATCAGGATTAGACTAGCTTTTTTTTGGTCTTTTAAGTTGAATGAAGGCGAGATTTTGGATACACTTAGTTGAGTGTTTTTCCATAAAAACCCGATAGGATAATGCCATAACAGTTTTAATATAAGTACAACCGTGGGTGAAAGGATGGTTTCCCAAATCCAAGTCAATAGTTGCTTGATCTTGATTAAAATGAATAAGGCAAAGGCTAGGATCTGCTCAGCGCCAAATAATGCCCATAACACTAAGTTTAATAGTAAATAAAACGCAGTGAAAAAGGCGCCAAATGCGCTGAGCCAATTTTTTTTATTTATAAAAGACTCGGATATCTTTTGATGATCAATGATTCGGTGGTTCATTCTGTTTAAAAAATGCGATACCACATAGCCAATTAATGCTAGTATACAAAGGCCTGATAATACTGATAGTAACATAGTATATTGTTTAGTAGTTAGGTTTTTGTAAAACTAAAAAAAATTGTCTTAATCAACTTTACAGGCATAAATAGTTGGTAGTCAGACGATCTGCGCCCCAGTACGCTCAAAAATGCGAGCGAAGAGCGCTGAAGTACTTTAAAATATCGTTTGTAAGTAAGTTGATCTGTAGAACATCTAAGGTGAACCCTTCGTGGATGGATTGTTTCATGGTATAGTAATGGAAGGGGACAAAATGACCATCCTCATTTTTTCTACCAAAGAGTTCTAAGGTTTTGTTTTTTGGTGTTCCTGTAAATCCAAAAAAAAGTCTGGATTCCCGTAAGTAGATTATTGAAGTTAATAGACGAATTGATAACCTTTAACTCCGTCGTAAGGGTAAAATCTTATGGGTTCTGTATTGTAACCCCTCTCTACTTTCCTACTCCACCCCCATTCTTTTTATGTATAGAGATATGAGATGAATATCCAGAAATATATACAAAGCTTGATTCTGTGAATTACCTTACCCGACTGAATATTATCTCTGTAAAACTTCACTTTCTTCCAACTACCAATACTTTAATTTTTCAGGTGAAGAGTTGACTTTTTCTGATCAAAAGGGTACGAACATATGCGGTATCGAGTTGGCTTGAAAAGATGGAAGGCTTCTTTCATGAAACCTATTTCTTTTTCTTTTTCCAATCCTCAAAAAACGCTATTCCTCAATCAAGCCCTAGTGTTAAGTAAGGTTTCCATAATTGCTTTTTAACCATCTGAAAATTTTCGCATGTTCAAAAGCTCACACCCTTGTCAAAAAATATCGGTCAACTTAGGATCTTATTCTCCCAACCTTTGTGAATGAGCTGAAAGATATATACGATGAAAAGGCTTTCTGGGCGTCTCAAACGGAATGTTAATTGATGCTGATCAATAAAAATGGTTTGACAGGAGAGCCTCTTTGATAAAGTTTTGCGGAGCAATTTTTTAGTTGACTCAAACTAAAGCTATGAAAGCATTAATTATTTCAACAATCACTTGCCTATTGATGGTATCATCTCAAAACAATTCACATTAGTTCTAGGCAAAACAACTCCACCCTGTAGTCTCCTAAACATTCCGGGAACAACTGATCAGATATCCTAAAATCGGCTTGAACTTGAGTAGAATCTCCGAGTGATGCAGTGAAATTAAACTGAGAAATATTAGCCGGCTCATAAATCAACTTGTCGGAGATTATTATAAAAGTACAATCATTCGAGATATTCGTTCTAACAAGGACATAAGTTTCTGAACATTCAGCAACTGAATCTTTACAACCGATATTACTCAAGTTAACAAGGGTGAAACTGATGTAAAGCGCAGCTTTGATCAATTTAGATTTCTTGTTACTCAATATTTTCATATTCGATTTTATTCATTAATTCACCCTGACTATTGTAGATTTTCAGATCCCCTGAAATCTTTCCGTCTTTCAAAAATGCAGAGCTAACGAGGATGCCCTTATTATCAAAAACTTCCCAGTCTCCATGCTTCTTTCCGTTGATGTAGTTTCCCTTTTCCATTAATGTGCCATTTTCATGATACGAGGCATAACTCCCTATTCTTTGATTCTCTATGTAATTGCACTCAGATTTGATTTGACCGCTCGGATAATAGGTCAAGTGCGGGCCATGAAGAAGATTATTTCGATAACTCAATTTTTGAGAAATAATTTTTGAGTCAATATGGTATGTAAATGATTGACCTTCGAGCAAACCAAGATGATAGTTTTCGGTTTTCAATAGAAAATCAGATTCTGAATAGAAAGAGCGTATTCCGTCTCTTAATCCATTTTTAAACCTTGAAACCTCCTTTATTTTTCCAGATTTAAAATAGTTTATTGTAATTCCTTCATTTACATTACGTTTATAGCTGCTTTTCTCCATCAATTCGCCAGTTTCATAATAGAAGATTACTTTGCCGTGGAGTAAATTTTTACGGTATTTACCCGTATACCTCAGTTTTTGCGATTGCGGATAAAACCTTTCAAAAGGACCGTTTTGTTTACCCTTTTTATAGGTCAACTTCTGCTCAACAAACCCATTTTGATCCGATAGTATCCATTCCCCCGAGAGTTTGTTTTTTCTGTAACACCCCCTTTGGTCAGGGGATCCATTTCTGTAAAACGAATGATAAAAGCCGGAGCGGATTGTGTCTCCTGTTGAATTTATTTTAGCCAAATAAACTTCCCTCACTATAGCGGTCCCTGAATAATGTACAACTATGGTGTCGGGTTCCATTGGAATAATTGCGGAAAACAATATCCCAAAATAAACGGATAAAACAGACATTAATTCAAGATGGTTTGTACCCCTTTTAAATCAGCATTTGGACTGTAATCCATCAAAACGCTTAACATCGCTTTAGCATAGTCGTGTTCAGGAATCACAATAGAAAGAGTCTTCTCTGCCCCAGGCAATAAATTAACCACCTTTTCATCAAATTCCATTTCCTCCCCGGTCAAAATATTTGTTAGAAGAAAAGTAACCTTTGCCTTTACTCTTGCGTCACCGGTGTTTGCAATCCTAACGTCATATCCTAAATCGGTCTTCTCAGGGGTGAAAATTTCGGCATCAGGCTGAGCCTCATCACTGTGCATATAAACCATTATCGAGATTGCAGGTTTTATTTTGACGCCCGCCCCCAACGAAGTAACTTCTTCAAGGACCGAAACTTCGTTTTCAGCAATTACTGAGAGCTTAGCCCACTTCATCTTAGATGCGATTATAGGCTCTATAGAGAGCGTAAAATAACCTTTTTCATTTGGTTGTAATAAAATGGTTGAAGGTGAAATATTCATTTCACCTTTTAATGTGTGGGATGTCGAACCAAACTCGGCTGGTATCTTTTCCCCTCCCTCCTCTATGATAAAATCATATTCCTTGACATTAAAAATTTTCGGGGAGTCGGTATGGTTAAAAATCATAACATCTCTTACAAAACGCCCTTGGCTAGCATTAACCTCTATCAATACAGGACTCACCTCAAAGTCTTGCGCCAACAGCGTTTGAGAAAAAAGGAAGAAAAAGAGAAAATATCTCATAAACCAGATTTAAAGAAATTAAAAGGTCAAAAGTATTACATTTGATAAACATTATAAAAACATCAAACAATGAAAAAAATTACGCTATTAGTTTTAGCAGCAGCCTTAATGTTTTCGGGAGTTAGCTCCAAAGCTCAAGCGGTGCGTGACCGAAATGTAATTCCGGTTGCGGTGAATCTCAATCAAGTACTCAGAATGTCAATCTACGATGGGGGTAACATTGAGTTTGTGTTTAATACCATAGATGATTACCGTAATGGTCTTTCAGGTTCTGCCGCTGCTGCTAATGATGCAGCGTCTATCGGGTTTTATCAGTCATCTTTTACAATTTCATCATCCACTGAATGGGATTTAGTGTACGGAGCTGAAAATGCCAATTTTATTGGCGTAGATGATGGAACAACTCCGAATACTCTAGCCTTGAATAATGTTGGATTACAGATTGTTGAAAATGGTGTCCACACTTTTGCAACAGATGAAATCATAAGTGGCCCCACCTCGGACGGTACTGCTGTGGCTGATTTAGACGTATATCCTCAAGAATTACTTGGTTGGGATAACGCTGGGGATTCCAATGCAGGAGACGAGGCAGATAATGATTTTACTATCCAATGGAGATGCGGAACCGCTGAAGGTGACATGAATACAGTTTCATTATTAGAGCAAACAGGTATTGATCCGGATAGATACGTAGTAAACGTACTTTTCGAATTAAAGATTTCAGACTAAACATTTCAAAATAAAGGCGAACCAATTAATTGATTCGCCTTTGTTTTAACAATGATTTGTCTCCGTCACTCTATTTTTGTTTTTGCACTTTTTTCGATAAACCAGGCTTTTGGTCAATGCTCTCCATGTAATGATCCTGCACCGGTTGGTATTATTGATTTTAATAGTGCCAGAATCAGTGTGCTCGCTGGTTCAAGTGTTGAATTCAATTTTCAGACCATAGATGACTATAAGAATGGAATATCAAAAACCAATAGTACAGTTATGGGTATATCGGTTTGTAATTGTAATTCAGAGGGGGGGACCTCTCTAGACCCTGTAGGTGGTTCGACCATTACGGGGTATTCAATATATTTTGACACCGATGATGCAGAATTCACAGGTTTGAGTCCTTCAAATTCACTCCCACTTTGCGCCCTTGAAGCATTAGCAAATATATCATCGGGATTCGCAGCCTCTGCAGTTACGATTTCTAATACCAAAGTGGCTTTGGGTCAAATACCAAATGTAGGGGGGGCAATCTTTAAAGAAGATAATGGAGTTAATGTGATTACTGATCGATTTTGGACAACTGACCAAATAAGCATCGATTACTTTATGGGAGTAGCTCCGGGGATTGGTGGGTGTGCTCTAGCTGTACCTTTCATAGATGCAGCGGGAGGATATGTGCCTGACTCATACTATGTAACCGTCTCCTTCACTTTAGTTCCGGAATGCACAACATGCACAGACGTGTCATATTAAATAGTTTTTGAAGGATGCGACTCGGTCATATCATAGCCTTGTTCATTTTATATCCGGCTGTGTTTTTTCCTGCCTTTTCGCAAGGTGTTAACGACAATGTTCTTGAATTAAACGACAGCTCGTTGAATGATCTTGCAACAGACAGTTTGTCATTTATAGATAGCATTGCTAAATCTGTTGACCCATTTTTTGATCAATCGAATGGTCTAAATCCTCAAGATTCAATCAACTCATCCGATAGCATTGGGGAAGAGTTGAAATTTTCGATTTATAAACAAGATATTGACGACCAAACTTCTGTTTTTAATAGCTTGGTTTTTGTAAATAAAACGAATAAGCTCGTTTCAGGCAAGATCAATTTGCAATTACCAAACGGGTGGATTCATTTAGTCTCCCAGCAACTGGAGTTTATGGCTAATCCCGGTGAGACTATTTACATTCCAATGCGATTGATTGCTCCTAAAAATATGGAAGGGGGAAAATCTTACATAATAGGCGCCACTGTGAGTCTTGATGATGATAAAAAAATAAAGGCTTATGCATACATCCAAAAAACAGCCCGTTTTGACTTGAGTGTGCTGAATCAAAATAATTCAATTCTTATCAATCCGATAGAGTTATCTGGTGAGACAGGAATACGAATCATTAATCAAGGTAATGTGAGTGAAAATATCAATCTCTCATTTAACTATCCCTTGGACTATAAGTTAATTGCACCTGTCACAAGTTTTTCAACTTCTTTCAACTTAAAAGCAAAATCAGACACTGTGATTCTTATTAAACTTAAGCGGACAGTATTGACGGATTCGTTGCGAAGTGAAAATTTGCCTCAAGAAAGGTTAAAATATTCTATATATGGATCAGGCCGCCAAATAGAAGGCAGCTTTTTAATTGAAAACTATCAATCAAGTTTAATAGATGAAACCTATAAAGTGCTCTCACCTCTATACATAACTGCAGGAGTATTTAATATTGGCAATCCGGGTGGAGAGCGTTACATGTCTGCTGCAGGCGGCAAGCTTCAATTAAATGCCAAAACGGATGTTAATTATTATTTAGGAAGTTTTAACCTAGGTCAGGTTGGAATTGCATCACTAGGAGAAGGAACGACTCGAAGTATTTACCAGTATAGACTTGGAATTAGGAGGGGATTGAGCCGTGTTGACTTGAGCAGTAATTTTTACAATAAGCATATTCCTTTGAGATATCAGGGGTTGAGATATAATTACCAAGGAAAAAAAATCGTATTCGCCACGGAGGCGGGTAAAAGTTACTTACCCAACACATATGTGTCCAGTACTTCGCTAATCATCAATTCACTTGCTTTACCTTTCAACATAGGATATTCTACAACCTTTGGAAATAATAATTTCAATGTAAGTGCATTCTCAGCAGGCGTTAAAACCCCAGTATCTCGTTTATTAAGATTGGGTGTTGGCGCCACATATTATTTAGGGGAAATAACCTCCCCCGGAGCAGTCGTGCCACGAAGTATTAATCAGCTTGGCTATTATGCCGCAGGAGACGTTAATGCAGGAAGGCTATCAATGTCCGGACGTTGGGACTTTAGACCCACCAATGGGTTTGCTATTTCAGGCGACCGCAGTTCATTGGTGATCTCCGGGAAAATAAAGACGGATAAGGCCTTCCAGCACCGTTTTAACGCTACTGACATTCGTCAAGACTTTACTCGCGGTGATTTTTCTAATAATTTAGAAAATCGTTTTGCATCTTGGACAACAACCTACAATACTGCTTCAAACTGGATGATAAGTCTCGCTCCTCAATATCGCAGTATAGTTAGGGAGAGTGTGTTGCCATCCGTTACTACCCGATTAAGTACATTTTACTATGGATCATCCTTTGGACTAAGTAAAAGGCTAAACCCCTTAGAAGTAATTTCGGTTTTCGCGAACCCTATGATTACGAATGCAGTTTATGATTTTGAATCAAGTCAATCTGGTAGTTACACTATGCGAACCGAGCTGAGTCCTGCATATAATTTGGGGCTTCGCTATTCCAGAAATAATGCATTAAACATAACAGGAGACATATTTAGAGGTCCTTTCTTCATCTACAATTATTCCGTATCCACTTCCGACACTTTACTCATTCCATTCTCTTCAGGTCTAATAAGATTATCTGCCGGATACAATAAAGACTATAAAATTTCGAATATTGATTTAAACCTAAATTTAAGAGCATTTTATAGCTTGGATGTTATTACCAAAGCGGAGCAATTGAATATTGGGGCCAATGCCATTGCCTCACTTCCGCAAGGAATAAGAATAAGCAGCTATATTAACTGGTTCGCATCTTCCTACGAAAGCCGTTCAGGAGATATTAGTAATAAAAACATCAACATCAACGCAGCTATTACAAAGTCCTTCTATTGGCAGCAACCTTACGAGAAGTTTTACAAAATGACTATTTTATGTTATGAGGACCTGAACGGAAATGGAAATAGAGAACCCCATGAACCAACATTGCCCAACATAAATATTAACTTAAAGGCTGAAAAAGAAGATTTTATTGACAAAAAGCATTCGCGCTCACCCAATACCGATCTAATCACAGACGGTTCGGGCAGGGTAAAATTCAACAAGATTCCTGCAGCGACCTATGATGTTAAATTCTATGAGCTTTTTAGTGTATCCGATTTGCATCCAACTTATGGATTCGTACAGGAAATATTGCTAAATGATGATAGAACAATCGAAGTTCCGTTTATTAAGAATTATCACGTTCGAGGCAAAATATCCATTATAAAATCAAAGAGGTCGCGAGTTTCATCTTTCAATCTAGAAGGTCTTATTGTCAGCGCAGAGTCTGAGAAGGGTGAAGTTTATAGAACATTGACAGATGAGTTTGGAAACTATAATTTAACTATCCCTGGTGCGGGTGTTTACAAGCTGACCTGCAAACACGGCTATGGAGAAATCCTAGAAACTAAAAATGATGAGACTTTAGTTGATTTTAACGGGATGAAAGAATTCAACTTCGATTTTATATACTATGAGAAGGACCGTGTGATTAATTTCCCGGGATCTAAGCTTGAGGAAAAGCAAGTAATCGATGAATTGAAAAGCGCTCCCAAATCCAACGAAGTAGCAGATTTTTCACAGTCTTTGGCTAATGAAATACAGAGCGATAAATTAGAATTGTATGAATACCCTGAAAAAACGATTTCTCGACAAGAGGCTATTGAACAAATTGGTGCCGATTTCGAGACAAACATTGAATATAGGGTAGTAATCGGTCGCTACAAAGACTATTTAAAAAACGAAGATTTAGAGCGAATGCTTGATGTGGTTAAAGGCAATCAAATCAAAGTTGACGTCCTAAACAACTACTTAGTGGTGAACCGAGACTTTAATGACAAAGAAAATGCTGATAGATTTACTGATAGTCTCAGAAACATTGGGATTGAAACTTCTGTAATGCTTGGGAAGTATAAAGATGTTCTCATCAACCTGGAATAGTCAGTTGATTTTAACAAAAGTTGCTAATTCCGACTGCTATGATCTTCTAATCAAATTCCCAATTTGATTAAAACAATTGCATACTCTGATCGAAATTAATAGAGGTTGTCACACACTATGAAAGTGGAGAGTATAAAAAGGAAACGGATTGTTTGATCAAGAAGGTGCCCTTATAGTGGTTTGGAAGTTGTATTATAAGAGCTCATTAATTGGGTTTAAAGTTTACTTTACTGACTCTAGTGAAGGAATTGTGATAGAGAATACGATAACGCAGGGAATCCATAATAAAATGGAATGATTACAGATTATTTTCTTCATCTCAAAGAGCGATACATAATCTATCTATTCGATATTTATCCACTGATAATTCAGGATGGCAAAACTTCAGATTAAATACGGATTCTGTATTCACCCCAACAAGATTTTGAGTTCGGCCGACATCGCAGTCACGCACAACCGCAACATGACAAAACAGTAATTGAAGCGGATTATATGCATCTAAGGTAGCTACAACTCAAAACATCAACGAGGCTCTGTTTGTCCGTGAAAATTAATTGACGCTCAGCAATTTAAATTCTGTTCTGCGATTCGCTTGATGCTGTTCTTCAGAGCAATCAGTATCAATTACCGTTTCACATTTACAATTGTTTACGGGCTGGCTCTCACCATAACCTTTAATGATTACTCTGTCTGTATTATCAATATATTTTATAAGATATTTCGCTGTTGCGTTCGCACGATTTTCACTCAGTTTTTGATTGTAGGCTTTGCTGCCTCGACAGTCAGTATGTGAGCCTAATTCGATTGTCAAATCAGGATATTTTAGCATTGCCGCTATTACTTTCTCAAGCTCAATGCGAGCATCCGGACGGATTTCGTATTTATCAAAATCAAAATATATGATGTTGATGTTGAGTAATTCTCCAAGATCCATCCCAACCTCAAAGTTCACAAGAGGCCTGATATTAGAATCATTGTGCGATGCGAGCGGGGGGTCAATTAACTCCTCATTTGTATCTTCTGTAGTCCATATGGGATCTTTTAATGCAACAGTTGTTTTAGATAGTAATTCATTATCGCTTTCATCTACATTCTTGGGCGAATCCAGCCCTTCTGGCACATGAGAAGATTTGATATCGGTTATTGAGCCTGATTGCTGGACTTTAGGGGGTTTAATCGATAACCCTTCGGTATTGAAGCTGTCTGTAACTGACGCTTCATTATTCGAATCTAATAATAAGGGTTTAGCAAAATCAGTCGTTATCTCAGACATCATATGAGCACCTTCATCACGAATCGTGATTGGAGTCATTGACATAATCTCATCAGAATCATTATCGCTTTCATCTATATTCCTGGGCGAATCCAGCCCTTCCGGCACCTGAGAAGATTTGATATCGGTTATTGAGCCTGATTGCTTGACTTTAGGGGCTTTAATCGATAAATCTTCGGTATTGAAGCTGTCTGTAACTGACACTTCATTGGTGTTTAAATCATTGTTTTGTAGACTGTAAGTATTTTGAATCATATATTCTTGAGAGAGAGATACCGTATCCGAATCTAATAATAAGGGTTTAGCAAAATCAGTCGTTATCTCAGACATCATATGAGCACCTTCATCACGAATCGTGATTGGAGTCATTGACATAATCTCATCAGAATCATTATCGCTTAATACCTCCCTTGAACCGCGCGGGTCCATAAATGGATGGCCCAAAGTAAATGCGTATATGTCATCACTACCGACCCCTCCAGAGCGGTTGGATGAAAAGTAACCTTTATTAAATTCCTTGTCAATTACAAATGCAAAGTCATCCTTGGAGCTATTGATCGGGGCATTGAGATTATCAATTACTTGAGGGAGTTTTTCGAGATGTACTTTATAAACATCCAATCCTCCTAAACCTTTATGACCATTTGATGAAAAGAACAAGAAACCACTATCATGTATATAGGGAAACATTTCGTTACCTTCTGTATTGATGAATTCGCCTAAATTTTCGGGTGTTGACCAATCCCCGCTATCATTCATTGTGGTTCGGTATATGTCGGTGCCACCATACCCCCCCGGCATATCTGATACAAAATAAAGCGTCTCGCCATCCTCAGAAACAGAGGCCTGTCCAACGCTGTAAGCAGCATCGTTGTATGGGAAGGGCTGGATATCTTCAAGTTTAGTGCTGGTCATGCGGGCAGAGTATAGCGTGAGATGAAGGATGTCGTTCCGGCCTTTTCCTTTTTTTGAGTTGGGATTGTTGCGGGTAAACCACACACTTTGGCCGTCACCGGTGAATGATGCCGGGCCTTGGTGAAAGGGGGTCTTGATGCTCATGTCGAGCTTTTGTACATCACTCAGGCTGCCGTCTTCGTTCCGCTTAGCGGAGTAGAGGTCGAGAAAGGGGTTTTGATCCCAGTTGTATTCACGCTTGACTACTTCGGTTTTTCTTCGCGAAGAGGTAAAGATCACCCGGTCATTCCAGGGAACAGCGGCAAACTCTGCTTCGTGGGTGTTGATTTCGAGAGGGGTGATCTCGAATGCATTTACGTTTTCGAGCAAACTTGCGGGATTGGCATTACCTTTCAACTTGCGGTTGGGTCGACTGTCTTCTGTGTTCAGATTGCGGTATGCTTTGAGCCATTTTGCCGACTCTATATAGAGCCCTTGCTGGCTCAGAACTTCGGAGTAATTGTAGATGTCTTCGACTGGTGGGGAGGTATATTTTACGACCTTGGAATACCATCCGGAAGCCGAGTCAGTAAGCCCAAGCTTAAAATAACAATTGGCAATGGTGCTAGTTAATGAAGAGTCGCCACTGTTATAGAGTTCCTTGTAGAGTTCCACGGCTTTCGAATAGGAGTATTCTTCGAAGTAACGTTCAGCCTTTTTGAACTTCATTAGTTGCACGTACTCGGCCAGTCCTTGTGACTTTAAATGGATGCTTATCATGGCGAATAGTGTGATTAGGAAGAGGGTAATTGTTCGCATAGTCTTAGAAGTATCGAGGGGACTTGATCTTACCTTGGGTTTTGAAAAGGAAGTCATAAGTCAGCATGACTTCGTGGGTGCCACTTTGGGTGCTGATGAGGCGGGTAGTAGCAAAGTCCAATGAGTAACCGAACTTAAGTTGTTCCGTGAACTGGTAACCAAGCAGGGCTCCTACTGCATCGCGTGAGCGATACATGGCCCCGAGCCACACTTTTTCAAAAATCAGGAAGTTGGCAGTGAAATCTACTTCTAGCGGGGCATTTTCCACCACTTTCACGAGGGTGGTCGGCTTGAATAGGAGCGCACTGCTGATGGGGAAGATAGCCCCACCGATCAAGAAGTAGTGGCGCTTTTCGGCTGCGGGGTCGCTAGAGGAAACAACGGCTTGCCCGGTGCTGAAATTGTTTTGTAACAACTTAGGAACGCTAACACCGGCATAGTAACGCTCGGTAGAGTAGTACATCCCGAATCCGAAGTTGGGGAGCAAGTCGCTTTGGATGTTATTTTCAAACGAGGGGTCGAGGGCATCGGTGGTTTGAAGGTTGCTCAAATTTCCTTGCCGGTAGTTGAACCCGCCTTTGAGTCCGAATGACAGATTGGCTTTTTCGCTCACTTTCACCTGGTAGCTTAAGTCCGCAGAAAAAATGGCGGTGCTGATTGGACCGATACGGTCGCTGACGAACGATAGCCCGGCCCCAAGTTTTTCACTCAGAATGGGGGTGTGGGTCGTGATCGTCTGCGTAGTTGGTGCACCTTCGAGGCCGACCCACTGGTGCCGGGTTATCCCAGTGATTGTCAATGCGTCC
>Ga0181555_1003157_pt1 | contig 13301 bp, 12 predicted proteins | sample 011ome_15_FD_145601 | JGI IMG/M metagenome (GOLD analysis project Ga0181555, IMG submission 145601) | Coastal salt marsh microbial communities from the Groves Creek Marsh, Skidaway Island, Georgia - 011504AT metaG (spades assembly) | ecosystem: Environmental > Aquatic > Marine > Intertidal zone...
CAACAGATGCGGCGATTTTGGTGCGTGTCGCACAAGAAACGGGCACATTATTTTTGAATATTGCCGCGACTGCGGATCGGCTACGCGATCAATGTTTGTCCCAAACCTTTCATCTTGAGGCAAGTGCCGCAATGTATATTGATGCCTTGGTTGGATGGTTCGTGCGCGCTGGGCATCGCAAGTGGTTTATCGTTTCCCAAAATGATGACGAGGGGCAGAATCGTTTTTCACACATGCAACGAGCACTGTCCGATCGGCATTGGGGCGGTAAAGTTGTCGGTCATGGCTCTGTCGAGGCCGACAGCCGCGAATTTGGACCTATCTTGAAAGACATCCGAAACTCATCCCCGGATGTTGTCGTGATGCTGACCGATTGGTTGACGCAACTTAGATTTGCCGCCCGTTACGAGGCAGAAGGTATCGAAATCCCGATAACCGGCTTTCCAGAAGCATCAACACAAACGCGCGACTATTACAGCCGCTTGGTTCAGGCCGCCCCGCGAACAGGGGCAGGGCATCGCGCAAGCCTATGGGAACCAACGCTTGATGCCTATGGTGCACGCGAATTGAATGCCCGCTTTGCAGCGCGTTGGGGTCGCCCAATGGATGCAGTCGCATGGTCGGGATATCAGGCGGTGAAAATTGCCTTTGATGCGGCACAGTTTTGCGGGGCCACCAATGGCGTGGCATTGGCGCAATTTTTGGCCCAAAGCACATCGGTGTTTGATGTGCACAAAGGCATCGGCGTTAGCTTTCGCCCATGGGATCATCAACTTCGTCAATCCTTATATCTCGTTCGGTTAAATCACCGCATGCAGACGCATCAAGATTTGGAAAGTTTGCGCAAGCGTGCGCATTTGGTGGGCGAATTGCCTGCAATTTATATGCCCGGAACAGATCCGACCGAACGTTTGGACCAACTTGGAAATCTAACATCAAAACAGGAGTGTTCACGATGAGATGCGCAAACGTGTTGATTTCAATGGCGCTGTGCTTGACTGTTGTGGGGCGGGCGGATGTTGGCTTTGCGGAATCTGATCGGCTGTTTGTGTCAAATGAATATGGCGCAAATATAAGTGTTATCGACCCCAAGACAGGTCCAATCAAAGATATCCAAATTTCTGGCCGTCCAGGCGATGTTCGGCCCCGTGGTATGGCAATTTCGCCAGATGGAAAAACGGTTTACGTCGCTGTCAGCGATTTTTTACCCGATGCGGAAAATATCGAAGATGCTATCGTTGCGATTGATGTACAATCGGGTGAAATCACGCGTAAATATCGTGCAGGTGGCAACCCTGAACGCATTGCAATAAGCCCCGATGGCACCCAAATCTGGGCTGCACTCGAGGCGGTCGCCTTGGCCGTTGGTATCGATACCGAAACGGGCCAAGAATTGGGACGCTTTGCAACAGGTGTCGAACCAGAGGGGATCGATATTAGTCCAGATGGGAACTTTGTCTATGTGACGGGCGAAACAAGCCACACCGTGTCTGTCATCGACGCAAAGTCGCTAAGTTTGGTGACCCATATGCTGGTTGGCAATCGCCCGCGCGATGTCGCCTTTGCACCAGATGGCAAGTTTGCCTATGCATCTGCAGAAATAGGCGGCACTGTATCCGTTATTGATGTGTCCCAACATCGCGTGATCAATACCATCTCATTAGGTTTAGATTCACGGCCTGTCGAACTTGTTGTCAGTGGTGATGGCGCCTCTATTTATGTCGCAGGCGGGGGCACATCAGCGATCTATGTCATTGACGCATCAACGCAAAAAGTTGCGCATGTCATCAAAGAAAGAATGGGGCGTCGTCCTTGGGGTGTTGGCGTAAGCAAGGATGGTGGCCGTGTGTATTCTGCCAACGGCCTCAGCGATAGCGTGAGTGTCATTGATACGGGATGCATGTGCGTCACAGATCAAATCAAAGCAGGCCGCGGCGCACATTCGATCGAGGTGAGCCATGTTGAATAAACTTTCCCTTTCGATCATCGCGGTGGGTTCGCTGTTTGCAACTTTGGCACCTGCCAAGGGACAAACGCCGTTTTATGACGCGCCGCGCGAGATCTTGGTGATTGCGTCTGGTGCGTTACATGACGCGCGTGTCCGCGCCCTTGGCCAAGCCGAGGATGATGTCGAAGACTTGCGCGATCTTATCGCGGCGGACAAGCGACGGATGGCGTTGAATGCTGCGGATTTTACCCCTGACATCGTTACCCAAGCGGCTGTCGTCGCGGTTATGTTGCTGTCTGAAATCGGGCTAAGTGAAGCATATGAAGAGGCCGCAGAAGGTGAAGAAACCGCCTATTTTCAAGCAAAAAGCATTTTAACCGAAATTGATGTACGCGTCCGCGCGATCACGTCTAATCCGGACACTTTGATGATTTTGAATGAACTATCAGCATTGATGCCATCCCCAACGCGACCCTCAAGAATGGATCCAGATCCCGAAGCTGCCGAGGCGATTGGCCAATCTTTGGTCGGGGCACTTGAGCGTGATGTCGCAGCGGATTTGTATCTTGGGCGCGATTTGGTTCGGGCGACGCATGTCATTCAAACGCTATTCCAAGACGCGTGTGATTTGCCTGCGGGGGCGACACGCGTGCAGTATTCTGAAATCGCAGCGGTATATTTTCAAGACACCCTGCAAGCGCCGTTTTCGGTGATGGTGTCAAACGCAACCGAAACAATAGCTGCGCACAGTGCGTTAGTTGGTCAAGATTTGGATTTAGACGCTTGTTCGGCGATCTCAGTGGCGTTTGACACCATCATCACAACGCTCTTTCCCAAAGGTGCCCTATGACGATTATCTGCGAAAATTTGGGCCGCTCTTTTAACGGTGTTGCGGCGGTTTCAAATGTGTCTTTCGGTTTGGTAGCGGGTCAATCAATGGCGCTTATTGGTCCAAATGGCGCGGGAAAATCGACGACGCTTGGCATGTTAACAACAGTGTTAAAACCAGATCACGGTTCCGCGCAGATTTGCGGATTTGATGTCGCGACGCAGGCGCGTGACGTGCGCCGACATATTGGTGTTTTGTTCCAAGACGCCACCTTGGATGACACGATGACGCCGATTGAGACGCTTGAATTTCATGCAGCTTTGCATGGAATTGCCCGAAAGGGCCTCAAGGATCGGATAAGCGCCGCATTACACTGGGCGGGTTTAGAAAGCGTTTCAAGGTCTGTCGTACGCGGATTTTCTGGCGGGATGAAGCGCCGGCTTGAATTGGCGCGCTCGATGCTGCATCGCCCTGATTTGTTAATCTTGGATGAACCGACGTTGGGGCTTGATCCGCAGGGTCGCATGGATTTATGGGCCCGAGTTTCAGACCTTCGATCACAAGGCATGGCCATTTTATTGACAACGCATGTCCTGTCAGAGGCGGAAAGTTGTGGCACAATTGGTATTTTACATCAGGGCAAATTGATCGCCCTTGATAGCAAGGACAATTTGACAAAGTCCTATGGCACATCTGCGAACGCCACGCTTGAGGATGCGTTTTTGTCATTGACGGGTCGTCAGTTACAGGATCGGGGCGGCGCACTTCGTCCCGCGTTGGTAAGGGCGCGCGCATGATTTATTTCCCCGCCAGATTTGCGACCGAATGCGAAGACAATCTACGAATTGTTTTCGTCATGTGGCGACGTGAAATGAGACGATATCTCGCAGATAAATCCCAGATCTTTGGTGGATTTTCACGAACGGTTCTGTGGCTGCTCATCTTGGGTTTTGGGCTTGGCGCGACGTTAAGAGAAATCGAAGGCTATAGCTATGCGCAATATATATTGCCGGGCGTCATGGTCTTGAATGTTCTTTTCGCGTCTTTGCAATCCGCATTTGGATTGGTCAAAGATCAAAAGTTGGGGCTATTGCGACAGGTTGTGGTTGCGCCTGCGCCAAGTCTAAGTGTCACGATTGGCAAGCTGATCGCGGGTGCCACAGTGGCGGTGTGCCAAGGTGCAATCCCATTGCTTTTCGCGCCATTTGTGGGCGTGCAGATGGCGGTTGCTGACGTGCTTGTCGCAATTTTGGTGATGTTTTCAATGGGGATTGGCCTGACTGGTATCGGGGTCATCATCGCGACACGCTTAAATGGATTTGAATCTTTCGGTGCGATTTCTAATGGCGTCATTCAGCCACTTTATTTTTTGTCTGGCTCTATTTTCCCATTAAAGGGAATCGTTGGGGGAATCGGATTCTTGGATATTCCCTTGGGCCTGCGTGAAGAATTGCGCAATTATGGCATTTACGCCATCGGCGGTGGCTGGGTTGTAGAGCTTCCGAGCTGGTTAGATGCAATCGTGCGGGTCAATCCAATCAGCTATCAATTAGATCTATTGCGCAATGCGATTTTGGGATTTTATCAATTACCACAAATGCTTGGACTAAGTGTGTGTTTGATATTTCCACTATTGGCGATCACCTGTGCGACCCGTGCAATTGAAAAAATTCGTCAAACATGAGGAAAAAATGAAAATAATGAGTGACAATTCTGAATTCAGAATTCAGAATACTACAATAGGAGGCATGAATGACTAAAACGCTGCTCACAATGGGGGATATGCTTGAAACGCACGCGCGGTTGAATCCTGCGTGCTTGGGCGCACGTGACCTTGAGCGCAGTTTAACCTTTTTCCAGTGGAACGACCGAGCACGTCGTCTCGCGAATGCGTTGTTGGGGATGGGCTTGGAAAAAGGTGATCGCGTCGCAATTTTGGCCTATAATCGGCTAGAATGGGCAGAGCTTTATGCGGCAACAGCCAAAGCCGGACTGATCGCAGTCCCTCTGAATTTTCGACTAAGCCCGATTGAGATGAAATTTATTCTCGATGATTGCGGCGCATCTGCCGTCATTGCGCAGGATGATCTTTTTGGTGAGATAGAAGAAATTCGGTCCACGCTACATATCGATCAAGATCGTTTTGTGATTTTTGGCGGGAAAAAAGCAGTCGGTTGGCGTGACTATGAAAACCTGATCGAGCAAGCAACCGACGACAAACCAAACGTCGTTGTCATCGATTCAGATCCTTGGGCGCTGATGTATACATCGGGCACCACCGGCAAGCCCAAGGGGGTCATCCGCAGCCATCGTGGCATGGCGCTGTTGTCATTGGCGACAGAAGTTGAATTGGGGATAAATCGCAAGGATGACGCGCTGTTGGTCATGCCAATGTGTCATGCGAATTCCCTGAACTTTTTCTGTTCATTTGCCTATCGCGGCGCGGTTACCACGATTTATTCACGGGCCTCTTTTGATGCAAAAGAAGCCTTGGACGTTATGGAACAGATTGGATCAACCTTCACGTCGCTGGTTCCAACCCATTACATCATGATGCTTTCGCATGCGCGGTCAGAAAATCGCAAGCGCGATCTGGGTAAGATGACCAAAATGATGATCTCTTCTGCGCCTGCACGCGCAGAGACCAAGCGCGAAATTATGGAAATGTTCCCCAACTCGGGCCTTTTTGAACTTTATGGATCATCAGAGGCAGGGTGGGTGACGATGTTACACCCCGATGAACAGTTTACCAATCTTGGTACGGTGGGGCGCGAATGTGTCGGGTCTGCGCCGATCCGATTGCTGGATGACGACGGGAACGAAGTGCAAGATGGGGATGTCGGCGAATTGTTTTCCTGCACGCCCTATACCTTCGAAGGGTATTGGAACCTTCCTGAAAAAGACAAAGAAGCCTTTCGCGGCGATTATTGCAGCGTCGGAGATATGGCCCGCCGTAATGCGGACGGGTTCATCCAGCTGATTGATCGCAAGAAAAACATGATTATTTCAGGCGGAGAAAACATCTATCCAACTGAGGTTGAGGCTGTTTTAGGGGCCTGTGAGGCCGTCAAAGATGTGGCCGTGATCGGGCTGCCAGACGACAAGTGGGGCGAAACCGTCCATGCGGTTGTCGTGCTGCATCAGGGCAAAACCATAACGGCCGAGGATCTTTTGGCGTGGTGCGAAAATCGCATTGCACGCTTTAAACGTCCGCGCACGATTAGCTTTGTTTCAGATGATCAAATTCCGCGAACGGCCACTGGAAAGGTGCAACATGGCGAATTAAAACAACAAATTTTAAGCAGACTTTCCGCGTCTGAACACTCAATCGGAGCAAAGCAATGACACATGTGCAAGATTTAAATGCCGATACATTTTCGGTTGCAGCTTGGGTTGCTCAGTTTCTCAAGGCCCGCGGTATTGATCGTATTTTTGGTCTACAAGGCGGGCATATCCAGCCGATCTGGGACCATGCCGCGCGTTTAGGGATACGCATTGTTGACGTACGCCACGAAGTGGCCGCCGTTCATATGGCGCACGCACATGCGGAATTGACCGGTGGATTTGGAGTGGCAATGGTGACGGCTGGTCCGGGTGTTACGAACACGGTCACTGCTGTTGCGAACGCATCGTTGGCACGGATCCCGCTGTTGGTGATCGGCGGATGCACGTCGCGCCCACAAGCGAATATGGGTCCTTTGCAAGACATTCCACATGTCGATATTATGAAACCAGTCGCGCGTCACGCACGCACGGCCCGTGTCGCCGATCAAGTCATTCGTGAATTGGACGAAGCTGTTGCGCGTGCAATGGGTGACGGCGGCGAGCCTGGGCCCGTATATATTGAAATCCCAACTGATGTTTTGCGCACTCATTTGCCAGAACACATGGTTTTGAAGGATTGGGTCTCTCCCAAGGCGCCTCGTACAACGCTCCCTAATCCTTCAGAAATCCAAGAGGCCGCCCAAGCGCTGTGGTCTGCGCGTCGACCTGTTATTGTGACAGGGCGGGGGGCAAATCTGTCGTCCGATGCTTTGGTCGGTCTCTTGGATAAAACAGGTGCGCTTTATCTGGATACGCAGGAATCACGCGGTCTTGTGCCAAGCACGCACCCATCATTTGTTGGGGCGATGCGCGGCGTCGTGATGCAGGATGCCGATTTGGTCGTCACGGTCGGGCGTCGATTGGATTACCAGCTTGGCTATGGGTCACCTGCCGTGTTTCCGCATGCGCGTTTCGTACGCATTTCCGACACTGCCAGTGAATTGATTGATAATCGCCGAGGTACGCCAGAAATTTTGGCAACCCCCTCAATCGCGTTGGCCGAAATTTTAAAAGCAGGCGAAATGCTGGGTGCTCCAAATCTGGATCGTGATTGGGCAAATACGATGCGCGCAAAACATGCAAAGCGTGCAGACACATCCGCACGTGAGATCCCTCAGGTTGGTGAGGACGGTAAGATTCACCCGATGGCGATCTTTGATGTGTTGGAACGCGTCGTGGATCAAGATTACATTGCCATAGCGGATGGCGGTGATTTTCTAAGCTTTGCGCGGGTTGGCCTCACGGCGTCAACATATTTGGATGCAGGTGCATTCGGGTGTTTGGGCGTAGGTGTCCCCTATGCGACTGCCGCAAGTCTTGCGTTCCCAGAGCGTCAGGTCATTTGCGTGACGGGCGACGGCGCGTATGGTTTGAACGCGATGGAAATTGATACAGCCCTGCGACATGGGGCAAAGCCCGTTATTATCGTTTCAAACAATGCAGCATGGAACATCGAGAGATATGACCAATCGGAAAACTACGGTGGTCGTGTCGTCGGGACGACATTGCGCCATTCGGACTATGCTGGGATGGCGACAGCGCTTGGTTTACATGCGGAACGGGTCGAAGATCCGCGTGATCTGCAGGCCGCAATTGAACGCGCGATTGCGCATGCGCCTGCGGTTGTTGATGTTGTTACCTCACAATTTGCGGTGTCATCAGATGCGACCAAAGGATTGGGATTTGTTCCTGATTATCAACCTTTGACAGTTTGGGATGACGCCGAACGCAAGCGGAGGGAAGAGTTGTGAACAGCTACCTAAGCTCTCTCTTTTCGGTCGCGGGTCGCCGCGCGATTGTCACGGGCGCCTCTGGGTCTTTGGGGGCGCAGTTTGCACGATGCCTCGCGCAGGCTGGGGCCGATGTGGTTTTGGCCGCACGTCGCATTGAACCCATGGAAGCATTGCGCGACGAGCTGATCAAAATCGGTGCGCGTGCGCATGTCGTGAGCATAGATCTGGAAGCGTCACACTCTGTTGATGACGCATTTCGCCTCGCCCAAGATTGGGCCGGCGCACCGATTGATATCGTGATCAATAACAGCGGCATCGCATCCCCCAACGCGTTGCTCGATCAATCAGAAGACGAATGGAACACTGTGATGACTGTGAACCTGAACGGTGCGCGGCGTGTGGCAAATGCGGCTGTGCGTCGGATGATTGACGCCGGCGTACACGGTTCCATTGTGAATGTCGCATCCATTTTGGGCGTGCGCCAAGGGGCAGGTGTTGCGGCTTACGCGACGTCAAAAGCGGCGTTGGTGCAATTGACAAAACAACAAGCGCTTGAGTGGGCGCGCCACAATATCCGCGTGAATGCCTTGGCACCGGGGTACATCGAAACCGATCTGAATCGGGACTATTTTGCCACTGATGCTGGAGCGGCTTTGGTCAGGCGTATTCCAATGCGTCGGTTGGGTCAGTCCCATGAATTAGAGGGGGCTTTGCTCTATTTGGCATCCGACGCTGGATCCTTTGTCACTGGCGCAATCCAAGTGGTCGACGGCGGCCATTTGCTGAGCACGCTATAAGGAGGGAATGATGGATTACGCGATCGTTGCCCGCCATCCAGGCAAAGCTGAGGTTCTAGAACAGCGCCCCATTCAGATCCCATCGCCAAAAAATGGTGAGGTTGTCCTTTGGCAAACGGCAATTGGATTAAATTATATCGATGTCTATCACCGCTCGGGTGCATATCCATGGGCACAAAAAAACGACTTAATCGTAGGTTCAGAGGCCGCCGGCATCGTTGTTGCCGTTGGCGATGGCGTGGACAATTTGGCGATTGGCGATCGTGTTGCATATACGGATCCCCTTAATGCATATGCCACCTGCCGAACAATTTCCGCTGATCGACTTGTGCGGCTGCCAGATGGGATTAGCGATGAGGTCGGCGCGGCCATCATGCTCAAGGGTTTAACGGCGCATTACCTCATCCACGATACCTTTGCGGTTCAAGCGGGACAGACCGTTTTGGTTCATGCGGCCGCAGGTGGTGTCGGCGTTTTGCTCGGACAATGGCTGCGTGCAAAAGGCGTGCGTGCCATTGGAACCGCAGGCGGGCCAGAAAAATGCGCGATTGCGCGGTCCCACGGATACGATGACGTGATTGATTACACGTCTGATGATTTTGTGCCCATTGTTCGCGATATGACACAGGGCAAGGGGGTCGATGCGGTTTATGACAGTGTGGGCCAATCAACGTGGCGTGGATCAGTGTCGGTTTTGCGCACACACGGGCATTTTGTTAACTTTGGTCAATCGTCCGGCCCGATCACCGATTTCACCTTGGGTGAATTGGCGAAAGGGTCATTCCATGCCTGCCGCCCTGTCTTGTTCCACTATATTTCCAAGCCCGATGAATTGGCGCGTCGTGGCAAAGATTTGTTTGACGCCATTCAGACGGGGATCTTGGCGTGTCCGATCTCAAATCGGTTTTCATTGGAAAATGCGGCCGATGCGCATCGTGCGTTAGAGGCACGATCCACGACAGGTCTGAGCGTTCTTGTGCCATAGGAGAAAGATATGAAAATAATCTATGAAACCTCTTCAACAGTTACACATGAAGCACGCAATGGAACGGTGCAATCTGCGGATGGTGTGCTTGATCTAAAACTTGCGATGCCAAAGGAACTCGGCGGCGCTGGTGGCGCGACAAACCCAGAACAGCTGTTTTCAGCGGGCTATGCCGCGTGTTTTGCATCGGCCATGTTGCGGATTTCACGCGAAACCAAAACAGATATCGGCAAGCCCCAAGTCACCGCTCATGTCGGACTAGGGTGGGCAGGCGAAAATCGCTATGCATTGACAGCGCGCCTTGAGGTTTCAGTGCCTGACGCCGATTTTTCAGCGGCTGAAGCCGTCATCAAAGGAGCGCACAGCATTTGCCCATATTCCAAGGCTGTGGCAGGCAATGTTGGCGTAGCGATCACCCTGACCCAATGGAGCGGTGCTGAGACTGGGCAGAGCGCAGTAATCGTGGCGGCATAAACGATGGTGACAGTTTCGCGCATAGCAATTCTGGGTTTCATTGGGGTGGTTTGGCATTTGATGTCACACTCAACCTCGGCGAATATATTGCCTAGTCCGTCGGAAACATGGGCCGCAGCCCTACGGCTATGGTCGACCGGCATGCTTGCGCAGGCGCTGGGTCAAAGTTTGACGGTGTATGCGACTGGATTTTCTATTGCGTGTTTGATCGGTGTTATCGCGGGCCTTTTGATGGGGGTTCTCAAACCACTTGGCAAAGCGCTTGAGGTCTTCGTTTTTGCGCTTGCCGCGACACCGCGTGTGGCGTTCATTCCCTTGATCATTGTGACCTTGGGTCTTGGGATCAAGGCAAAGGTTTTCGTGGTCTTCTTGGGGGCGGTGATGCCGATATTGATCAATACCTATGCAGGTGTATTGGCCGCGGATAAAGACCTGATTGAAATGGCGCGATCGCTCGGGGCTGACCGGGTGAAAATTGTGCTACAGATCATCCTGCCTGGCGCTTTGCCTTTTGTTGTGACGGGATTGCGTTTGGGCGCCACGATTGGGCTGATCAATGTTGTTGTCGCCGAACTTTATACTGCGATTGGTGGGCTGGGCGGGTTGTTGGCGCTCTATGGTAACACGTTCCGCATGGCCGAATATTTTGTGATCGTTCTGACCCTTGCCGCGATTGGGATGTGCATTACCGAAGCCCTTCGCCACATCGAGGCCCGCATCGGGCGTTGGAGGTCACATGCCTAAGATCCCCATAACCTTAAACAAATTACGAACAGGAGAGATAAAGATGAACAAACCCACATTGCTTACCGCTGCAACGCTTAGTGTCTTGTGCGCAAACGCGGGGCTTGCTGATCCGCTGCGGCTGATTGTGACGCATACAGCGCCCCCCTTGGTCCCGAACTCTGTGATGGATTTGGCACAAGAGCTTGGATATTTTGCCGCCGAAGGCGTCGACGTCGAAATCATCCGCGTTCAACAGACGCCGATGGCAATCGCCGCGCTTCAATCCGGCGAAGGCGATATGGCCAATGTTGGCATTGATGCAATTTTGCAAATTAACGCACAAATGGGAAAATCTGCGGTTGCCATCACGTCGCCGAACAAAGCGCTTCCGTTTGTCATCGCGGCAAAAACATCAATCAACTCAGCCGCAGATTTGACTGGGCACAGTTTCGGTATTGGTCGGCTGGGCAGTTTGGACCATTCGCTCAGTGGTCGGGTGCTGGATCAAACAGGTGTGGCAATCGATGATCTGGATTTGGTTGCCTTGGGGCAGCCGACGCTGCGGGCGCAAGCATTGGCTGCAGGACAAATTGATGCGACAACAATGTCAATCGGCACGTGGATGTCTATTCCTGATAAAACAGGTCTGCATATTCTGATCGATCAAGACACATATTTCGCGGCCGCCCCAGTTGTGAACAAAGTAATCGCAACAACGCCCGAAATTTTGCAAAATCGTCATGAAGACGTTGTGGGCATGGTTCGTGCCCTGACCAAGCTTTCGCGCGACTTTTCCGCCGATCCGGTAAAATGGGCGAATGCAATGGCCGAACACGCGCCCCAACTTGACGCGGGTCAACGTCTTGATTTGGCAAATAGTTTCGTAAAATCATGGAGCGTAAACGGTGGTATGAACGCCGCAGAGCTAGAGTTTGCACAAAACTGGCACTACCAAAATCCCGACTTTGCAGACGTGGCAAGGCTGTCATTGGCAGACTGGACCGACTTCACGATTGTCAGTGACGTATTAGATCAAATCGGTGTGGTTGAGACATCAGATATCCCAGGATCATAATCGATGAGGAACCTTTCCCGACACCCACAAACTGCCATTCATGTGCGCACTGTGTCCAAATCGTTTGGGCACATGGGGAAACATGCCTTGCGTGATGTGTCTTTCACGGTGGATGAGGGGCAGTTTGCTGTTCTTTTGGGGCCGTCGGGATGTGGAAAGACAACATTGTTGCGAATGCTGGGTGGATTGATTGAGGCGGATCATGGCGACGTGCGTGTTCATGGCCATGCCCCAGTTCCTGGTCCAAAGATAGGCATGGTGTTTCAATCGTTTCGGTTGGTGCCGTGGATGACTGTTGCACAGAACGTGAATTTTGCTTTGGGTCCGTTATCCTTGGCAAAATCGGAGCGCCGCGATCGGGTTCATCAGGTCCTTGGCCGTGTTGGGCTTGCGCGGTTTCACAGCGCCTATCCGCACATGTTGTCGGGGGGAATGATGCAACGTGTCGCGCTCGCGCGGGCTTTGGTTTGCGAACCACGCGTTTTGTTGATGGATGAACCCTTTGCAGCCCTTGATGCGCACACGCGTGAATTGATGCAAAATGAATTGCGCCGATTGGTGGATCGGCAAGGAATTACGACAGTATTTGTGACACATAGTGTGGACGAGGCGCTGATCCTCGGGAACCAGATCATCATCCTAAGCCCACGCCCCGGTCGCGTTGTTGAACACCTGCCCGTCAAGTTTCGTGACCGTGCGGCCCACGACGACCCGCGTGACCAAATCGGTTTCGCCGAGACGAGGAAATATCTTGCCAACCGATTAAAAGATCTGGTGCTCAATGATCCGGGGTCCGATTTTTATGATCCAAGCCGATCCCCCAACACCATGTCCGCGCGACATATTGTAAATATGAAAGACCCTGACACAAGGTCGGGCCTTCACACGACGGGCGATGTTGTCGCTTTCGTAAAACATTGACAGGAAAGAAAAAGATGGATTTCAAAATCACCGATAAAATCGAACAGTATCGCAAGCGCATTGCCGATTTTGTTGAGACTGAGATTTTACCGATTGAGGCGGATCGCCAAAACTGGGACGCACACGAAAACATCACCCGTGCACCGTTAGAGGCATTGCGCGCAAAAGCAAAGGCGCAGGGGCTTTGGTGTTTGCAGCTTTCCCTTGAAACAGGGGGGAAGGATCTGGGCCATGTCGGCATGGCAGTGTGTTACGAAGAAATGAACAGATCAATCTTTGGCCCAGTTGTTTTCAACAGTGCGGCCCCAGATGATGGCAATATGATGGTTTTGGAAAAGGCTGCGACGCCTGAGCAAAAATTGCGTTGGTTGTCCCCGATCGTCGCAGGTGATGTGCGATCCGCGTTTGCGATGACAGAGCCTCATCCTGGCGGCGGGTCAGATCCATCAATGATACAGACTATTGCCAAAAAACAGGGTGATAAATATG
>Ga0181555_1003158_pt1 | contig 13298 bp, 13 predicted proteins | sample 011ome_15_FD_145601 | JGI IMG/M metagenome (GOLD analysis project Ga0181555, IMG submission 145601) | Coastal salt marsh microbial communities from the Groves Creek Marsh, Skidaway Island, Georgia - 011504AT metaG (spades assembly) | ecosystem: Environmental > Aquatic > Marine > Intertidal zone...
ATACTTCTTTTAAGCTTATAATCTTTTTTTTTTTTTTTAACTTATTTTTTAATTTTAATGATTTAAAGGAATTCAAAATTTTTTTTCTTTCATATGAATTGGTCAATTCTGCATTAACACTAAGCATACTAGTCTCTCTTAGTATTAAAGGTAAAATATTTATATTAGAAGTATCACCTAAAATATTTCCTATAGATATAAGAGCACCTTTTTTGATTAAATATTTTAAACAAATAGAAAGTACCTCACCACCTAAATTTTCGAAAATAACTGAATATTTTTCGTTTAATAATGGAAAATTAGGGACTTTAAGAAAATTTTTAAGAGTGTATATTTTTTTTACACCCATTTTCTTTAAAATTATAATATTTTTAGTTTTAGAGGTTATGGCTTCTATATTGATACCAATATTGGTTAGTAAAAATATTATAATCATACCAACATTTCCAGTAGCTCCAGTTACCAAAACGGGTTTTTTTTTATATTTTAAAATAGTTTTCAAAGCTTTATTTAAGGCTTTTACGGCAGTAAAACCTGAGGTACCAAACATCATAATTTCTTTTGAAGTTAGATTTTTAGGCAGCTTCTCTACCCAAAGATCTGGTACGATAATATATTCTGAAAAAGAACCATTTGAATAAACTCCAAGTGGGTGTGCAATTACAAATACTTTTTCATTTTTTTTAAATTTTTTTGAGTTTGAATAATAAATAGTACCACTGGCATCGATACCTGGAGTATGAGGAAACTTTTTAATCAATCCAGTATGTCCTCTAGTCATTAAAAAATCTTTATAATTTAAATTTGCATAATCAACTTTTATTACTACAAAATTTTTTCTTACATCTTTTTTTCTTAATAAATTATTACTACTAATTTTATTAGTAATTTTATTATTTTTATTTTTTTCAATTTTTAAAAAGCTATACTTAATCAAAAAATCATTTTTCATTTTTTTGATATAAAATAGTTATATTTACCACTGGCAATCTTAACATTTTCATGATTCTTAATGATTGCATTAGTTTCAACTTTTATTTTTGTTATTCTTAATATTTTAATTTCTATTTTTAAAATTGTGGGTTTATCAACTTTTGAATAAAAATTTGTCTTGCTGCTAGTGATTAGACAAACTCTATCTTCAAATTTTTTACTTGAATATAGTGTTGCCACTATTGTTTGAAGCATTGCTTCTTCTATTAATGTTCCTGGCATCATTGGTTGATCGGTAAAATGACACTTAAAAAACCATGATCTTTTAGTAATTTTTTTGATTCCTGTTGCAGATTCTAAATCTTTAATATTCTTTATATTATCAACCATCAAAAATGGATTAGTAATTTTGGTTAAAAATATAATTTTTTTTTTATCTAATTTTTTCATTAAACCCCTATAGTTCTTGATAAAGTGGCAATTATATCTATACCATCCCATTCTGGGGTCAAGTCAAAAGCTCTTCCAATTGGAACTACTCTATCTATACCTTTTATTTTGTTTTTAATTATAAATTTCTTTATACTATTAAAATCTGTCCCAAAATAAGTAATTGTTTGCAATTTTTCTGAAGTATACTTTTGTAAGTGATTTATATTATTAAGATCAATCTCTACAAATGTTCCAAAACTAATATTTTCAAAATTATCAAAATTTAATTTTTTACCTTTTAAAGTAATCAAATTAAAATTTCTTATATTTGCTTTCAAGCCTTTATTGTTTCCAAGTGTGTAATTCATTAAATTTGAGATTTTTTTATTAGCTCCAGATAAATCAAGGTTATATTCATTATCTACTATCTTGTTTAATTCATACCAAAAATTTTTTTTAGCAATTTTATTTTTGCCCAGCCAAAATATACTATTTGGTGAAGAACAGCCAAATTGATCCATGGTATAAGTATCGTTATAAAATTTTTTCGTCAAACTTGATAAATTCTTAGAGTTTAATTTTCCTAATTTATTCGAATCTATTAATGATATTGAATATCTATTTGCAAATGCAAGATCTATACACCTAGGTTTTGTTTTAAAAGTTTTAAATTTATTAACCGTATTATCTCCACCCCAAATTATTCTAGCTTCTACAATTTCAGAAAGTTCAGATGATATCAAATCTGAGTTGTCATATTTAATTAGCAATAATCTATCAAAAATTCTTTTATAGAATTTTTTTTTTGATAATTTTTTTAAGATGTTGCACAACGCTTCTACCTGAAGAAAATTTTTACTGGGTAGTCGAATTATATTATTGTTACCTGACAATAACCCAAAAACCATTGAATATGCAAAATTTGTTGGCACATTTGATGGTGTTATATGCAATACAGCACCACGCCCCATTCTATTTTTAAAAAAACTATAATTATTGAATAATTTTCTTATGTTGCTACCTCTACACCAAAAACCAAATGAAACTAAATCTGGAAACTTTTTACATATACTACTATTTAAAACTTCTCTTGATATTTCATTCAAAAATAAAACTGTATCTTTATCAAAAACATCATTTGGTCCATCATTCAAATTAAAATTCCCAACTATAATTTTAATTTTTTTATTCATTTTAATTGACATCACTACATCCTCTAAGCTCTGCATTTGGAACCCTGCCTAAAACACTAAAGTACTTACCTTTTTTTCCACACCTACAATCATCAACACCATGAATTATACCTATATCTTCAGTTAATATATTGTGTCCCGGGTAACTTAAGGGCAATAGAGAAAGTGTTTGTATTAACCCTGTTTCTCCAATTTTACTCAGTTTTAATTGAGAATTTCTAATAAAAACATCAGAAAAAATTGAACAATGAAAATATCCTTTTTCACACTCTAAAAAAACAGAGCCAGTTTGCTCCATCATGCCATAATAGTTATAGACTTGCTTTAAACCAAGTAAACTTTTGACTTCATCTTTAAATTTGTCATTATCTACTCTCAATTTATGCATTTTTTTCCATCCACCACCATGAATCAATATTCCTTGATTTTTTTTTAATTTAATTTTTTGTCTTTTTACCTCTTTAATTAAATTAAACCATATTGCACTCGTGAATCCAAAAATAACAAACTCTTTATTTTTATTTTTGTTTAAATAGTTTTTTAGAATAGATATCTTTAGTTTTTTATTCTTATCCAAAAGAAAGTATTTATTATTGCAAAGCTGGCTAAACCCTTTGATAGCAGCACCTTTTGCAGTCATTGTCTCTCTAGAATTAAGAAAATTTTTATTTTCTATAAAAAAAATATCTTTATTTCTATCGATTATTTTTGAAAAAATTTTACTTAGTGCTTTTGATTGTAGTAATGAGGTTTTTGGATCTAAATTAACTTTTGATTGTTTTGACCCAGATGTACCAGAAGATTTAAATGTTGAGATCATTTTATGATTATTTGTAGATACTAAATCAAAATTTTTGAATACTGATGAATGAATAAATGGCAAGTCATAAATCTTATTTACTTTTGATATCGGGCCAAAAATATTATCTGAAATTAACTTATAATTTTTTGAATATTTATAGTGATACAGAGAAAGTTTTTTTTGATTTGCAAAAAACCAGATATTTTTCTTTTTAATTTTTAAGCCAAAAGGATCTAAATTGTATAATGTTTTATAATCTAGCATTATTTTTTTTTAATTCACTATAGCTTACTTTATTATTTGAAGTTCTGGGAAAATATTTCAATTTAATCAATTCAAAAGAGTTAATATTAAGATTTATTATTTTTGAGATGGTTTTAATTAAATTTGTTTTGTTATAGTTTTTTTCAATAAAAATAAAAATTTTATTATTATCACTTAGACAAACTACTTTATAATTTTTTTGACTCATTAAGCTTTCTATATCCCCAAGATCAACTCTATTTCCAAATATTTTTGCGATCCTACTGATTCTACTTGTAATAAAGAAAAAACCATCCTTATCAAAAAATCCTAAATCCCCTGTTTTTAACTTATAATTTGTTTCATTGGGTTTATTTAAATCATTATAATTTTTTGAATATCCCATAAAGACATTTTTACCCTCATTAACAATTTCTCCTTCCACATAGGGTTTAAGAATTTTTTTTCCATTATTATCGATTATGTAGATTTTATTTCCTGATAATCCTTTTCCAATGCTACCTATTTTTTTTTTGGAAAATTTTGGTTTTAAATAAGATATTCTAGGAGACGCTTCAGTTTGTCCATACATTGAAAAAAACTTTATATTATTTCTCTTACAAAAATTTATTATTTCTTTCAATTTATTTTTTTCAAGCTTCCCTCCTGCTTGTGTCAAATATTTTAAAGTTCCAATTTTTATATTTTTAAGACCAATTTTTATAAGCATTTCATATGTATAAGGTACGCCATTAAAGGAGGTAACTTTGCTATTCTTAAAAATTTTCCAAAATTCTTTTTGAATTAATGAATATTTTGAGATTATTATAGATCCACCTACTTCAAAATGTGTGTTAATAATTGAGATCATATAACTGTAACTAATAGGTAAATTTGTTATTGCTGAGTCTTTATTGTTAATTTTTAAATAATTTATTATAGAGTCTGTATTAGTTTTGAGGTTGCTTTTTGATAATTTGACAAATTTGATTGATCCCATTGATCCTGACGTAGATAATAAAACTGACAAATCTCTGTTTAATTTTTTTTTTTTATTTATATTATTTTTCATCAAACTTTGGTCAAAAAAATTATATTTTTCTGAACATTTTTTTTTAAATATGGTTTTCATTTCTTTAGATAAAAAAATATAATTTGGTTCATATTTTTTGAAAATTTTAAGAATATTTTTTTTAATTGTTTTTGAGTCTACAATAATAGCTACATGATTATTAATAATACAAAATATATAAGCAAGTAAAGAACCAAGAGTATTTTCTGAAACAATTAATATTAGAGACTTATTTTTTATTTTTTTTTTAATCTTATTTGTTTCTTTTAAAACTTGTTTGTAAGACAAATTAGAATGTTCATTATCTATAATTGCAATATTATTTTTATATTTGTTAAAAGCTCTAAATAATCCCATGTTGTAGAATTTTATTTTTTTTTAAATATTTTAATTATTTTTTTTGTTATACTGTCAGAGTCTAGAGCGTGATACTTCAACAAATAATCGTATGTTCCTGTTGGGCCAAATTTGTCAGGTAATGAAATTGAAAATAGTTTTGAATTAATTTGGTTTTTTATTAATTTTTCAGACATTATCGTACTCAGTCCTCCAACTGACGTGTGTTCTTCAATTGTTACAATTTTTTTATATTTTTTTAATAATGTAATGACACTATCATCTATTGGCTTTAATGAGACGACATTAACAAGCTGCACACTAATATTCATTTTTTTTAAAGCTTCAACTGATATTCTAGCTTGACCTAATACCGAACCATAAGAAAGTATTAAAATATCATTTCCTTTATTTATTGTAATATTTTTACCAAATTTATATGAATAATTTTTATCATATAAGTTTTTTGAACCTGGTATCCCTGTGAGTCTTATGTAGCTTGGGCCTCTATCATTAAATGCATAGTCATCTAAAACTTTTCCTAATTCAGAACAATCTGCAGGACATGTAACATTTAAATTTGGAATTGTTCTCATAATTGCAATATCTTCTAGCCCAAAATGACTATTACCTAAAAACCCCATAGATAAACCACTACCTAAAGCAACAAGGTTTACATTGTGTTTCATGTAACCTAGGTTCATTCTTATTTGTTCACTTGCTCTCATAGAAAGAAATGGGGCAAATGAAGTAATAAAAACTTTAAAACCTTCATCAGCAAGTCCTGCTGCAACTCCAACTAAATTTTGTTCACTTATACCCACAGAAATATATTGCTTGGGAAATTCAATTTTAAATCTAGCTAGACCTGATGATCTTCCTAAATCCGCACTTAAAACCATTAATTTTTTATTTTTTTTAGCTATATTAATCATAAATTGCCCAAACATTGCCCTAGGGCCCATTCTTAACCATTGTTTTGCATCAATTGATTTAAAATTCATAAATTAACTTTTATTTATTGATTTTAAAGACTCTAAGTAAAGGTTTTTTGTCAATCTTCCATGGTGCCAATCATTATTGTTTTCCATAAAATTTACACCTTTACCCTTGATTGTTTTTGCTATTATTGCTGTAGGCTTAGTCTTCGAACTTTTTTTAAAAGCTTCTATTAAATCGTAAATATTATGACCATCACAACTATTAACATTCCATCCAAAACCTAACCATTTTTTTTTCATTTCTTTAAAATTCATCATCTTATTTATAGCACCATCATTCTGATGACCATTACAATCAACAACTATAAATAAATTATTTAAATTATTTTCAGTAGCCGTTATTGCAGCTTCCCACACAGAGCCCTCATAACATTCTCCATCTCCCAGAACTACAATAATTGAATTGTTATTATTTTTTTTTTTATATGATATAGCTAAACCTACACCAAAAGATAAACCTTGTCCTAAACTACCATTAGATGTTTCTATTCCTATTGATTTGTTCATGATTGGGTGAGCAATAAACTCGCTTCCGTTCTTTTGAAATTGAAAGATTTCTTTTTTATTTTTAATAAATTTTTTACAATAAAGGACTGATAATAATCCTAAAAAACCGTGTCCTTTACTTAGTATAAATCTATCAAAAGGCTTGGATATCTTGATATTAAAATTAGAATATATAACTGCTAAAATTTCAGCCATTGATAAAGCTCCACCTATATGAGATGGTTCTCCACTATTATAGCTGATATCTAAAATGGTTTTTCTAATTTTGTGACTTAATTTTTTAAGTTTATCTATATTTTTTAGCACTCCGTCCCACCATCTATAAAAATTATTTGTCCATTTATATATTCTGAATTTTTTGAAGATAAGTAAAGTATTAGATTTGCTACATCTATTGGTTCACAAACTTTTTTCATAAAAGATCTAGAAATAAGTAAATCTTTAGATTTAGGATCCATTTTTTTTAGCATTTTTGTATTTGTAGCATTAGGGCAAATTCCATTTACTCTAATCTTATAATTAGAAAATTCATTGGCCATAATTTTTGTAGCATGCATCAATGCAATCTTGCTACACCCATAAGCAAGAGTTCCTCTATCTGCCATTTTAGCTGAAATAGAGCCAATATTAATAATAGAGGATTTTTTTGAATTTTTTAAATACTTCAAAACTAACTGGGTTAATCTGATTTGTGAAAAAAAATTAACATCAAAAATTTCTTTTAAATTTTTTTGAGATGTCATTTCTATAATTGATCCAGAGGCAATTCCTGCATTGTTAACTAGAATATCTAGTTTTCTATTTTTAAAGAATGCTTTTTCAACTTGTGTTTTTAGATTATTTTCATCAGTTAAATCTGATTCTATGATCGTTACATTTTTAGATAATTGTTTTGTAAACTTATTAAACTGTTGATCTGATTTTCTTACTAGACAAATAACATTTGCATTATTTTTTAAAAATAGATTTACAATTGATTTTCCTATGCCTCCATTAGCCCCTGTTATTAAAGCTGTTTTTCCTTTAAGCATAAATATACTACTTTCGAAATATCTTTTTTTTGTATTTAACTTTTTTTAATAATTTAGTCATATTTTCTTTTTTAACATTTCTTAATAAAAATTTTTTTCTAGCATTCAAAGCTCTTATAACTAAATTTGATGTAAAATACGCCTCTAAAACTTCATTTTCTAAAATTTTTATACAATTGTCCCAATTTTTTTTGTTTAAATTTATCTGCTTTCTTTTTAAAAATAATAAAAATTTATCATTATTTAATTTTTTTATGATTGGCTCAATTTTAACAGCCTTTGTAAAACAAGGCATTCTGCTATCACCTGGAATCATTCTGTTTAGGATTAACTCTAAATTATTTTTCATTAATAAATGTTTTTTAGGTTTTATACTCATTTATTTATTAGTTCTGTTAAATTTTTTTTTATGTGGTCTGATATCATTAGTGATACAGCTTGCACTGTTGACGCAATATTTACTCCAGATGATGAAGGGAAGATGCTGCTGTCAACAATAAATAAATTACTAACATCGTGACACTGACCAAATTTATTTACTACTGAATTTTTTTTAGATGTTCCCATTTTTGCTGTTCCAACAAGATGCCAACCAGTATTTCTAACTGGTCCAAATGCTATTATATTTTTTGCTCCAGTTTTTTTAAATAATTTTTTACATTGTTTAATTCCATGAGAAAGCATTTTTTTTGTATTTTTAGAAAGTTTATAATTTACTTTTATACCAGGCATTCCACTACTATCTTTGTTTTTGTGATCTAATTCTACGTAATTATTTTTATCTGGCAAATCTTCACAAATTATAGCTAAAGGAATTGTACAGCCAAAATAATTAAATAAATCTTTTAAAAAAAATTTCCCAAACTTAATTTTATTAAATTTTTTTAGATAGTGAAAAGACTCAATGGGTCCAGGCGACTTTAAAAGTTGAATGGTATATCCCCTTTTAAAACCCCTCTTTTTTTTTGTTTCATAAAATTCATGACTATATAGCGCACAACCTTCAGCTCCTTCATTAGTTGCAAGGAATTTATTAAAATGACCTTCTACATATCCTAAAGGGTGAAGCATTAAATTTTTACCTAGTTGACCTGAAGAATTTGCAAGACCATTAGGAAATTTTTTATTTGAAGAATTAAATAAAATCCTTGGTGTTCCAATGCCATTTGCAGCTAATAATATTATTGATGCTTCCAAAAATATCTTTTTATTATTTTGATCTATGTAAATGACTCCTTTCGCTATATTTTTGGATGACGTCTTAATCTTTAAGACTCTAGAATTTGGCTTGATTACCACACCATTTTTGACTGCTTTGTTTAAATATATTTCAACTGCAGTAGGTCTTATACCTTTTTTAAATTTATTTGACTTTTTTACAGCTGAATACGAGGGCCACCAATGCCAACTTAGTTTGTTAAATGCTTTTGCTAATAAATTTCCTGAATAACCAATATCAAGAGGTGGTAATAAATTATTAATTTTAGGGTAAGCCGGATCACCTGTTAAGCCTGAAACACCAACCATTTTGTCATTTAAATTATAGTATTTTTCTAAATCATAATAGTTAAACAACCAATTAGATCCTATATTATCAATTTTTTTGGTATTAAAATCTGATGGATGAAATCTAGGATAGTGTCCAGAATAAATTAAAGTGGAGCCCCCTATAGCGTTATAATTTGCAATAGAAATTGGTGAATTTTCAGTATTTATAGGATAATCTGCATCAAATCTTCTTTGATTTGGGTCTATATTGAAATCTTTAAATTTATAAATTTCTCTGTTAACGTTGTTAAAAGAGTATTTTTTTTTATTTACAAAAGATCCTTGTTCCAGACAAGTTATTTTTAAATCTAACTTACTTAAGTTCCATGCAGAAGCAGCCCCTGATGCACCGGTTCCTATAATAAGGATATCGGTTTTTTCTCTTTTCATTATAAAAATTATTTTTTAGGAATGTATTTATCTAGAATTTCTGGGATTGTGATAATCATTTCTGCTTCACACGCTACCTCTCCTGCAACAATTCCTTTACCCAAGCCCTTACAGAGTCCCCTTTTCCAAGATAGAACTTTAGTTTCTATTTCAAACTTTTCACCCGGTAATATTTCTCTCTTAAATCTTACCGTATGAGAAATTGCATGTGTCACTCTACCTTTATTACCAGGCAATGTTGTTATAGCCACGGTCAACATTTGAGCTAAAGCTTCTAACTGAAGTGCTCCAGGTACATTTGGATGTCCAGGAAAGTGTATTGGGAAAAACCATTCGTTATTAGTAAAATTCTTATATCCATTTGCAATTTTACCTGGGATGACTTTGGTAACAAAATCAATCATTAAAAATGGATACCTATTAGGTTGATAATCCAGTAATTCCAAACTATTTAAACTTTTTTTTTTCAATTTATTAAATTTTAATTTTATATTTCTTTAAAATTTTTTTACCAAATTCATATGAGCTAAAATCAATTATATCATCCATTTCAAGTGTAATTTTAAATGTTTCCTCAAGCGCACCCATCAAAGACATGTGACCTACAGAATCCCATTGATTTATAGATTGATACTTTAATTTTTTTAATTTATCTTTTTTTACTTTAAAAGACTTTATAAAAACTTTATCGTATTTATCGATTGTTTTTTCTTTCATATTTGACTTATTAAATAATGATTTAATGGTTTCTTATATCAATATTTTTAGATTTTAAAATCAAATTATTTGGAGTTTGCATATGACTTTTCTAGCTGTGTAATAGATCCATCATATCCACATAAAAGATTTTTATTAGGCTTGTTTGGTCTTATATAAGAAATAAGATTTTCAGAGTTATTTTTGACATCTGAGTACCACATGTTTGACGCTTCTTTAATACTTAATCTAAATGATATAAAATTTTTGTATTTATAAAAATTTGATACCCCATTTTTTAAAAACACTTTATCACAATTTTTTGTTATACCGGAGAAGTCACAAATTTTTCTTTTTCTGGCTAAAAAAGAAAAAGTTTTTCTAGAAGTTATATTTTTTCTATTTGTATATTTTACTAAAAATTTTAAGTTAAAACGATAATCTACATTAAGTATATCCTCAATATAATGCATATGCGTAATTGATCTACTATAATGATGACCTAAAGTGACTAAATCGAATTCATCATCTATAAAATGTTTCCATATAGAATTCTTCCCAGTCCCATTAGTATTTTTTATTTTTTTATATTTTTCGAACTTGTTTCCAAAACATAAAAAAGAAAATAAAGGATGATGTGTACGTAAACTTGAGTATTTTTTCAAAAGTATATTTCCCAGCAATCCACTTTGTCCTGAACTTTTCAAAATGTGAAATTTTTTATCAGGAATACAATCATAATTAAATACTGGGACAACTAAGTTTCCATTTTTACCAATTCTTCTCAAAAAATGTTTTAATATTTCATCGGTTACCTCAAAATAATTCATATTCTTTGGTTTTAATAATTTCATCAATGGAAAAAAATCTATACCTAAATAAATATTTTTATTTTGAAATTCTAAATTATCTAATATCTTAGAAATTGAATCTAGATTTAGTTTCCTTATCATAATTTTCTAATTAAAGTTTTATAAGTGTATTAAAAATATTATAATAAACTAGTTTATTTTTATGTAATATTCTATAAATTTGAAATGTAGCTGAATAATTTAGTCTTAATATAATTTGCTATATATTCTGAACTATTAGTTCTATCTGAGAATTGAAAGATGAATAAATCTAATTTAAGAGATATGTCTTGTAACAAATGTTATGTTAAACTACTTATATAAAATTAATATTAAGCATGATTGGAAAAGAAATACACAAATTTGCCAGCGAACTTTGGCCATTTAATAGAAGTTTGACTGGAGAGGGGGTTAGAGAAACCTTATATAAAATATCAGAATATCTGCCTAATTTAGTGATAAAATCTGTGCCTTCCCAAACAAAAGTGTTTGATTGGACGGTGCCCCAGGAGTGGGCTGTGCGAGAGGCATATATTATTACGCCAAGTGGTAAAAAAATTTGTGATTTTTCAAAAAATAATCTTCATCTATTAGGTTATAGCATTCCTTTTTCTGGTGAACTTACTTTTGACGAACTTAAAGAGCATCTTTATACTTTACCAGAGCAACCAGAGGCAATCCCTTATGTTACCAGTTACTATGAAAAGCAATGGGGTTTTAGTCTTTCTCAAAAGCAGTTTAATTCGTTAGAGGATGGAATGTATAAAGTGTTGATTGATACAAAATTATTTGATGGTGAACTTAACTATGCTGAATTACTCATACCTGGCAAGAGTGAAAAAGAAATTTTTTTGAGCACATATATTTGCCATCCATCTATGGCAAACAATGAATTATCTGGTCCTACAGTTACTACATTTCTGGCTAAATGGCTTACTACTATTAATGAATTAGAATATTCGTATCGTATTATTTTTATTCCAGAAACTATTGGTTCAATTACTTACTTAAGTAAGAATTATATTGAAATGAAAAAGAAAATATTTGCAGGTTTCAATGTGACATGTGTAGGGGATAACAGAGCTTATTCTTATGTTCCATCGCGAAATGGCAAAACCATAAGTGATATAATTGCAAATCATGTACTCAAATGGACAGATAAAAATTTTATTATCTATAATTGGCTTGATCGCGGAAGTGATGAACGACAATATTGTGCTCCTGGAATTGATTTACCAGTAGCTTCAATAATGAGGACAAAGTATGGAAAATATCCTGAGTATCATACTTCACTTGATAATCTTAAAAATGTTGTTACCCCAGAGGGGCTTGACGGAGGCTATTGGGCAATTAGAAAAGCTTTAGAAGCAATAGAAAAAAATAAAAAATTTAGAGCAAGTATTTTATGTGAACCTCAAATGGGAAAGCGTGGACTTTACCCAACGCTTTCAGTTAAGAAAAGAGATGAAGATGTTAGACTAATGATGAACTTTTTAAGTTTATGCGATGGAAGAACTTCATTGTTAGAAATAGCTCAAAGATTAAATGTTCCAATATGGGATTTGTATGAAATAACTGATAAATTGCAAAAACATAAATTGATACAGACTAATGAATGAAGTTCCCAATTCTTTTACCAAATATATTTAATCATCCTTTTACTTATGAGAGTGATATTAATTTAAAAGTCGGTGATTATGTGGTTGTCCCCTTTGGTAAATCTAAAATTACAGGAATAGTTTGGGATGAATTTGAGAAAAAAAATAATAGAAATTTTAAGTTAAAGAATGTTTTGAAAAAATTAAATGTAGCACCTTTAAAAAAAACAACTATCAAATTTCTTAATTGGTTTTCTGAATACAATATAATTCCAAAAGGAATGGCTTTAAAACTAGTTTTGTTAAGTAGTAACGCTATAGAAAAAATTCAAAAAGATGCTTACAAAATTTTTGATACAAATATCAAAATACGTCCAATTGAGCTCTCTGAGGAACAAAAAAAATCTCTTAAAAAGATGAATATTTCTAATCAAAAATTTAGAGTTCATGTTCTACAAGGAACTACAGGTTCAGGTAAGACCATGGTATACTTTGAAGCTCTTAAAGACATTATAAACGAAGGTTTTCAGGGGTTAATCTTATTACCTGAGATTGGCTTAACAGGTCAGTTTGAAAAAAAATTTATAGAGTTTTTTGGTTTTATTCCTGCAGTTTGGCATTCTGGTATTACAAAAAAAAAGAAAGAAATTATTTGGAGTGGAATT
>Ga0181555_1003168_pt1 | contig 13277 bp, 13 predicted proteins | sample 011ome_15_FD_145601 | JGI IMG/M metagenome (GOLD analysis project Ga0181555, IMG submission 145601) | Coastal salt marsh microbial communities from the Groves Creek Marsh, Skidaway Island, Georgia - 011504AT metaG (spades assembly) | ecosystem: Environmental > Aquatic > Marine > Intertidal zone...
AAGTTCACTCTTTTTGCTAGGGCGTATATCGGTTTTTCATTTTCTTGGAGAATTGAGCTGTAGGTTTTTACTTCCATTTATTAAATTTTGACTCTAATTTCATAAGATATACTGGCTTTGTCAATCCTCAAGCTATCTTCTAATTGATAGCTAAAATCTTCTCGATTTTGAATATACTCTTCAAATTTAATAATAGAGTCAGCGGAAAATTGCTCTCTCTCCTCAGAACAAGACGTTAAATTTATAAAGGAAAAAAAGGACAGAATCCATAAAAATATTTTGAAATTCATAAATTGGATGTCTATTACTTAACAATTTAATCATTCTTTTTAATATACACTTTGCCCAATATTTTATAGTATCTATAATCATTAAAAAAAAATAAACTAAATTTAGTTTTCAATCGAAACCCATATGAAATTAAACAGAAGAAAATTCATTGCCCAGTCTTCCTTGGCCATGGGTTTGCCCATGATGACTATGGCTCATAAGCCCAACCGTTTTAAGGACTTACAAACAAAATTTAAAACAGGGGATACTATTTTATTTCAGGGGGATTCCATAACGGATGCCGGACGTGAAAAAAAGAAACAACTTTCGAATAATGCCTCTTCTTTTGGAGCAGGCTATGCTTTTTTAGCCGCTTCCCATTTATTGGATGCCCATCCGGATAAAGGGTTGAACATTTACAACCGTGGCATAAGCGGAAACAAAGTCTACCAACTTCAAGACCGATGGCAAGAAGATGCCCTCGATTTAAAGCCCAATTGGGTCAGCATCCTCATAGGAGTAAATGATTATTGGCACAAAGTAAAACACGGCTACGAAGGGACGGTGGAAATTTATGAAAACGATTTACGCGCCCTGGTAAAGCAAACGAAAGAAGCCCTTCCAGGGGTTCGAATGGTATTGTGTGAACCTTTTATTCTTCCCAATACTTCAGCGGTAGAACAGAGTTGGGTCGTTCCCTTTAGCGAATATCAACAAGCCGCTCACAAAATAGCAAAGGAGTTTACTACCCTTTGGGTTCCTTTTCAAAGCGTTTTTAACCAAGCCTTAGCCCAGGCTAAAGAAACCTACTGGGCTCCTGACGGAGTGCACCCGTCCATGGCCGGAAGCCAACTGATGGCGCAAGCCTGGCTCGAAGTGGTCAACAATTCATAACAACTAATTTAAACTAAAACAAGTGGAAAATTCAAGAAGAGATTTTATCAAAAAAACAGCAACCGCAGGTTCAGCAACCGTACTGGCACCGACTATTATTTCCTCCTCCGTATTTGGAGCTAACGACCGAATAAACGCGGCTGTGCTGGGAGTAAACGGTAGAGGAAAAAATCATATCAGCGGTTTGATGAACCAAAAAAATGTACAGGTCACTACCCTTTGTGATCCCGACCTAAACGTTTTAAACGAAAGACAAAAAGAGTTTAAAGAGAGCTACAAAAAAGACGTGGCCTTAGAACAAGATTTAAGACGGGTCATGGACGACAAGGATATTGATGTGGTTAGCATCGCCTCCCCAAACCACTGGCACGCCTTATCCGTTATTTGGGCTTGCCAAGCAGGAAAGGATGTCTATGTAGAAAAGCCAGGTTCACACAATATTTTTGAAGGGCGTAAAATGGTTGAAGCCACTCAAAAGTACGACCGTATCGTACAACACGGGGTTCAGTTGAGAAGTTCCCCTGCGATTAATGAAGCCATTGAATTAATGCGGGAAGGCTATATTGGACGGGTGTATATGGCTCGAGGACTTGTTTTTCGTTGGAGAGCAGACATCGGCGACAAAGGATTCTCCCCAGTACCCAAAGGATTGGATTACGACCTGTGGACCGGACCGGCTCCTAAAAGACCCTTTACCGAAAATTTAGTGCATTACAACTGGCACTGGCATTGGGACTATGGGAATGGAGATGTAGGAAACCAAGGAATCCACGAAACCGATTTGTGTATGTGGGGTCTGGATGTAGGGCTTCCTACAAAAATTACTTCTATGGGAGGAAAATACCTTTGGGACGATTGTAAAGAAGTTCCTGAAGTACTCACTTCCATTTACAACTATCCCGATGAAGGGAAAATTATTCAATTTGAAGTTCGTCCGTGGTGCACCAATACAGAGCAGGGTGCTACGGTAGGAAATATTTTCTACGGAGACAAAGGAATTTTGGTCGTAGAAGGGTACAACAAGTACAAAACCTATTTGGGTCAAAATCGAACCCCAGGAAAATCGGGAGATGATGGAGATATACAAGCTTCAGGAATGGATCGTGGAGCGGGTGGAACAGACGGACACATCGCCAACTTTATCGAAGCCGTTCGTAAGCACGACGCCAGCATTTTAAATGCACCGATAGAAACCGGTCACCTTTCCTCTGGACTGGCACATCTTGGAAACATTGCCTACCGCATGGAAAAAGTGCTCACCTTTAATCCGCAATCGGAGAAATTTGTCAACGATCCGGAAGCCGATAAAATGCTAACCCGCAATTATCGTGAAGGATTTGAGGTGCCCAATCAAGTTTAATAATGAGTACACTTTGTTCCCAACGGGTAGTTGAATTCAATTCATCTACCCTGTTGGGGCATTTCCTAATAAGGATCTTATTTCATGAAAATAAAATTAAACCCATACCGTTACCCTACAGCCCTGTTGGTTGCGGTAATGTTTTCTTCCTGTGTTTCAAATGAAACCACTACGCAACAAGACCAAAACTATTTAAGGGGCGAACTTCCCGTTCAAGAAGGGATGGTTGTTTTTAACCAAAATTGTGCGAGTTGTCATAATTTCAATGCTACAGAAATTGGTCCCAGCTTAGCCGGAATTACCAGTGTCAAAGACAAAGACTGGATTAAACGCTTCATTCAAAATTCCCAAAAAATGATTCAAGAGGGGGACGAAAGGGCTTTGGCTCAATTTGAAAAATTTGGAATCTATATGCCCTCTTTTGAACAACTTACAGCGGAAGAACTGGAAAATTTGTTGGCTTTTATTCACAAGTTTTCCGAGGGCGAAAAAAAGAATACTTCCAATCGAAAGGGAGGCTTGCTCAATCCAATTGCAGCGGCCATTCCCACATCAAATTTTAATTTGGTGATCGAGGAGTTTGCTACCCTACCTGCCAGTTCAGTAACGGCGCCTGATACTAGAATTAATACCTTACGTGCCATTCAAATGGGAGGGAAAGAGCGGATGTTTATTGCAGATCTTAGAGGGGGTCTGTATGAAATCGTGGATCAAAAACCCCAATTGTATTTAAACCTAAAAGAACAATTGACGGATTTTATTGATGCTCCAGGGTTTGGTTCCGGTTTGGGAAGTTTTGCTTTTCATCCTGATTTTGAATCCAACGGCCTTTTGTATACTACCCATACAGAACCGTCAAACACAAAAACGGCTGATTATGCCCTTCCGGAAGGAGCCAAGTCGCGTTTGCAATGGATCTTGTTGGAGTGGAAAATTGACAATCCGAATCTAGCCGTTTTTGAAGGGAGTAGGAGGGAGTTGTTACGTGTGGATATGGTGACCCAAATTCACGGTTTTCAGGACCTTACCTTCAACCCCAATGCCCAACCCAATTCCGAAGATTACGGAATGCTTTATTTGGGGATCGGAGACGGAGGTGCTGCCTTAGCCGGGCATCCAGAAATTTGCGGTACAACACAAAGCATATGGGGCAGTGTGGTTCGTATTGATCCGCTGGGTACCAATAGCCTTAACGGTAACTATGGTCTCCCAAAAGACAATCCCTTTCAGGGAGAAGAGGGCCTGGGTGAAATTTATTGTTACGGGTTTCGCAATCCTCACCGCATCGCATGGGAAATCGGAGGTTCAGAAAAAATGTTAATCTCTAACATTGGTCAACACAGTGTGGAAGAGGTGAATTTAGGAAGTAAAGGTGCCCATTATGGGTGGCCGTTTCGAGAGGGGTCTTTTGTTTTTGATGTCAATGCAAATCCTGAGCTCGTATATACGCCATCCTCTAAGGACAGCAACGAAGTCTATGTGAATCCTGTCATTCAATACGATCATGATGAAGGCAATGCTGTGTCGGGTGGGTTTGTGTATAAATTACCGGACATTCCCTTATTGCAAAATCATTATCTATTTGGCGATATACCCAGAGGCACACTCTTTCTCACTCCTTTAGCTGAAATTGAAAAAGATCAAACAGCTTCCATTCAAAAAGTTGGACTGGAATTGAATGCAGAGTCTACTTCTTTACTCAATATTCGTCCCAACGAACGGGTAGATTTACGCTTCGGTCAAGACAGCAAGGGGAAACTTTATATTTTTACCAAAAGCAATGGGAAAGTATACCGAATTACAGATTTTAAAGCGTCTTCGAATGCTTCCGGCGATTAGGTTCTCAGGAGAGTATGTTGTTGAATGAATCAATAAATACTTTTTTATTATTTAAAGATTCTATATTCTGTAGAAACCTCTTACTTAGCTTTGAACTTTAGGAGACAAAGTGCACTAAAAACAACTTGAATTGACCGTTCTATGGCATCTGTTAGTATAAAACTCGCCACATCAGTTACAGAGCTCAATCAAATTATTGAACTCCAAAGGCAAAATTTAAGAGCTTATTTATCGGATGCTGAAAAAGCATCGCAAGGTTTTGTAATTGCCCAATATTCCCTTCCGTTTTTAAAATCAATCAACGAAGTAAGCCCTGCGATAATCCTAAAAACAGACGAGGTTGTTGGTTATGCTATAGCCGTGACCAATACACAGGGATCTAAGCATCCTCTGTTGAGTACGATGTTGAGTCAGTTTGATAAGCAAACCCATCATGGGGTAGCTTTAGCCGAAGAAGATTATATAGTAGTGGGTCAACTGTGTGTGGCTAAAAACTTCCGAGCTAAAGGCTATGTAGATCAGTTGTATTCTTTTTTTAAAGCCAACTATCAATCGTATTCTTACTGTGTAACAGCCATTGATTCTGAAAACTACCGCTCATTAGCCGTCCACCGCAGATGTGGATTTAAAAAAATCGGCACGCTTACCCTAGGGGAACGGCCTGGGGAGATTGTAATTTGGGATTGGAATAATGAACACAGCCCCAAGCCATAGGGCTTAATCATTACGTTAAATTGTCAAAGAAAAACCCTCCACGAAAGGAGGGTTACACTATGCTCAAATGATGGGCGTATTCAGTTTGTCAATCGAGGCTTGAATTTCTTCATCAGTAAGTTCGTGCTTTACAATTTTACCATCGAAATAATCTTGATAAGCCTTCATGTCAAAATTACCGTGACCGCATAAATTGAAAAGTATGGTTTCCGATTTGCCTTCCCGCTTGCATCTTTCGGCTTCAGCAACTACAGTAGCAATGGCATGGGTTGCTTCTGGAGCCGGTATGATGCCCTCTGATCTTGCAAATGTTACTCCAGCTTCGAATACCTCTAAATTATCATGTGCAACGGCTTCAATTAAATTGTCTTTTAAGAGTTGACTGACAATCACACCAGCACCGTGGTAGCGTAAGCCTCCAGCATGGATGGGTGCGGGAACAAAATCGTGGCCTAAAGTATACATTGGCAACAAAGGGGTCATTCCAGCTGTATCCCCAAAATCGTATCTAAATACCCCCTTGGTTAACTTTGGACAAGAGGCAGGCTCACTGGCAATACAACGAATGGATTTGCCCTCGTCAAAATTTAATCTCAAAAAAGGAAAGCTCAAGCCTGCAAAGTTTGAACCTCCTCCAAAAGGAGCGATTACAACATCGGGAAGGTCACCCGCCATTTCCATTTGCTTAACAGCTTCTTGACCCACTATGGTTTGATGAAGTTTTACATGATTTAATACACTTCCTAAGGCATATTTTGTGGACTCGTTTTGAGCTGCTTTTTCAATTGCTTCGGAAATTGCAATTCCCAATGAGCCCGTAGTCTCTGGATTTTCACTTAAAATTTTTCGTCCGATCTCGGTTGCTTCAGAGGGAGAAGGGTGTACAGTGGCTCCCCAGGTATTCATCATTACTTTACGATAAGGTTTATGGTCAAAGGATAATTTTACCATAAAAACTTCACATTCGATGCCAAAATGTTGGCAGGCAAAGCTTAATGCACTTCCCCATTGACCAGCACCTGTTTCCGTGGTTATTTTTTTTACCCCTTCCATTTTGTTGTAGTAAGCTTGGGGTACTGCCGTATTGGGTTTGTGTGAACCTGTGGGGCTTGTACCTTCGTATTTGTAGTAAATTTTGGCAGGAGTGTCTAGCGCTTTCTCTAGTCCGTAAGCTCGATACAAAGGAGTAGGGCGCCAAATGGAATAGATGTTCCTGACCTCATCCGGTATGGGTACATACTTTTCAGTGGTGACTTCTTGTTTGATAAGTTCCATAGGGAATAAGGGGGCTAAGGATTCTGGACCTATAGGCTCTTTAGTCCCAGGATGCAAAGGAGGCAGGGGTTTGTTGGGCATGTCTGCCACGATATTATACCAATTTTCGGGGATGTCTTTTTCTTCTAATAAAAATTTACGTCTCATAACTGCTGTACTTTTAATTCGTATTAAACTTAGTATGACTTGAACTCCTACAATTGAATTGTGTTTAGGTCATTTTCTACTCAAGATATAGAGAATATCTCACTTTTCAAATTCCCTTCAATGTTTGAATTAGAGTTGTCTTAAACACTGAACTTCCTTTTTTACTACTGTTGCATTATGGATTGGTTTCAAAAGCGTTTCATTAAGGGAACAGAGAGGAGAGGAGTAATACGGGGGGTAGTTGTATTTTTTGAGGTAAAAAAAACCCTCCACTGGGGAGGGTTATTGTCAAATTAAAAAAACTAATTTGTTCCTGTTATTGATTCTAGTATGACCCTTCTGCTAAATCCATTTGGGAGTTGACTGAATATCTTTTGGAGCATTTCTGGTTTTACTAAGCTTAACACTCCTTTATTCATTAAATGCTCTAGTGCTTGCTCTCTTGTTTCATAGGCATCCCAAAAAAACAAAGGCTCAAATTCAGAACCTTGAGGATAGATTCTAGAAGCCATTCCCCATCCAGACATTCCAGATTTTTTCATATTATTTTTAAAACTTTCTGAAACTTGATCTGCTACTTCCATTGTTTGATTAAGATCCAATGGAGAAGCCCAATTGAAAATGACAAATTTGCCCGGTCTATCAGAATCTATGCTTTTTTCAGTCTTGTATAGAAAGGAACCCACGGGATAACGTGCTACACCATCATAAACGATTGAAGCTGGAACACCAAACATTTCCTCAGTTTCCCACCAGCTTCCAGAATTCATCATTTGATTTAAATCTTCATAAACATGCACCCAAACATATTGTGCTTTATCTTGAGCAAATCCTCCATTGGTTCTTTTCATTAAGTACCAATTTTTTAAAAGCCCTTCTTTCTTAGCTTTTTGTGCTAGGGGAGTTGCATACTTCTTTTCAAGCATTTCAAATTTTTCAGCGTTTTCTGGGTCAATATTTACCGGCTGAAGCATGAATACTTCTTGGGCTGAGATTCCAAGGGTTAGAAATAATGCAAAAAGAATACTAAATTTTTTCATTGTAATTGATTTATGGTTAATACTACTTCTAAAATAAGGAAAATAAATAAAAAAAACCCTCCACTGGGGAGGGTTAGAATATTCTTAGTTAAGAAATCGTACTTTGCACTTATAAGTTTTGTTTTGAAGGTCCAAAATACCTGTAGTCAAGAGTTGTGAACCATTTGAGGTATTTTCAAAATGTTTCATGGAATAATGATCCTCTTCTTTTTTCCATACTCCCCTGACAGTAGTTGTCATCAAATCTGACCCTTTTTCAGCCCATGCGTTAGCAGTGTATTCTCCCTGCCCACTGGTTCTTAAAGCATTGGTAAACCTAAACGTCATGTAGACGTTCCAATCTCCAGCGACACCTGATACATTAGCAATATTTCCTTCGCCGCCGGGTTCATTTAATGTTATTGACTCAACTACAAAATTTCCATCAATTGATTCATCCCAAGATAAATCTTGAGCATTCATTGATAGAGAAAAGAGTATGATAAGAAAAAATAGCTGCTTCATTTTTAATTTATTTTAATAAACGATCATTATAGTATAATGTTTCTCTTACAATCATCCCATCTTCATTAAAATCATGTTGGGAATGAAATTTAATCACAATATTTTTTCCTGTTTTTTTACTTTTTACTGTCATATTGTACCAGGCCAAAATAACCCCTCCATTGCCTTCATAATCAATATAGTCGGGGTAACCAACTTCATCTATTGAAATAAACTCAAACTGACTAAATACTTCATTTACGTATTCTTGGTGCTCTTTAAGCGTCTTTGGTTCTTGGTTAATTGAATTTATATCATTAATTCTTGCATTGGGTGCAAAATCTTTCCAAACCCTATCAAGATTTCCTTGCGCTAGGTTATACCAAATTTGACGAACCTTACCTATATACGGATGGTCCTTGTATATGGTTCCATTTTTAATCGTTTGCCTTGACATATTCCATTTTTGCCAAATTGCTCGGTTATCAGCCCACCAAAACCTATTAATTTTCTCACCTTTTTTGTCAAAAACAAAAATGGCGTTAAAAGGAGTTTTGATTTTAAAGCCATTATTTTTATCCCACGCAATAAATTCCTGGAACGTCTGAACAAACAGACCAGATCTTTTATATTCAATAGCATCGGGATACGCTTGTCCTTTATTCTTAAGTGAAATATTGACAAAATTATTTGTCATCCAAGAAGACTGATCTAATAGATCGTTAATACCTCCTCCTTTATAGTTCGGATTTACATTCATGGCACTTCCCATACGAAAATCTTCACCAACTAAACTTTTAAGAGTTTCAGTATCACCGCTTATCCAAGCTTGTCCAAATTTTTCGGCAAGATCAAGTGCAGGGTGTTTATCATAAACATTTCCATTGTTGTTTTTTTGAGCAATAATGGCTAAAGGAAATAAGATCAGGAGTAATATAAATTTTTTCATTTTAATGGTTTTATGGTTAATAATATTTTAAAATTAGAAAAAATAAGTTTAAAAGTAAAACTTACCCTTTTTACGGATAGAGATTGTTCAAGTTTAAAAAATTACTCATCTTAATTTACCCCAATAGAAAAGATAACGATACTTCCTAAAATTCCCTATATTTCTAAAAAAAAAGATGAGATGTATCCTGATTTTCGCTCTGTTATTCCCGCTTTTCAGCTTTTCACAAACACTTCCCAGCCGTTGGGATGAGCTTACATCCAGTGATTGGGAATTGGCCTTAGAGGAGTCTAATTACACCTGTATATTACCCATAGGTATCTTAGAAAAACACGGCCCTCATGGTCCTTTGGGATCCGATCTGATACGGGTTAGAGAATGGGCGAAACGAGCGACTAAAGAGGAATATGCGGTAGTTTTCCCGGATTATTTTTACGGTCAAATTAACGAGGCAAAGCACGAATACGGTACGTTTTCTTTGCCTAGTAAACTCGCTATGGAATTGTTGGAAGCTACCGTAGCTGAAATTGGAAGAAATGGATTTAAACGTATCATAATCATAAATGGACATGGGGGCAATCCCCAAATGATACGCTATTTCATTCAAAATCAATTGGAATCGAAACGAAACTATGCCGTTTATTTTTTTGAACCCGATACTCCTGCCGAAACAGCAGAAAAAATTAGGAAGATGCGTCAGTCAGATCCCGCTACGGATATGCACGGTGGAGAAAAAGAAACCTCTGTTTTATTGCATATCAAACCCGAAGTAGTCAAACAAGAACGTGCAACTCAAGAGTCTGGAGCTGATCAAAAACGGCATAAGCTACCGGCTAATTTATATGCTGCTATATGGTGGTATGCACGTTTTCCTAATCACTATGCCGGTCAAGGGGAGGTTGCAACAGCAGCTTTGGGAAAAGTAATCACGGATAATGTTATTCGGTCTTTAGTGGCAGCTATTAAAGCAGTTAAAGCAGATGAAACCACACTCAAACTTCAAGAGGCTTATTTTAATGAAATGAAAAAATAAAATCTGCGATTCGTTTATCAGTCCTGCAACTAAAAAAGTTCGTAATCAATAAGCTTACGGACTTGAAGAGCGGAGAAAAATATTACTTTACCTCACCTGGGTAAAACAGATAGCCTACATTGACAAAACAGGTTCTTATTATATTTATAGATGCTCGTGGTTGTCAATGTCACTTACTGATAGTTCAAGATCTTTTAACATTTTATCCCTAACGGGAACTTGAAACAGAGAATCGTATAGGATTATATCTAAGCCATTTGAAAATGCGTGAGATTTAATTTTTTCAAGATTTTTCTCGTTTATTTTTTCCTCAAAATTGTTAAATATTTCAAAACAGACTTTCTGAACGTCATAAGCGCTGGGTTTTGAGTAGATGCTTAAAGCGTCTTTAATTTCTTTACTCCATTCGGGCCAATTTGAATTGATAATTGATTCAATGTCAAGATCTTTATAGTACTTCAGACCCTTGTCTGTTAAGGTTATTGGACTCTGTCTTTTGGAAAAAGAAAATTCGGCAGCACTAAAAATCATATCAACTTTAGCTCCTATATCGGAGAGCTTAGCTATGATTTTATCAGTTTTTTTATCTACTTTCCACTAGTCTATATTTAGTAAAAAGTTGCCCGACTTTTACTGCTAGGGTTATAACAGTAACAATAATTGATATTGAGGTACCGACAACTATAAGAGGGTGTAAGTCTTTCATGATAGGGCTTTGGGATAACTAAAGTAAAAACTAAAATCTTTACTTTCCGTTTTGGAGTGTTAAAATTTGCTTCACTTTCCTTTTTTAAAACCCCGGTGACTTATTACTTAATATTCATTGTAACTTTCGACACTTTGTTAAATAAAAATAACTGGAAAATCAAAGTTAAATTTCATAGTTGTTTAGTATTAAAAACTAAATATTTAAATTTGTTTTAAATTATAGCACGATCTTAACTTTAAAAGTATGATTTTCAAAAAAAATAGAGCATTGCTTTTCTTGATAGTTTTTCAGTTAACAGCTTTTTCAAGCTATGCTCAAGATGGTACCATTTATACTTTACAGACTCCTGACGAACCCAACGCTATTCCATTAAATACAGGAGGAGTAGATGATCAGCCTGCACCAGAAACTTGGTTTCGTCAATGGGGTGATCCAATGGCACGAAATATTTCAACGGCTACACTAACTCCATTCTTGCCCCAAAGGGATAAAGCAAATGGTACAGCAGTAATTGTTGCTCCGGGGGGTGGTTTTCGTTGGCTTTCTATGGGAAATGAGGGCTGGGAGGTTGCTGAAGCCCTTGCTAAACAAGGGATAGCCGCATTTGTATTAAAATATCGTTTGTATCCTACTGCTCCATCCTTGGATGATTTTAAAGCATGGATGAATCGTCCTCGTCAAGCCCCACCAAAACCAACTGATCATTCAAAAGTTGATTCACCATCTATCCCAATTCAGCGAGACCTCTCTAATCAGCTTGAAGACGCCGAAGCAGCATATGCTATGATAGTAGATAATTCTGAAAAATGGGGTGTTGATATTAAGAGAATTGGTATGATTGGTTTTTCTGCTGGTGCAGGACTGACCTTGCATGCAACTCTTAATTCTGAAAGTATGAAATTAGCTTTTATAGGACCGATTTATGGAGGAATGGGACCTGTAGAAGTACCCAATAATGCACCTCCTATGTTTAATGTAATTGCTACCGATGACTTTTTATTTAATTCCCAATTTGGGATAATTGAATCGTGGTATAAAGCAGGGCGCCCAGTAGAATTTCACTTATACCAAAACGGTGGTCATGGATTTGGACTTGGAAACCCAGATAGGACAAGTAATAGGTGGTTTGAAGCATTCATGCATTGGTTAACTGTAAATCAGTTTCTTGTTTCCAAATCTTTATAGATTTAGAACATTTTAAAAAGTTACAACGAAATATTTTAGTACTATGAAATTGATTAATATTCAATTTATGTTATTACAAATAAAATTTTCTAAAGGCAAATAGCTACATTTCTAATAAATAAAAAAATGAAAAAATTTCTACTATTTTTTTTAATTGTTTCAATTTGGAGTTGTAAGAATAATAATTCTTCTAAAACTCAGATCTCCCCTCTCATTAAAGATTTATACAGTGCCGATCCTTCAGCACATGTTTTTGACGGAAATCTTTATGTATATCCATCCCATGATCTTGATGCAGGGGTTCCAGAAGATGATTTAGGGAGCCATTTTGATATGAGAGATTATCACGTTTATAAGATAAGTAAATCCTTTGAAGTTACAGATTTGGGAGAAATCCTAAATGTCGATCAAATTCCATGGGCTGAAAAACAACTATGGGCACCAGATGCAGCTACGAAAAATGGTACTTATTACTTTTATTTTCCTGCTAAAGACAGCACAGGTGTTTTTAGAATTGGAGTAGCGACTGCTCCCTCTCCTGAAGGTCCATTTATTGCTGAGCCAAAACCAATTCCTGGGGCAATCAGTATAGACCCCTCCGTATTTGTTGATGATAACGATAATGCATATATGTATTTTGGAGGTATATGGGGAGGGCAGTTACAACGTTGGGAATCGGGAACCTATGTTTCTGAAGATATCTACCCCACAGAAAACCAAACTGCAATTATGCCAAAAATAGCTAAAATGACTGAAGACATGTTAGCCTTTGCGGAGCCCCCTCAAGATATTTTGCTATTAGATAAAGAAGGTAATCCTTTAAAAGCAGGTGATAATGAACGTCGCTTTTTTGAAGCAGCATGGGTTCACAAATTTAACGATACCTATTATTTTTCTTATTCTACTGGTGATACACATAACATTGCATATGCAACTGGAACTTCTCCTATGGGTCCATTTACTTATCAAGGGGTTCTTTTAAAACCAGTATTGGGTTGGACAAATCACCATTCAATTGTCGAATTTAATGGGCAGTGGTATTTGTTTTTTCATGACAGTGAACTATCTGGAGGTAAAACTCATTTGCGAAATGTAAAAGTTACCCCTCTTGAGCACTTACCAGATGGAAGCATTAAAACTATTGAAGCACTCGTTACAGTCTCACCTACTAAAAATTAATCCCCATCACGTATCCACACAAACCCCAAACAAAAAATCCCTAAAACATTGATTTCAAATGTGATAGGGATTACTATGGCGGAGAAAGAGGGATTCGAACCCCCGGAGGTGTGACCCTCAACAGTTTTCAAGACTGCCGCATTCGACCACTCTGCCATTTCTCCTTAGCGGTTGCAAATATACATTCCTTTTTTTGATTA
>Ga0181555_1003172_pt1 | contig 13270 bp, 15 predicted proteins | sample 011ome_15_FD_145601 | JGI IMG/M metagenome (GOLD analysis project Ga0181555, IMG submission 145601) | Coastal salt marsh microbial communities from the Groves Creek Marsh, Skidaway Island, Georgia - 011504AT metaG (spades assembly) | ecosystem: Environmental > Aquatic > Marine > Intertidal zone...
TGTTGTGTTCATCAATGTAAGGAATGACTACTTGTGAGTAAAATAACTCATAGTAATCCAAAAACGCTTGACTGTCATTTCTCGCACCAAAGTGTTGGTCTGTAATCAATAATACTTTCATACTTAATTATCCGAATCCTCATCATCTTCTAAAAGTTTTTCAATACCACGCTTCTTGCGTTTCTCATTCTTCTTGCGCTTTGTCTCTTCGTAGTCTTCAATGAAAGATTCCATATGTCCGTTAGACACATATTGAATGTCTTCGAACCCTTCAGCAGTAGCATCCATACTTGCAAGTTCACCAAAGATGTTTGCTTTCTCTGTTGCTTTGTACTTGATATATGTCTGTCGCTTCTCTTTCTGAATACGTCTAATGTATGCGTAGTAGATAATCTGCGTAAAATATGCAAATGGATTATTGGATTTGTCTGGGTTGAAATTGTCGATATAGGTTAGACAATTTTCAATGCCATCTGAAATCATATCGTCTTTATAGGTATAATTCATAAAATTAGGACGGTATGATAGTCTTTGTGCTATCAGTAGAAAGCATTGCCCAATATACTCTGGAATGCGAGGTTTGGGTTCACCGCTTTCTTCTGCTTCTATCACCATTGCTCGATACTCTCGCAATGCTTCTAGGAATTTTTTATTGTCCACATAGTGGTTTTTCTCTGCCATGTTCACTCCACGTTGTTGAAGGTCAGTGCATCTACAGGTCGTAGATACATTTCCAACTTTTATAATAGATACATTATAGCGTAACTTGAGGCGAATGTCAAGTAATATTTTTTGTTGTATTTTTGAAGATTGTGCTTGACAACCCTTGACAACTGTGTTATTATACAGGTGTTGGGTGTGATAAGGATTAAATTATTCTTATTAGTGTTTGTGTTGGGGGTCAGTGATATGTACCCTTCTTACCCTCAAACATTGCTTCCATCATCTCTTCACGCTCAATCTCATCCAACTCTTCGTCTGTTGGACTTTTCACCTCATCTAAATTATCCGCATGACTCCGTATCACATCGTATGTGTCGGATTTCGAATTGTTCCATCGTTTTCTTACATTGTCGTAATACTCCACGAATGACGGAGTGGGATTCACGATAGTTACAATACTGTCATAGTATATAGGTACGAATTCATCGTCTGCTGCAAACGGAATCCATGGGGTTACGCTCATCAAAGATGTTTCTCTTGTTTGACCAGGCATGACATTGACTTGCATCACATCCTTGCCTAGCAACAATGCATTCCGATTGTCATCAGTTGCTTCGAACATCTCACCAACAATGTCATCCATGTTAGACATTTTGATGATTTTGATTCCGATTGATTTTTCTACCTTCATAGGTCTATCTTATACATTTTAATTTTAAACTTTTCTTCATTGTAAATTTTCATCCTTTCAAGGAAATGTTCTAAAGTAAAGTTTCGTCTACTCTTCCATTTTAAATCATCGACTATATCGTAGAGCGTAGCGGTACTCTTATTTTCCCCAAGTCTAAGTCCTCTACCGATGGATTGAAGATTTCGTACCTTGGACTTTGAAGGAGAAGCAAATATGATGTTATGAAGATTGCGAATATTGATACCTGTACTGAACGTACCATAAGATGCCACAATGATTGCATCGTTACTCTCTTCCGTAATCCGTCTAATCTCTTCCCTATCTTCTGCATCCACTCCCCCATGTACAAAGAAAACCTTCCTTTCGTTTCCTACTCTACTATTTATATCATCATACAACACCCTACCGTGTTTGTCAACATATTGGAAAAGTAGCAAGGTGTTTCCCTTTTGAGAAATAGCAAGGTTTCGAATGAAACGGTTGCGCTTCTCATGTCGAACAAGAAAATCCATCTCTTGTTGGTACTTCATTTTTGTGACTTCTTGACGCTCTGCATCTGTGTACCCAAGTGCAAGTGTCTTGATTTGGAAGTCTGCAATTTGACCTGCATCCATCAAGTCTTTGGTTGTGGTAACCTTTTTCAGTGTACCGAACAGTCCCTCAAGTACAAGTTTGTGTGTCTGTGTACCATCTAGTGTACCAGTTAAACCATAGCGATACTCACATTCTGTCATCTTTTCTAGAATGGTTGTGAGTGATTTTGCTTTGAACAAGTGTGCTTCGTCACCAATGATAACATCGAATTGGTCAAAGTAATCTCTTTTCATCTTGTAGATTGACTGCCAAGTTGACACGATTACTTGCTTGTCTGAAACCTTATCTATACCTGCCATGACTTTGTGGCAGTGATTATCTGCATCCCACCCATAGTCTTTGAAGTCGCCAACAAGTTGGTGTACGAGTGAGGTTGTTGGAACGATAACCAAAGTCTTTGCATGAAACCAACGAATCAACAAGTAGATAATGAGTGACTTACCTGAAGAGGTTGGAGATAATAACAAGCATCGGCGGTTTCGAACCGCATGTACGAATGCCTTGTACTGGTAGTCTCTAGGTTCGAATGGTAGGTTTAGTCCCTTAGTCCATTCCTCTGCTTCAACAAGTGCAAACTCATCTGCCCCTTTGATTGATGCATCATACTCAAGTTCGTATCCACGCTCTTCGCAAAACTTCACAAGGTATGTGAGTAGTCCCAAGTATAGCGTTTTGGTATATACATTGTATAGACGTATCTTACCATCCCACATTCTGTTTTGGAACGCTGGCATGAATTGGTGACCAGGTACCAAGAACGTGAAATAGTCTTGAAGTTCATACGCAAGTCCAGCATCACACTCGACCTGCATATGTACCTCATTTAACTTAGATACGAATAATTTTTCAGACACTTAGAAAGCACCATTGGTAAACTTACGCCACTCAATGGCATTCTTGATTAGGAATCCACGGTCTCGCAATGACTTAATAATGTCAGCGCAAAAGTCCACCTTCTCTTGTTGGTGTGCAATCTTTAGTGTGGTTTGGATAATGTCTTTGTCTGCTTCGATGTAGCGAGGTACATCTGCTTTCAGAACACGTTTGGGAAATGGTTCCCACCCTTGTTCATTCAAGTCTTCCTCTGCCAACTCTCCTGCATAATATTCCCACTTCATTGCTTGAAGGGTCTTTAGGTCTGCTTTGAGTTTTGCGAGAAGAAGTTTCTCTGTTGAATATATCTTGTAGTATTTCTGGTGGAGGCGAGGAATTTTCAATGCCTCTTCATCCAACATGTCATCCACAATGTTAACATCTTCACCCCATAGGGTTTGAATATCATCTAATTTCATCAATTCACCTCAATTATATTTCATATCACCTATTATATAGGCATGGTATATTACAGTCTTACGATATCATAACCTCTGAATCGGAATGATGCAGAACCCATCAAGGTATCTGCTGCGCCCGCATTTGAGAACTGTAAATCCCCCAACGAAACGGGGAACATATCAATAAATTTAAACTCTAGGATTGGGTTGCTTGAGTTTGTCAGTATAACCAATGATGCATCTGAGTATTGACCTGTTCTGTCGTACTGTGCAGTTGATGATGGTGTACCGATAGACAACAACCAATTATGAATCTCTTCCCAATTGCGTAGTTCTTCGTCCACGAGAAATTCCACTGAGAATTCACCGTAGGTAATCTTGTCACCTGGAAGTGGTCTGTCAATCAAGTAACTTGGCGCAAGTGCTTCGCCCAATGTAATGCTTGGGATATTGCAATCGGTAACAAAAAACTCCATCGTAGGAAGTTTTGAAAATATCATGCGAAAATTATTAATAGTCGCAACGTTTAAATTTTTCGGTTGGTTCTGTACGCTCATGTGGTTTTCCTAATATGCTCTTGAATGTCGATAACTTTCTCAGTCTCAATAATGTCGATGATAGTTACTGTCAGTTGGATTTCTTTTTGAACGAACCACATCTTCTGTTGGAGTTTTTCCAACTCTCTTTGATAAAACTCTAGTTCTTGTTCTTTGCGTAACTTACTATCAATTAAATCTTGAATGAGAATAATCTTACTATCAGACATAGAGACCCTTTCATAGTTAGACTTCTTCATACTATTTATACGCATAAAAAAGGGGACTCCGAAGAGTCCCCTAAAAGGTTGGTAGGTTCAAGTCCTACTCTTCTTAGTATCTACCTATTAGAGAAGGTTAGTTACTGAGAAACCACGGTAGTAGGTGTTGCTACGAGGAGTCAACGCACCGCCACCAGCAGTAATACCTTGAGCGAATGGGTTCGCAACCATGCCGTAGCGAGTTTTGAAACCAATCTTAGGTTGGAAAGTATTTTCACCAACCGCACGAACCATCTGTAGAGGAACGTATGGGCAGTAGAAGATACCAGCATCGTATGCACTGTCGCCTTTGTAACCAACAACAACGAAGTCATTGCCAGCATATGGGTCAACGTATACACGAGTCTTACCGTTTAGAACACCAGCGAAAGTGTTGCCAGTTGAGTCAACATTTAGGTTAGTGTTAAGAGCAGGAGTGTAAGTCATCACGCCAGCAGATGCTAGTGCAGAAGCAACGTCTGCGGAACAGATGATGAAGTTACCTTTACCTCGGCGAGTTTCACGAGCAACAACGTTTGCTTCACGCTCGATTTGGAACATCATGCCTTTGTAACGCTCGTTTGACCAACGACCGTCTGAATCAGCAGAAACATCGAATGCACCAGTACCACCGTTACCAAGTTTGGCAGAACGGTAGATTGTACGCATAACTTCACGGTTGATTTCCGCAAGGATTTCACCAGAAAGGATGTTTGCTAGTTCAGTTTCAGCGTCTAGACCGTGAACTGCTTTCAAGTCTTGAGCAAGTTCAACAGTGTATTCTGCTTTTAGCGCACGAGTTTTTGCTTCAACAGAAATCTTCTCTACTGAGAATTGCATTTCGTTGAAAGTACCGCCACCTGATGCGCCCAATGCTTCGCCAGCACCAGTAGTCATACCAGTACCAGTTGTGTAAGTACCGTCACCAGAAACGTCTGAATCTGGAGTACCGTCCATTGGGTTAGTACCTGCGTGAGTACCAGCACCTGAGAAGTCTGTGTCTGCTTCGTTGTAGAACACTTCGTTACCAGCGCCATCTTTTGCTCGCATAGCAAAGATTAGACCAGTAGGTGCAGTCATTGGTTGAACACCAGCAACGTCATATGCAATGAGTTGTGGCATTGAGCGGCGAACTAGTGAGATTAGAACGGGGTCAAAGTTTGAAACGTTGCCAGTCTGGTTTAGAGGACCTGCTTCGAACAAACCCATTTGCTCACGTTGCTCACGGATTGCTTTTTCTTGGTTCTCAAGAAGAACAGCGGTTACTGCCTTCTTGTAGGGGTCTTGAATTGCAGGTGCGTCTGCATGTTCAAGGATTGGTTCCCATTTCTTTTGGGATTCTTCTGATAGATACATGTCTTATCTCCTTAATGATAGATGTAATATAACTGTTTTATCTAAACACTCAAAGCATTCATATTAGTATTTATAATACAAATATGTTTTACTTCTTCATGCTTGAAAGCGTTTTAGCATAAATGCTCATTGTATCAGATAGTTGCTCTGATAGTTTTGCAGGAGCATCTACACTGTCTTCTTTCTCTGCACCAGTTGCCCTTACTTTAGGGAAATAAGATTCCTTGATAGTTTCTAACTTCTCACGGTACTGGTCAATTGTTTCGAACTCTACGCCCTCAGCAAGTCCTTCAAACTTTTCTACTTGAGTAGCAGTCAGACCTTGACATGCCTCTGAGAAAGTTTCTTTTGCTTTGAACGAATCAAGTTCCTTCTTCATCTCAACGTTTGCTTCAAATTCTTCGTTGAGTTTCGCTTCTAGGGTATCTACCTTAGTTGCTAATTCATCAAGCATGTCTGCCTTTTCTTCAGGAACATCAATGTAGTTCTCAATGAAAAGGTTTTTCAAACCTGCCATGAATTCTTCTGCGATTTCGCCCTTCAAACCACGCTCAATTGCAAGTGCGTTATCTTTAACCCACTCTTCAACAACGTAGTTGAGGTAACCGTCAACTTTTTCTGCAAGTTCAGCACGAACTGATTCTAGTTGTGCTTGATACTCTGCTTCAACAGATTCTTTAATTTGGTCTAGTTGCTCTGCAACTTTTGACTTGACTGCTGCTTCGAATACGACAGTTGCCTTTTGCTTGAACTCTTCTGATAGTTCTGCGTCAGAACCTGAAAGAAGTGCTTCAACGTCTTCTTGAACGTCAACGGTCAATTCGACCTCTTCTTTCTTAACAGACTTCTTAGACTCTTCCATGTCGTCTTCTGCTGCTTCGTCTTCGTCATCGCCTTCTTCGTCTTCCATATCGTCAGACTCTTTAGCGACTTTCTTTGACTCTGCTACTTCTGCTTCGTCTTCTGAATCAGACTCTTCGCCTTCTTCTTCTTTCTTAACAGATTTTGCTTCGTCTAGTGTTTCTTCAACCTTAACTTCTTCTTCCGCAACCACTTCTGACTCAGATGCTTCGATAGCATCCAAATCTTCTGCAATTACTTCCGCTTCGTTGGTTTGCTCTGCAAATTTCTTTAGCATGAGATTAATCTCCTTTTGATGTAAGTTATTACAATACTATTTATAATGTTACAATTTTTGAATGAAATCGGAGAATAATCGCATTTTGACTTCTTCAAGTTGTAATGAAGTCGCCTTCTCGATTTCTTTTTTATATTCCCCAATAGTGGATTCTCTTAGTACACCGTTATCCCAAATCCATTCTTTACCTTCCATAATACCATGCACAAATGCATCAGGTGCGGAAGGGTCAGCAACGATATCTGCGGCAGTAGACAAATAAAAGTCACTCTGCACAACGTTGACACCATTAGACTGCTTTAGCGAACCCATACCACGAGATGAAACGCCTAAACGTGCGCCTTCATCCATGAGGTTCTTCACAATTTTGCCCATTGGTGTATCCATGATTTTTGCTTTACCCATGAAGTTATCACCGTCACGGTAAAGTTCAGTAATCATGTGGGATACACGGTCTAAATTGATAGTAGGACCATCTGGGTGTCCTAGTTCACCGAATGCTCTATTGCTAGTAATGTATGTGTCTGCATAGCGTTTAACTTCTCTTTCGAGGATTTCCGCAGGGTAGACACGCCCATTTCTATTCTTTTTGTTTGCTTGCATGAAAACGCCAGTGATGTAATAGTTTTTAGCACCTGCTTCAGTGCCTTCCGTTACAAACTGGATATCTTCAACTGCTTCTGATATTAGTTTCATCTGTTGAAACCCCTCGTTTCTCGTTTTCTATTAGTCAACTTGCGTTTTATTGCACTACGACTCGCTTTTGCTTTACGCTTTCTTGCCGCTTTAATTTGCGCCAATTTGCGATTGCGTCTTTCGGTTGCAGACATACGAACAAGTTTTTGTCCTTGTCCAGTTGTACGATATTTACTATCTGTCGAAACAACCTTACGCCTTTGAACCACACCCCCACGGATACGATTCACTCGCTTAACTCTTGCCTCATCCATCTCTTCTTCATCATCAGAATCGACTTCTTCAAACATGTCGTATGCAATATCAATTTTCAAGTCTTGCAAATAATCTGCTACTTTATTATTTATAACGCTCTCAAACACAGATTTAACCTTTTCTGCGTTTCCAGATTCAATTGCTAATACCAGTTGAAGTGACATTTACTTCACCGCACCCCAAGCAAAATCGACTGCTTTCATAAAGTTTGCTTTATTCTTTCCGAGCATATCACCGAATTTTTTCTTGTTAGTATCGTTAAGTGCATCTAAAACCTTCAAAAGAACGTTTGCAGTTTGCATATCAACTTTCATGCTTTTACCGTCTGCAAATTTTACTGCTTTTGCAGAACTATTTTTAACGATATCCTTAATTTGACCCAACGCATCTTCATCCATAAAAACGTCTACGTCTTTATCATAGACTGTCTCTACGTCAATGTTGTCGATATCAAACTCAATGTCTTTATCTTGTAGGCGATGAATACCATCGTCCATACCCTCAGACACTTGAGATTTGAATTCCTTAAAGGATTTCATTAGTTCTCTCCCTCTACCTTAGATTCGGGCGTTAGAAGATTCTTGGCGAAATCACGCTTCATATTTTCCAACTTTTCAAATGCTTTAGTAGACAAAACTTTACTGACTGCATCAGAAATTCCTGCTGCGTCTTTTGCTTCTGCGCTCTTAATAATATCCATAGTATTCATTAGTAGTAACCCCCGCCTTGTTCATCTTCTTCATTACCGATATCTCCATTGTCGATTTCTTTCTGAATCTGAGTCCCTAAGTCCTCAATGTCTTGGTCAGAATAACCGAGAATGTCTTTAAGTACCATTTGTCGTGAGAAATATTTACCAACGTATGGTTCGATTTCACCCAACAAACCAATTTTTTCACGCAGAATTTCTTGGTTCTTCAATTCTGCAAAATGCGTATCTGCTTTAAAGTCGTAGAAGATGTTGTCTTTCAACTCTTCCCAATCCTCTGGTGCAATAACACCCTTTAGGATTAGTTGCTTTTTGAGCAAATCGTCAAACAAATGTGAGAATCGAATTCTAAGTTTCTTAATGAACTTGTTGAACTTGATTTCATCACGAGTAATCTCTTCGGTCTTACCAATAGAGAATTGGTTCTCACTATCTAGTCTTGAAGATGGAACGTTTAATGACTTGTACAACTTCGATTTGAAGTAGTTAACATCATCCATCTCACCTAGATTTTGACCACCAGGTAGGGTAGAAACTTCTGTACCTCTACCACCTTCTCTACGAGGCATCCAAAAATCTTCAAGCATCGACATGTGTTTACGACTGTCATCAATCTCACCTGTCGTTGCATTATATACAATTTTGTTCTTATACCTTGCCATAATGTCTCGCAGATATTGTTCTGCTTTACCTTTAGGCAGGTTACCAACGTCCACATAGAAAATTCTACGTTCAGGCGCACGAGACAATCTGTAGATAACTACTGCGTCTTCGACTGCCCTCAGTTGGTTAAGAGGTTTGATTGCTTTATGTAGGTAAGAAATAACTTGCTTACCGTCTTTGTCAAGCAAACCACTTGTAACATAGGTAACAGAGTCTTTAGCAATCTTAATGCCTTGCTCCGAATTACTGATACCCATTTCACTGTATACAAAAAATTCTTCGAACTCTTTAAACACTGACACATTAGTGTCTGCGTCTTTCTTTTCTATTGCTTTCCTGACCTTCTTAATCTGTCTTGGGTCAATAAAGCGCAATTCTTTGAGACCTTCATTTGGTCTATCAACATCAATAACGTTGTGGTAATACAATCTACCATCAACGTACCAACGCTTAAAAATGTCTGCACCATAGTTACTGAAATCCAGTAGGCGCATGACATTATCGAATTCTTCTGTGATGCGTTTCTTAACACCCGCACCAAAATCAATACCGTCCAAGTTTACTGAAACTGGACTTTCTTTATCTTCTTGCACAACTGCTTCATTGATGATATCATCAATCGCAGTTTCACATTCTGGTTGCATCGCCATCTCACGATAACGATTAATCAACTCTTCTTCGGATTTAGACTTACCTTCTAGGTCAAGATATTGACCAAAGATACCGCCTTCTTGGATTTCCAACGCACCATCGTCATTTGTCGGTGCGACAAACGATGGAAGACTATCGGAATCTCCTTGTCCGAGTCGGGTGATTTCAAAACCAAACAACTTTGCCATAAAATATTATCCTATCTAAATTAAATTCTGGGGAGTCTATATCTATTTATAGACCCCCCGAGAACCCTTTTTAGATTACTGCGTTTGCAGCGTCAATCCAGTAGTCATACTGGAATGTAACTGTAAACTCTTCGATTGTATCGTTAGAATCCCATGCTACATCAATTGGTGACAAATCCGCAGGGAAGATGCCAATAAATGTATAGGTCTTGATTGGTGAACCATCTTTACTAAACTGCTTGATAGTACCAATAGACTTCTGTAGGATAGGTGAAGGTGTACCAACGTTCAAGATATGAGAGTTGATTGAAGTCATCCAACGCTCTAGACCATTGCGTACTGCAAAGTCTTCATCGTTGATAACTGTAACTGTCCATTCTGCGAATGTACGGTTACCTGCAACCTTCATAGTACGACCAAAGTATGGTACTTCGATTACACCAAGAGTGTCACCTGGAAGTTGTGATGCTTTCGCCATGAAAGTGAATTTATCACTACCACCGAAGGGGTTGGTGATTTCACATTCGAACAGGTTACTTCTTGCGCCACCGCCAGTTAGTTCTGCTCTGAAACCGTCAATTGTAAATGCCATTGTTTTTCTCCTTAATTTTTATCTGTTAATTAAAATTGACCGACTACTTCGGAGAAGTCAACGCCTGTACGGACAGCAACAAAGTTCAACTGGATGAAGTTGATAGAACGTGCTGGTTTAACATAAATGTCACCAATAAATTCGTTTCTATCAATTACTTCGCCAGTATTGTTGGATTCGTCACAAACAACACGGAAGTCGTAAATACCACGGCGACCTTGAACATCTCTCAAGAATGGTTCTACCATGTTACGGAACATTGAACGAGTGAACTGGTCATTGAACTCAAAGAGTGAGTATTTTGCAGCAGTTGCAATCGCTTTTTCCATTACGATGAACAAGCGTCTTACGTTGATACGGTCAAACGCACTTGGTTTAGCAAGTAGGGTCTTGTCACCGAATAGAATACAACCTTCGCCTGGGAATACCAAGATTGGGTTGATGTTGTTCTTGTACAATTCATCACGGTAAGTTTTGCTAGGAGTCCATGCAGTCTTAACAACATTCTTAATTCCACCACGGTTGAAACCAGCAGGTGACCACCATGCGTCACGAGTATCAGTTGCACGAACAACTAGACCAGCAACGTCACCGTTGAATGGTACCCAACGATACACATCGTTGTACTTGTCGTATTGATACTTCCAGTTACCGTCTAGGAAAGCGTATGAAGATGAAGGTAGAGAGTTACGGAACTCTACGATATCTGTTGCTTCGCTACCAGCGTTGTTAACAACATCTGAGAACTCAGGTGATAGGAATGTTACGCAGTCCATACGAGACTCTGCCATTGCAACTAGGTGCAATGCGATAGTCTGGTTAGCGTCTGCACCAAGAATTAGTGAAACATCCACTTCTTCTGCGTTAGCAAACATGTCGTAACCGTTGATTTTCTGTGCGTCAGAAGCAGCAACACCGTTAGAACCACCACTCATTGACCAAGTGCTTGGCATTGTGATAGGTGTAGCGTTGTAATCTACTCCATTTGCAGCAGGGGTATCCCAATTGGCGTTTGAACCAGAATTGTGGTCCATCCAACGGATGAAGAATGAGCGTCTGTCGATTACATTCTTGTAGTTATTTGTTGAACCGTCTGCATTTAGTGCGAAAGGTGCTTTAGAAACGAAAGCAAACTTCTCGACTACTTCGCCTTTAGTACCTGAAAACTCACCGTCTTCGTCAATGACTGCAACGTGCATTTCGTCATTTGAAGCACCACGCTTCTCTGCGTATGGTGAAGTACCTGGTGCGCCATCAAATGATGTTGCGTATTCCCACTCGAAAGTTGCGTCAGCGGCAGAGATATCGCTTGAGAATCCAGAGTCTAGAGTTGCAGAAGTTCCTGCGGTAATTGCTTCGACTTGGCGAGTCTCACCACCGTAGATTACCAAAGAACCAACTGCTAGATGGTCTTCTGGGTTACCAGAGGTTAGAGTAAGAGTTGCACCAGTAGTTGAAACGTTTACTGTTGAACGGAAAGCAGCGGCAGAAGGACACACGGATACTTTTAGGGTGTTACCCAAAGCACCTGCATACTTAGCAGCGAAATAGCGACCAGAAACGACATTCTGACCACCTTCCCAATTGTTTTCCCAATCTTCATCGTTCTCAATTAGTAGAGCGTCAGAACCAGTGCTACCATCTGTGGTTGCGTTTGCTTGACCTGTTTGTGCTACACGAACGATTTGTAGTGAGTTACCGTATGCAAGAAAGTTTGCAGCGGTAAAGAAAGAAATTGCGGTAGTGTTGGTTGGTTTACCGAACATATTTGCAACTGAGTCTTCGTCACCAAGCAGTTTACGCTCCATGATTGGACCCCATGCAAATTCTCCAGCAATACAACCACCTGTTGCCGCAACTGCGGGTACTACGGTTGTCAAGTCAATTTCACTGACATTAACACCTGGACTTAGTTGAAATGGCATATTTCATTCTCCTTTTTAATGTATTTGTGTTTGAAGAATATGGTTAGTCAAATTCTTATTTAACATTATTATTTAGTATTCTTCAGTTTTCTACCTATTACCAATCATTGCCCCATTTTAGTTCTGTGTCTGTTGACCACACTTGACCACTTGAATCTTTATAAGTGGTTTCTCTGTTTATGCCATCTTCAATAAAACCAAACGGAGTTAATTCTTCATCAATCATTTCACGATTGTAATCCTCTAATTTCCTACGGAAATCCATATCTGTTAGTTCTCTGAAATACTTTTGTGTCGTCATCCATGAGAACAACACTAAGCACATCACAAGGTCATCGTGAGAACCTGATTCTGCTTCATATGATTGTGACTTCGCCACAAACGTATTCAACTCAGACACGATATCAAAATCTTGCACTATCAACTGGTCAGATATAACCAAATCCTTTAGGGTTGAACATCCCATACGTTTAACGTACTTAGAGGTTTTTACACCAAAAGCAACATTTTTACCGAATCCAGTACCAATCTGTTGCCCTGCACGACCCATTTGTGCAACACTTAAAATATTCTCGTACTCAAACTCCCCATGAATAATATCTGCGACTTGTGCGCCCACATCATTCACTTCAACGAGAATATATGCATCATTATACTTCTTTGCTGCCCCTACAACTACCCTTGGATATAGTAGTGGCGAAATCTCTTTGTTTCTATATTTACATACAACTTTATATGGTAATTCTGAAATATCAAAAATCACAAAGGCAGAATAATCTGCACCAGTACCCCTTGATGTATCAACGACCATTGCGTATGCTCTATCTTGGTGTGGTTCATCATAGATTGAAGTTCCATCACTAACATATTTAGGTTTCTCATAAGTTAGAGAACGGAGTTTTGAACCTGGTATCAAAGTATTTGAAGAACCGACAAACTCACATTCAAATTCAACACGGAATTGGTCTTCACTAGTGTTAGCAATCTGTTCGTCACGCCATTTAGCATCACGACCTGGAATGTCACTCCAATGAACATCCACCCTCTTATATGTATTTCTCTTCTTCTCGCTATCAGTC
>Ga0181555_1003174_pt1 | contig 13267 bp, 6 predicted proteins | sample 011ome_15_FD_145601 | JGI IMG/M metagenome (GOLD analysis project Ga0181555, IMG submission 145601) | Coastal salt marsh microbial communities from the Groves Creek Marsh, Skidaway Island, Georgia - 011504AT metaG (spades assembly) | ecosystem: Environmental > Aquatic > Marine > Intertidal zone >...
AGTTCGATTGATTTTGGTATGATTTTGGTATGATGGTTTGATAGTGGTGTGATTGTATGACTTCGGTGTGATGGTGTGATAGTTTTGTTTGTGAATGTTGTGAATGAGTACAAATCGAAGAAATTGCAAAGAAATGTAAAACAAAAAATAGAAAGAGACTCTAGGGCTGCGCTCTTCACAACGTCGTCTGTCGTCTTCTCGATCTGTGCTTTCGAAAGAGCGTGCGGAAAAGAGACACAGAAAGAGAGAGAACCGCGAGTGTTGATATCGTTCTTCTTCTTCTTCTTCTTCGTTCTTCTTTCGAGCTCAGCTGGGAGATCTTTATATAAAAAACAATTGCCATAGGCGCGATTGCGCTTTTTCATCAAAGGCCAAATTAGCCAGGGTAATTAAATGTAAATGGCGTTTTTACTCCGCGCTTTGGCGGCGAACAACCGCGTGGATGAAAGCGCCGACCGGGACATGAATTGGGATTTGAACGCGGACTCGAAGTTGGACAAGGACGAGATGCGGGGGATGAAACGAGCAGATAGGGCGAAGTATTTAAGATTCTTAAAAGCAGATAAAGACGGAGACGGCGTGTTGGACGAAGACGAGCTGCAAATCGCCGAAGAAGGAGAGCGTCGATATCAAACGATGCTTAAGCTCCGAAAATTGAAAGTTTTTTTAAAGGATCGCCTTAATGTGAGATCTGCTTATTGGGCGTTCATGTTATACGTGACATTTCTTGCTTTGTACCTCGGACTTCTGTACCAACAAGCGGACGTGGAGTCCGCGTACGACGTCACGTCCACGATTGAAGCGGTGCTTTTACCGAAGAAGGAGGCGACGGATGGAATAGATAAAGTATACGAAGATAAAAGCGCAGTTTTCTTGTGGTTGAGAAATACTTTTGGACCGGTGTGGTCAGATCCAGTGTGCGGCGACGGTGAGTGTTCCACTGGCGAATATCCCGGGTTTGGTCGATTCGGCTGCATCGCCGATTGCGGAACGTACTCGTACTTGGTTTCGGTGGAAGTGCAAGTGAAAGCTGTGCCTTATTTTACCGACGATGATCGCGTTGCAGACTTCATGGAGAAGACAAACTGGAATCTCTGCACTCGCGAACTCTATCTTCCGAGAAAAAGTGTGGAGGAGTGTTGGTTTGCAAACTCTCGACAGTTCAAGTACCGCAACGGAACTGTGGAAACGTACGAAATAATGGTTCCTGGCTTACAATGGCACGTGAAACTCAATGCTCCGTATGGAGGCACGTCGGGAGAGGTATATTATAAGCGCAGCGAAGAATCGTCGGAGAAAACAATTGCATACAGCTGGGGTATGTGCGAGGTAAGCGACGACGAGGCGACCATGATCACCGCCGACGCGACGTATTCGTTCGACATGTACGAATACGCTGGGTCGCGCGACGGTTCACACTCGAGATTCTACGAACCACAATTGCATTCTACCGCGGCAAAAAATGCTCAGAATGGCTCCTCTGCTGTCTCGAATCGTTCAAAATCATCTTTTGAAGAGGCAGGTTCTGGACGCGAAGGTTTGTCCCAAGTCGTCATGAACGCGACTGAGCTCGACGCGTTCATGGCAAACAAGAATATGTCCTCGTCGGATTTTTTTGCGCCGCGCATTTATCGCAATCCTCTGATCAACTTTCCAAACGAATCTTTCGTCCTTGTTACTTCGTTGTCGCCTAAGAACAAAAACGTGACGGTAGTCAAAGTCCTGAACAACCCTTCTCCAGTCTTGGAAAACAAATCCTTCGTGACGTCGAGCGACAGTCAGAGGATGAGCAAAAAGTCAGAGTCGGACAGAACCACTAAGATGACGAGCTCTTCGGATATCCCCGCGGATTGGGTGGATCCCGTGCTCGAAGGATCAACATCGACATCGTCGAAGCTTTGGGGTGGATCAGAAGAAAACTCCACGTTGACGTGCGGGGTGGACGAAAAAAAGTTGATAATTTTGTCGTCTCTTCGAGAGCTGCATTCTACTCACGAGACGCAAGCCTTTGTGACTGCCCAAGTAAATGTTCAGTCGACGGGCTGTCCAGTTGGCGAGTGGGTTCCTTTCGGTTGTACGTTCTGTGCCGGCGAAGAGTATGTGGGCGAAATTGGTACCGAAGATGGCGCGAGGAGTACATGCATCGAACTTTGCATGGAAGATGCTCCGTACGCTAACGTGGCACAGACTTACGGGTCATCTTGTTACTGTCAGTATCACGGAGGTGTTGATGATGTCCACGTTTCTGCAGATGGACTTATTTCTTCTCATTCCGGTGAATTCGCTTGTCTACTTTCCGCCACGGCGTACTCGTGTTATGATGAAATGCTTGATAGTTATTATTATGATTATCACTCGTGCGAGGATTCTGGGAGAAATCTTGTGGTTTATCCACCCCAAGCTGACATAGCCCTTGAAGATATCCTGCTCTCTGTCGACGAAGAAGATGATCCAGATTTAGGTTGGGCGCCAAACGTATTGCTCGATGATCTGAGCGTTTATGGGCACACTGCCAGATTTGCAGGATCCGACGACAATTTCACGGTGTATCCAAGACCGACGGAGATTTGCGTACCGGCGAGCGTTACGAAATTGTCACTTTGGACTATCGTTCACCACGGTACGGGTTACGAGAGTTGGGACATTGGTAATTTGTCTCGTAACGAACCTTTCGAGACGCCGTCGTTCGGAATCATGACTGAAGAGGGTTGCTTGGCGGTCCCGGAAACAAAATGTACGACAACCGGACCCGGGGCGTTTTTTGATTTTTGCGCTACAAACGGGTGGAAACCGTCGATACAGAATTTCACTCTTCCTAACCCAGACGCTGACGATTCCTGTCGTGGACTAGATAGCCTTGGTTATTGGCGGGCGTTAAGTGATGCGGACGAAGATGATGTAATTGATCTGTATCCTAAAACAATCACTCCGGAACTTGAATTGATGACGGCAATCGAGACTTCGTTTTCGATTCCGCAATTTTCTGAGGATATTACCATGCCTAATAGCACTGACGGTTCGTGTCCCGATGATACTAAAGAAATCTACGTAGTTCTAACGTCCCCCTTTTCAGGCTCGGATACGTTTTCTTATGGTATCAGATCCGTGAGTGATTCATACAAAGTCACGGAGGCTCGAATGAGTGGTGGATCTCTGCTTTCGCCGGAACGCTTCATTCAATTGGGTGATAATGTCGTTAAGGCTCAGCTCCCGACGGGTGTTTTGGACGATTTTGTATACTTGGATTGTATGCCAGAGAAATTTTCTCTTGATTCTCTTAGTGCTAAGCAGTACAACTTAAGTTCGATCGTGGCGTACGGGACCCCGTACTTTGAATGGGCTCAGGAAATACAACCTGGGCATCATTTCCTAGTCCCAAAAACGTACACGGAGCAATATAGTGAATGGGATTACGATTACGATACGGGTGACTACGAGTATAACGAGTGGAGTCAAACTTTTGGACATCAGACTGAAGGTGTGGTTGGTCAGTGCTTGTACATGAGAGAAAGTGTTTCGAAAGCTACCAAGTATTGCGCGAAAGAAGGCAACTATTCTGTCCAAACTGCGCGCACTGGTTTCATCATCGGCTTGACAGACGCCGAGGTGCACATCACGGATTCGAAAGGGTGCTCCTTAGGCTCAGCAAGTGTTCCAGAACGCACGCAAGGTGGTACCGGGGCTACAGTTTCGAAATCCGAATTTTCCGTGACTTCAACGGCTGGTGACAGCTCGAATTGCACAGCGTTTGAACTTGATGATGGCATCGTCGCAAAGGCGCCGAGCACAACTCCTCCAGAGAAGCCCACGTGCCAGACAGGTCAAAGATTGTTGTCGATGATGACACAAACATCTTTCTTGGGTAATCGGAACTACTGGGTCGTCTATCGTCTCGAGATGCACGCGGTTGGTAATGCTGGAGAAACTGTTACAACCAGAGCTCGAACATCTATGATTCTTTTACATCCTGCAGAAAACCAGTTCTCGATAGATCACTGGTGCGTTGCTCCTGGTGATTACGAATTAGAGATGATTGATACTGCGAGCGCAGCTGGTGAATTGACCGGACTATGGAGTGTCAGAGCCGAAGAGGGCTGGCGCGGTGGCGGCGTATCTATTGTGATGGCAAATGGGTGCGAACTGGAGAAGACTTATCCTGCTGGTGATTCTAGGGTTACAAAGCCGTTCACTGTTCCTGTAGGCGACGATGCGGATGTAGTTTTTCTCGAAACAGACTGCAAAGCCTCTGGTACAGGAATCGAAAAGCGAGACACATCTCGAGGCTGGTGTACATTTGAACCGGATGCTTCTACTAATTGCAACGATAAGGTTCCCAATGGAGATTGGGAATCTTATTCTTATGATCAAGAGACTCAAAGCATGTGGGACAAATGGGACGACGACCGGATCGCTAAGTGTGACGAGGGTATTTGTGCGAATGTGAGATGCCATGAACCTGCATTTCTAAGCGCAGTAAGCCCTCTTGAATCAATTACGAACGGATGTTGTGTGCCAGTATTAAGCGTCGGAGATGAGACGCTTGTTTTGCCCGACTTTGTTGTCCCCAAGCCCTCCACGGACGCCACAGCCCCGGTACCCATTGACGATTCGGTGAACAGGAGGCGTTACATTGGCGGGAAGAACGTCGTGATTGGGGGGCTTTTGATGCATCAAGTTCGTCATGCTCAAGATACATGCCCTGGAAAATTTGGAAGTAAAGGAGAAGGAGTGGAGACTCTGAGTGGTGAGGTGTGTCAAGATCCAGAAAAGACGGATTCGTCGCCTTTTGGAGTTGATCCAGCGTTCATATCGACTTCCACACTTGGCGCCGGAGTCGAAGTACAACCCGACACGTATTACGAAAGCAGCGAGATAAACCCTATGGGAGTTCCGTATGGGTTTTACGGCGTTGATTTTGAGAGACGTGAGAACGGTTTTCCGATTCTCATCGACATAAACGCCGCAGAGGACGCGTTTAACAGAGTAATCACGTATATCGAAGAAGGATTTTACCTCGATAAATATACGAAGTCATTCACAGTCGAGATCCTAACTTACAACGGCGACTTGAAATACTTTTGTCGTTACGTTTCCGAATTTTCCTTCACGCAAGCGGGTAGTATACTCATCGCTTCGACAGCCAATGCAATGGACTCTCAACCGTATTACTACGATCCCAATGATAAGCAGGCTAAAAGTTTCTATCTTATCAGACGCGTTTTTGAAGCAATTTTCTGCGTCTCGTGCCTGTTTACGTTGAGCATTGAACTGTTTCAGTTGAGCGCGGCTGTGTGGAAAGACGGCCACCCTGGCGCATACTTCTCGTCAGTTTGGAATTATATCGAACTTGCATCGATAGGTATGCACATTGGCACTATAATGATGTGGGTGCTGCACGTTGAAGCTGTGAGAAAGTTTGATACCAAACTTAACTATGACGTGTACGTTGATCCACAACACAGGCAGGAGGCACGATTTTTGAAGTTTGCCGGGGATGGCTCAACTTTAAAATTCTTTGTCGACAACGTGATGGACGATTTTGTGGCTATTCTGAGCAACCGAGTTATATACGTGACGATCAACGGGATCAACATCTTTCTGTGTTTACTCCGATTTTTTAAAGCGGCGGATTTCCAGCCAAAGCTTGGCATCGTCACGCGAACAGTTGGTAAGTCATTCCAGGAGCTCGCACACTTTTTTGCTTTACTATCTGCAGTCTGTCTCATGTACTTGATTTTCGGACAGGTCGTTTTTGGCGATAAGGTTCAACAATTCAGTAACTTATCCCAGTCGGCGCAAACAGTAATTAGCTGGACTTTGTCTGGAGACGATCGCGGAGCGGGCGAGCGTCTGTTTGAACTACCCGGTAACCTGGCCATCGCGGGAGCGGTTTATTACACTACTTTTGCCCTGATCACGACGCTTATGCTCCTCAACTTTCTCATCGCTATCTTTTCCGAGGGCTACATCAGAGTTCAAAAGGACAGTACCAGTACCAGTAGTCTTGTCTCTGAATTGTCGTTTCTCGTGAAAGGCTGGATACGAGCGGCGGCGAGTCAAGGGAAGATTTTGAATGAAAAGCAACTACTCAAGAAAGTGCGCATGATGATTGCTGCTCAGGAAACTGAGATGTATGTGATTAAGGAAGGGGATAATGTAGACGTGAAAAGAATACTGGAAAAAGAACAAGGTGGCGATGATTCTGATTCTGATGACAAAGGTACAAAAATGATAGCTCTAACGGAAGATGGCGACGTGGCGTTTGAAGTTGACGAGCTTCAGCGCACCATCAGTTCTGGCGTGATTTCGGCCAAAAACGTAGAGGACTCGAAATCTCAGATAAAAGAAGATTCCGACGAGAAGAAAGGACTCAAGCACGCCATGAAGAAGACGTTCTCAATTAAGGGCGGCAGTAAAAAGTTCACCTCTGGCAGTCAGCAGATTTTTGATTCCGTCGTCAACGCGTCTTACACGAAATACGAGAAACAAGAAATTCCGCCGATTGACTTGAAGGTTGCGGAAATGCATTCAATGATGTTGGTAATGTATAAACAGATTGCCAAACTGGAGGAAAAGATGATTTCTGCTGATGAAGCCAAGAAGCCTTGAAGTACCGTCGCGTACATTCATCGAAACATTCTTCATCTATTTATTTACATTAACCCGTGTTTTGGTTTAAGTGTGTGTATGTTCGTGATGAAACCCAAAACCCCGCGGAGCGAACCCCGTAGGGACCTGTCTGGTAAGACTAATGATCAACTAGAAGTCATGTAATATAATCGTCATAATAAAATGCCTTATTATACACGCAATAACCCACCTCCTTTTTCAGGTATCGCTCTACGTTTACGTAAAAAGCATATCAACAGATACGCGAAGGCAAACCAAATCACGACTGAAGACGTTTTTAATTCATTACCACAATTTTACCATAATCATACTAAAATCATTCGAACTTAGAAACTTATGACCAGTTTGACTAATAATAATGGGGAAGAATCTCTCCGGCGCGCAGAAGAGGAAGAAGAAGAGGGAGAAGGAAGAGGCTGTCGAACGAGCGAGAGCGAATATGGAGCGGCTGAAGCTTGGACCGACGAAGTTGTGGACCGGGTTGGTGTTGCATCATAAGGATGTTTTTGTCTCGCATGTGATTCCGAAATTGAATGGGACAGATCGGTGTTTCTTTTCAAAGGTGAATAGAGAGAGTGAAGATGTGCTTGCTTACGCCGGAGTAGACGTATCGAAATTACATTGGGATGTTCACGAATGTTCATCCATTTCGACGTTGGAATGGATGTGGAATAACATTCCCTGGGGAAAGAAAGATAAGAGAGGAAGAGTGATGGATCAAGTCACGTTTTGCGCGGGAGTTGCTGCAACGAACAAACTCGAGTTCCTCAAGTGGGCGAGAGAAGTGAAACAGTGCGAGTGGGATGAAAGGACGATTAAAGCGGCAGCATTTAAAGCTAATCTCGAGATATTGAAGTACTGTTTCTCTAATGGTTGCCCGTGTGAAGAAAAAGAGGCGTGCACTCAAGCTGCTGCAGGAGGACACCTCGACTGTCTTCGATTTCTTGTCGACAAAGTGCAACCTTCGCGAGGTACGGAAATGCAAGCGGCAGGAGAAGCAGCATGCGGTGGTCACGTGGAGATCTTGAAATATTTCGTCGAAGAAAGAAAGATGATAGAGGAGGTGGGAAAGTTCACCCTCGTGTCAGGCGCTGCAAAGTATGGCCAAATCGACTGCCTCAAATACTTAATCGAAGAGGCGAAAGTACCTCCTCATGCCTGGCATGTCGCTCACGCTCGGTATTACGAGCACCCCGATTGCGTAAACTACTTGCTCGAAAAAGGCTCTCCAGAACCAACGGACGAAGATTACGCAAGATTTGTCAGACGAGTACAATCAAAGTCCGGGCAACAGAGCGGCGACTGATGAGAGCATAGATTGATCGATTGATAGACAGATTGACACATACAAAGACTCAAAGTTACACTTAAAATTTTTCACTTCTAAAACACACACACAGACAACGTGATGAAATGAAGCACAACAACAACGAGAACAAGCAGTCCAGAATCGCTCGGTTGGACTCTCGACTGACGACGGCGAAGACAAAGAATATCAGCGAGAAGAAGAGCAAGAAACGAGCCGCCCCGCGAGAAGAAGAAGAAGAACAACAAGGACGGGGAAACATTGCGCAAAAGTCGGCGGCAAAAACATCATCAAAACTAACGAACGAAGACGAGACCTCGTGGGTGTACTCGTCTTCTCCGTTTGCAGAGGAGGAGGGAAAAAACAACAAGAACAACAGCGGGAGGATGGAGGAATCTTTGGATATAATTCGAGACTTGTTCGAACGAAACGAGAGAGACATCGGGCGAACGGAAGTTTTGATGAAAACGAAACTTCCGGAGAAGAAGATGTTGATGCTCGAATCAAGCAGTAATAACAATACTAATAACAGGTTCAGAGAGGACAGAGAGGGCGACTTGCACCGGAAGGAGGAACGACGAAGGCGGTTCGCGAACGCGGAGAGCGCGGAGTATTCTGGGAGGGGATGGAAGAAGATGGTGCGAGCGAAAATGGGCGGCGATGGTCTTTTTGGTAATGGGAAAGAGAAGACGAACGCGTTGACGTGGGAATCTTTGAGGAGAGTAAGGAAATTGTGGAGAGAATACGCCGCGAAGGAGTTGGAAGAGAGGAGGAAGGAGAAGAAGGCGAAGAAAACGACGACGATGGATGAACACGTGGATGGGATATCGATGCGAGACGGTAAGGAAAAAGACGCGTGGGAACTTTTCGGGGCGGTTGTTTTAGTCACGAAACACCGAAAAGCAAGCTTGGTCGGCGAATCTGGCGTGGTCGTTCGAGAGACGAAGACGAACGTGCACGTGTTGAGAAAAACGACGACGGACGCGTCTTCGCTCGTCGTTATTCCGAAAACGTCCGGCGCCGAGTTGACCATAAGCGTAAGCGCGGCTGCCGAATCAAACGAAGAGAGGGACGTTTGCATTAGTTTTTAGCACTAGAACCGTGTAGTTGAATTTAGTTTTTAGCACTAGAGCCATGTACTAGTTGAATGCACTATTACAACACCACGCCCCGGCGACTTCTCGGCGTCGTCGCAGTTCTATTCTTCTCGTTGCTATCGATACTATCACTATTACTACTACTACTACTACTACTACTACTCAAGTTCCCGCTGCTCCGAATTGGAACTAAGTCGTAATACGTCAGCATACCATAGCTGGCAATCAAAACTCCACCAAAAATGGCTGGGCTTGGTACGTGCGCGAACAAAATAAACGACAACGTCGGCGTGAGGAACATGGCGCAGGCGGTGGCGAACACTTTCGCGATGGCGTCTACATTTTTTATAATGTGCGAGACTAATAAACCACCGAATGCCAGATTGGCAACCACGCACATCGATATGAAAGAGTGTCCAGAAAACACAGTCATAGGCCACGCATACACCGCTTCATTACCGCTAGAATCGTCGTTGTCATCGTCCCATCCGCCAAACTTCCTAAAATCCAAATACGTCAATCTCGCGCTATTAAACAACAACCCGAACGCGTACATCTGCAGATTTTGCCAATGAATCGAATCGTTTATGTTCTTTTTAAATACAAACTCGACGTATACGCCTCCCAAAGCGCTCAAAATTGCGTCTCCAATCCCTAAAAAATACCCAAACGCGCTAAATCTTTGAAACAACATCCACTTCCCGCCCGTCTTCTCGCTCTTGCCGACTTGCGTCGTACACGCGCCGACCGTGACCAAGATCAAACCAATCCACTTCTTATACGTCCATCCAGCGCTTGTGCTCTTCAAAAAGATCCTGGTTAATACCCCAGTGATGACAATCTTCAGGTTTCCTAAAACCAGAAACGTCGTCGGATCTAATAACACTAAAGCCGGAAACGACACCGCTTGGTGCAACAAGAAAATCAAGCTCGGAATCGGATACAACATGACTGTTTTCACTTGCGTGGTCATCACCACCTTAGTACTCGCACTCTCCGACGATGACGACGACGACGACGATGCCATCAAACGCATCTCCCTTTTCAACAAAACAAAACTTATCGATAACTTCAACCCTTCCGCGAGTAACGGTACCGTCGCGACGTTGTAACTGTACTTTTCTTTTCCCCGGAGAGACGCCGTCGTGAGCAAACCGTGCGCGGAAGTCACGAACGCGAGCAAAGCGGACGCGATGAAATTTTTGGTAAAAGTGAAATTTCGATGAACATGAGCAGCAATCGCGGTGTTCTTGTTCTTGCCGCCGTCGAATTCTCGCTCGGAAACGCCGCCGCGAAAGGTGTTTTTCGCCACCATGATGGATTTGTTTTGAAGCAATGCGACAGAAAAAAACGCACACAAACACATCGAACACGGAGCGACAGAGAGCGACAGAGAGACGGAGAGATGCCGCTCGACCTCTCCCCCTCCTCCTCCGACGACGAGCGAACACTAGGCGGCGAAAATGCGACCACGACGAGCAGCATCGCGCAACTCAGAGCTCGGTTGGAATTGGAAAAAGAGAGGAAACGAGAACGGAGTGGATTGGACGCTCACGACGGAGAACGACGAGAAGAACAACAGCAGCAAAAACAAAGGCACGAGGAAGAGCGAGTGATGCTGAAAGGTGTGATTGGTTCGTTATCGGAGGAGAACGCGCGGTTGATGGAGGAGATGAAGACGATGATGGCTTCTGCGTCTTCGAGTGGTGGTGGTGGAAATGCAACGAACAGGAGCGAAAACGAAGACGAACGAAGAAAACAAATACTCCTTTTAGAGAAGCGCGCGAAAGAATTCCAACGCCAAAAAGAGCTCGCGGAAAGAGCGCGAGGCGAAGATTCCACGCGCTTATCGCAAAAACTTATGGACGCGGAGACTATCAAAAATCGATTTCAATCGCAACTCCGCGAGTGTCGCGAAGCGCTCGAAACGAAAGAGAAAGAGTTGAAGCGCTTGCGGGAACATTTGTTGGACGTGGAAGAGGCGGAGGATAGAGACGAGATGTCGATCGAAGAACGGGTGGAAGAGGAGAAGAGAAGAGTGGAAGAGAAGTTCGAGAAGGAAGTGGAGCGACTTTCGATGCAACTGATGGAGAAAGAAGACGGATTGAATAGGAAAATAAAAGAGGTTGAAAATTTAAATCGAGCGTTGGGAAGTTTTTACGCCGATCAGGAACAGATGGACGGGAGGACGAACGAAGCGAAAGAGGCGAGGCAGAAATTAAGAGAGACGAGTGGTAAGTTGAGAGAGACCATGGAGCTTTTGGAGAAGAAAACGATGGAGATGGAAGAGTTGGAAAGGAAACGAGGGAGAGCCGAAGAAAAGTTTAAAGACGCTTCGAGAAAGTGCGCCGAGGCAACCGCGCAGTCCACAAAGTTGAGAGTCGCTTTGACGCAAGCGATTAAAAAAATCGCGCGGCTGTCCTCATCATCTGCTGGTTGTGATGATGGCGAGAACGAAGTGTTCATCGACAAGTCGGTCATCACGAAGCTTTTGGTGACGTATTTCGAACGCAACTTTTCCGAAGAGGTGCTCGAATTGATGTCGAGACTGTTAAACATGGAAGACTCGCAACGAGAAGCGATCGTTTTAGGCGCAAGACGAGCAACTGGAGTGATATCTAAAGTCGCGAGGGCACCGTTAGGAATCGCCAGAGGCGTCGGGAAAGCTTTTGGAGCGATATCCGGGGTTGGATTGAGGGTTGTAGGCGCCACGGGAGAGAACGCAGAAGTTCCAGTGGCGGATTTGTTCATAGATTTTTTGTTGAAAGAAGCCGAGGAAGAGCTCAATAACAATGACGCCTCTACAGCCGAAGAAGAAGAGAAGGAAAATAGCACCCCGTTACCGAAAAGTCCCTCGTCGGAGAGAGGAGGAATATTTAGCGCCGTCGACGTGGAATAATTTTTTTATGTACCAAAGGTAGTCGCAATAAACAGTATATGTTCTTGTATTTCATAAAGTCTCTGTGCGTATTCATGGCATCATTACACCACAGACTTGTTTCTGAAAGAGTCTTTGTATGCATATTTATGGCATCATCGTTATTACCCCGCCTCACGCGTTACAAAATCACGCATCTTCGGGCAGTTTAGATCTATAAAACTCATTGTTCAAAGATTCGTAACTTTCTCCTGGTTCGTAATAATTCTGCAATCCGGGCGCTTTAAAATTGCACGCGCCTTCAAAATCTATCCCCCACATATATATGTCATCTCCTTGTCCCATGATTCTCGTCATATCTACTGCTCGTGAAAACGCAATAGTCCCTGTAAACTGTATCGTCAAACCCTTCATTTCGTTTCCTTGAGCTATAATCTCCTCCCTCGGTTGATCGAAATTCATGTTGTCCCATACCATTCTAATCACGTTCTTAAACAAAGGATGTCTCGGCTTGGAAATAAACCCCCACATGACGGTCGCTTTTCTGTTAGCAATGTACCTGCTCGGGTTACCCTCTCTCGTTAATAAAACGTTCGCGTGATTCTCATTTGCCACGCTCAAAACTTTGTTAAAATCCGGACAGCTCGAGTCCATATCTAAATACATGCCGCCGTGATAATACAACACCGCGTACCGCCAAACGTCCGCTCGTCCCGCGCCGTTCTTCGGATTCAGCAATTGGAACGACTTGTACGCCAACTGCACAATCTCATCGTCGGTTTCTCTTAGAAATTTTTCCTGTTCCTCGTTCGTGACCAGATTAAACTTCCATTCCGGGTTATCCTCAACCATCTTTACGCGGAAGTTGTCAAACTTTGACGTGTCTGCATTTTTCCACCCTTGCCAAACAATCTTCGGGAACTCTACTCCATCCATATTATTGTAGTTGATCTTTTCGTCTCTCTGTAAAGTTTCTTCCTCCTCCCCTCGCGGTACAACTTGTAACGCGTCCATATCTTCTCCCCAGTTCCTCCAGGCATCTCTCGAGGCGCGAAATCTGTTATGCACATCTTTCAAATGTTTCGGAACGATCACGACGCGCTTCTTTGACGAAGACGACGATCCAACGTACACCACAAAGCATCCCAACAACACGCCTAAGACGAATACCAAAATACCCGAACTATTCGTGCTCGCGTTGTTCACAGACCGTCTCGTCTCGCTTCCGCTTTTTTTGCCAGCGTTCCTCTCGATATCGGTCGCCATTTCTTCCTCTCGGTCTTCCGCCCTTTGGCCGTCGACCGTGAAACGACTGCTCATGAGAGAAAGATATGAAGGGGAGAAAAGGAGATGTAT
>Ga0181555_1003178_pt1 | contig 13260 bp, 12 predicted proteins | sample 011ome_15_FD_145601 | JGI IMG/M metagenome (GOLD analysis project Ga0181555, IMG submission 145601) | Coastal salt marsh microbial communities from the Groves Creek Marsh, Skidaway Island, Georgia - 011504AT metaG (spades assembly) | ecosystem: Environmental > Aquatic > Marine > Intertidal zone...
TCCAGGAGCTTTTAATTTAGGATCACCAGGCAACATTAAACTTGGAAGCTTAATTGAAATGTCAATTGGTGCGGCAGTGGGTGCAATCACTTTTTCAGGTTCAATTATTGCTTTTTTAAAACTTCAAGGAATAATGTCAGGTTCACCTATAACTTTTAAAGGGCAACACCCGTTAAATGCTTTGATTTTAATTTCAATAATTGTATTAACTTATCAACTTTGTTCCACTCAATCTTCTAATTTATTTTGGATATTATTAGCTGTTTCATTTTTAATTGGTTTTTTATTAATAATTCCGATTGGTGGTGCAGATATGCCAGTTGTGATTTCAATGCTGAACTCATATTCAGGTTGGGCTGCTGCTGGAATTGGTTTTACTTTGGAAAATACAGCATTAATAATTACAGGAGCATTGGTTGGATCATCGGGAGCAATATTATCTTATATAATGTGCAAAGGAATGAATAGATCATTTTTTAATGTTATTTTAGGTGGTTTTGGTGCAACCGCACAAAGTGTAGGAGAAAAAAATAAAGAACAAAGACCAGTTAAAAGTGGCAATGCAGACGATGCAGCTTTTTTAATGAAAAATGCTTCATCAGTTATAATTGTTCCAGGTTATGGGATGGCAGTAGCTCAAGCGCAGCATGCTTTAAGAGAGATGGTGGATACATTAAAAAAAAATGACATAAAAGTTTCTTATGCAATCCATCCTGTTGCTGGACGAATGCCAGGTCACATGAACGTATTATTGGCAGAGGCAAATGTTCCATATGATGAAGTATTTGAGCTAGAAGAGATTAATAATGATTTTGCAAATGCTGATGTTGCTTTTGTAATAGGTGCAAATGATGTAACTAACCCGGTTGCAAAAACAGACCCTCAGAGCCCAATTTATGGAATGCCAGTATTAGATGTTGAAAAATGTAAATCAGTATTATTTGTTAAACGAAGTTTGTCACCAGGATATGCTGGAATAGATAATGACCTATTTTATAAAGAAAATACTTTAATGTTATTTGCAGATGCAAAAAAAATGACAGAAGATATTACAAAAAATCTTTAAATAAATGACTACAAAAATATTTTGTGACATTGCAGATTTAACCTCAATAGAAAAATTTCATAAAAAAAAAATTGTAAAGGGTTTCACAACCAATCCAAGCTTAATGAGAAAAGCTGGCGCAAAAGATTATAAATCATATTCAAAACAAATACTTAAAATTTGTAAAAATAAACCTATTTCATTCGAAGTTTTTGCTGATAATCAAAAATCAATGATAGAGCAAGGAAAAAAAATAAATACGTGGGGAAAAAATGTTTATGTTAAAGTACCAGTTGTTAATTCTAAAAATAAATTTACTGGTGATGTAATTAAAGAACTGAATAATAGGAATATTAAATTGAACATAACAGCTGTATATACTTCTAAACAAACTCAAAAAATTTTAAAAGTGATAAATAAAAAAACAAAAGTTATAATATCACTTTTTGCAGGAAGAACAGCTGATGCGGGTAAAGATCCACTACCAGAATTTATTAAAAGTATTAAATTAGCAAAAAATTATAAAAATGTTGAAATATTATGGGCGAGTGTTAGGGAGCCTTACAATTATTTGCAAGCAAAACAAATAGGTTGTCACATAATTACTATACCTCCTGTAATTATTGAAAAAATTGATAACTTTGGCAAAACATTTAATCAATTAACCATAGAAACGGTTAAAAATTTTTTAATTGATAGTAAAAAATCAAAATTTAAAATTTAAATGTTCTATGAAAATAGCAATAATTGGATCTGGCATCTCGGCTGTAATTGTAGCCAAAACATTTTTGGAACATAATTATAAAGTTCATTTAATTGACTCAGAAAATGTTTTAGATAGAGAAAATGTTGAGCAAAAACAACAAAATAAATTTATACCTGATATAAAAAAATCCCCTAAGTATAATAACAAATATTTAACTAGATCTTTAAAAAAATTTAAAAAAAAATATAACATTAAAACAAAAAATTTTTTTTTAGTAAGTGGTTTAATTTCTGGTGGTTTAAGTAATTTTTGGGGCGCAGGTCTAGAGATACCAGGCTCAAATTATTTAAAAAAATATCCATTTGGAAAAAAAATTTTAAAAGAACAAAAAAATATTAATAAAGAACTAAGATTAAATAAAACAAGTTTAAGTTTTTTTGATTTTTTCTTTAAACAAGAAGTAATAAAAAAAATATTAAAAAAAAAAAATAGTTCTGTATATTTTTCTAAATTTTTACCAGCAATAGAGCATTATAATACAAAAAAATTAACTATTAGGGATTATAATAACATTGATTTATTGAGTCCTTATAATAAACACATATACAATTCAAAATTCGAAATATTAAAATTATTAGAAAATAAAAATTTTATTTATATACCAAATACTTTTATCAAAAATGTTAAAAGAAAAAAATTATATGAATTAGTTTCAGATAGTAAAAAAAAAATAAATATAAGATTTAATAAGGTAATAATATCAACGGGAACTGTTGGTTCCACTATACTAGCTGATCGAATACTAAATTTTTCAGAAAAATATAGACTGTTTCATACTCCAATGCTTAAATTAATGTATTTCACATTTTTATTGCCATTTAAGATAAGAAGTAAAATTAAATTTAGTTTACCATTACTTAATTTAAACATTCATATCAAAAAAGAAAAGTTTTTTGGATCATTTATGCATCTAAACAATATTTCAAATTATTTTTTTGGTATTAGTAAGTTTAATATTTTATTTTCATTAATTAAAAAATTTATATTTGTGGGTAATATTTTTTTACCGTCAAATTATTCTAATACGATTGTTGATGTTCGTAAAAATAGAACTTTGATTTATTCAAGTAATAAACCGATTCGAAAAGAATTAGTATTTACAATAAAACAAAAATTAAATTCTTATTTATCCCAATTTAATTTGTTTGAATTTTTTCCTCAAAATCTAAAATTTCTTGAAAATGGTTCTGATGCTCATTACACAAGTACACTAGAGAACAAATACATAAGAGGAAAAAAATTATTAGGAAATTGCTGTGAATTATATAAGTTTAAAAATATTCATATTATAGATGGTTCATCTATAAAGGAAGGCTTATATTATCCCACATATTTTCTGATGTTATATGCAAGGTTTATATCAAAAAAAATAATTATTAATGATAAAAAAAACAAGAATCAAAATTAATACCTCCCTAAAAATTTATTTGAAATTTTTTTTTAGCTTAATATTTAATAGAGGTAAGAAAAATGAAAATTATTTTAAAAAATTTTTAAAAAATTATTTTTTTACAGAAAATATCCTGTTAACTTCTCAAGGTAGGGTAGCAGCATTTAATATTTTTAAAGTAATTTTATCTGAAAAAAAAAAGGAAATTCTTATCTGCCCTTATACTCTTACGGAGGTAATAAATGCAATTATTTACGCTGGAGGAAAGCCAGTTTATGTTGAGATTGATTTAAAAAATGGATTACCATTAGAAGATGATTTAAACAAAAAGATAAATGAGAATACTGCTGGTTTAGTGCTTACTCATTTATATTCGAATAAAGAAGATATATTAAATTTTCATAAAAAATATAATGAAAAAATAAAAATTATTGAAGATGTTGCAATTAATTTTGGAGCGAAAATTGATGAGCATAAATTTCTTGGGACTTTATTCGATTATGGGTTTTATAGTTTCGGTATTATGAAACATCTTTGTACATTTCATGGAGGTGCCATTTATTGCAAGGATGCATCAAAATTATATGAAATAGAACAAAACTTAAAAAACAATATTAATTACCCAATTATTAAATCTTTAAAATTAGTATTTTTTTGTATGTTTATTGATTTTTTTTATAGTAAATACATATACAACTTTTTTACACATTATATTTTGATGCTTTCTTTCAACAAATTAGATGAATTAATGAATCCTAATGTTCATCCCAAATTTTTTAATTTTACCCCAGAACACTATAAATACAACTTTCAAAGTAGTTTTGCGATAGCAGGAATTGAAAATTTAAAAAGTCTAGAAACAAAAATAGATAGTAAGATTGAAAAAGTAAAATTATACGAAAATTATTTAGATAAGAGTTTAAGAATTAACAATTTCATTCATTATAAAATTAATTCATTTTTAGAATTTCCAATTTTGTTAAAAAAAAATAACAATAAATTTTTGAGCAAAGAATTGTTAAAAATAGGTTATGATATAAGACATACTTGGTATGTAAATAGCATTAGATATTTAAAGCCTAATTCTAATTTAGAAGATTTTTATAATTGTGAATATTTACATAAAAAAGTTTTAAGTTTACCAACACATGATCAAATATCAGAAAAAGATATTATTAGAATATGTGAATTAATAAATTTTCATGAAAATGATGAAATAATTTAAAAACTGAATTTATTATTTTGTTTGTTAATTTTAGAAATTAATTTTTTTGATATCGTCCCTCTTTGTTTTTGTGGATTTCCATATACAATTGTATTTTCAGTTGTTGTTTTTGAAACAAGTGTTCCTGCTTTAATAAATGTATTTTTTCTAACAATTACACCGGGCATTATAATTGCTTTAGGACCAACAAAAACACCTTCTTCAAGTATAACTTTTTTTTTGTACTTTATAAAAGAGTGATTTTTTATACTTTCAGAAGGATCAAAATGACATAAAATAGTTGTTCCAAAACTAATGCAAACATTATCTTTAATTATTATTTTCTCTGGAAACTGAGTGTCAAAATAACAGTTGTTTCCTATCCATACTTTAGATATGTTAAATTTTACTCCAGCAAGTTTATAAAAATAGCAATTAAGTTTTGGTGGTAAATAATTGCCAATTATGCACATTAACCTTTTTAACTTTTTCATATTATATTTAATTTAATAAAACTTAAAAGACTTCATCTATTAACCATTTATACATTATAACTATCGATAAATATGTCAAAAAATAAAGTTACAATTATAATTCCTGTTTTTAATGAAAAAAATTATATTGATAAAATCATCAAAAAAGTAAAAAGTAATGTTTATTTTAATAAACAAATTATAGTTGTTGATGATTGCTCATCTGATGGAACTAGAAAAATAATTAAAAAGATTAAAAATATTGATAAAATAATTTTTCATAAAAGAAATTTAGGAAAAGGAGCGGCAATTAAATCAGCTATTCCTTATATAAAGGGAAGTATTGTTGCCATTCAAGATGCTGATCTCGAATACAACCCCACAGATCTAAATAAATTAATTAAAATAATGATATCAAATAACTCAAGAGTTATTTATGGATCTAGAGTTTTAAATAAAAAAAGATACAATAGTGATCTATTTATTTCTAATTTTAGAACTTTAGGTAATCATGTATTGACTATTATTTCAAATTTTTTGAATAATCAAAATCTTACAGATGCACATACGTGTTATAAAATATTTAAATTTGATATTTTTATGCAATTAAATTTACAAGAAAATGATTTTGCATTTTGTCCAGAAGTTACCACTAAAATTTCTCTACTAAACGAAAAAATTAAAGAAGTACCAATTTCTTTTAAAGGTAGGACTGTTGAAGAAGGTAAAAAAATTCAATTTTATGATGCTATAAGAGCATTGATTACCATACTGAAATATAGATATTTTGTGAAATTTTAATTAAATGAAAAATATTTTTTCTACTAAATGGAAATATGAAAATAAATTTTTATATTTAATAGTTTTAATATGTTTTTCATTTATAGCTTACCATCATTTAAGTTCTGGCTATTCTATGTCATCCGATTCTGAAAGATATTCAAGATGGGCAGATGATTTAATCAGATTTGATTTCAATTTTTATGATTTTTTTTTAATTGATACAATTGAAATAAGACCCCATCTATTATTTTTTTCAGTTCCTGTATTCCTGATTGCTTTATGCAAAGTTCTTTTTGTTAATGAGTGGCAATTTGCTTTTTTATTATTAAATCTATCATTAGTATTTTTCTCTCTAATTATTTTTGTTAAATGTCTTTTATTAGTCAATGTTAGACCAGTTTTAATATCTCTAACATTGCCAATAATTGTTTTATCAGTCGATATTTTAATATGGCCAAAACATATACTTTCTGACACGATTTATGCATTTTTTGTTCTTATTGCTACTTACTTTATAATAAGGGGAATTACTCAAAATAAAATTTATTATTTTTATCTTTTTGTCATAATGTGTTTGTTATTTACAACAAGACCATCTTCATTTCCTGTAATTTTTGTAATTATATTTTTTTCTCTAATTTTAAAATACTCAATTATATTAAAACCCAAGATAATCTTACTATTATTAATAACAGCATTTGCTTTTATACCTTTTGTATATTCTCTAATTTATTTTTTTATTGAATTAAATTTGAATGGAAATGTGAGGTTAGACTTTATAACTAATATGGTCAATGACGGTATTATAATTCATGATCGTCCTGAAACATGGGTTAATAAGCCTAACAATTTAATAGATGTTGTGTTTATATATTTTTTAAGATTAATTAATTTTTTTAATCCCTATGCATCTACTTTTTCAACATTACATATCGCTTTAAATATAATTCAAATTTCTATAATATTATTAGCGATAACTATATGGTCATTTTTTGGAAGCCATATAAAAATTTTTAATAAAATATTCTTATTCATTTTATTATTATCTTTTTCTGTAGCAGCTTTTCATTCGTTCATATTAATTGACTATGATTGGAGGTACCGTTTCCCAATAATATTACCACTAATAATGCTTTTTCCAATTTCCTTAGAAATAATTTTAAAAAAAAATAAATTTAATTAGTGTTTCTTAAATTAAATTTTTAATATTAATTTTTAATTTCATTGTGTTTTTAATATCTTAAAATTAATTTTTATTATTTTTGGCAAGTCTTAAATTAATTATTTTATTCCTAATGTTGCAATTATTTTTCCATCATTTTCTTTTAATAGTTTAACAATAGAACAAGTGTTATTCATTTTTTTTAGACATTCGTTTTGAGAAGACTTTAGTTTATTTCCATATAGTTTATTATATCCTTCTGGTGATGCAGGCATATTTTCTCTAAAATTTAATATTATCCTTCTTAACTTAGGAAAAAAATTGATTATAGCAGGTTTTTCCTTATTACATTCGCACAAAATCTCAGATACTTTTGAATCAGAAATTTTTATATCTCTATAAAGATATTCTGGAATCCTATAAATTATCCTTGTCGACCTACTTATATAAACCTCATCTATCTTTTTTTTATCTAGAATTTCTTTATTTTCTTTAATTAGTGGGTCTAGTCCTAAAAAAATAGGATCGGTGTCAAAAGAAATAAAATTTAATTCATATAAATTATTTTTATTAATTTTTAGAAATTTTATTAAGTCAAAAGAATAAATAAAACTGATAAAGAAAACCATTATTATCAGGGATTTCTTTTGAATATTAATAGAATTTATTAATATAAAGCCAAAAAGTATTAGATATGACCACATAAAATATCGAAAGTACATTACATGCTGTTTCATTACTGAAAGTTCATTAAAAAAATAAAGAGAAAAAATAAAAATTGATGTTAATAAAAAGAAACTATTTTCCCATTTATTTTTAATAAAATTTTTAAAACAAATAAAAAAACAAATAAAAAAAATGATTAAAATATATTTATAATTTTCAATATAAATATATGCCAAATCTAGATAGTTGTTATCTAAATGAGAAAATCCATAATTGTTCAACTTTATTGGTTGTAAATTCCATGAGTTAAATTCTCTTGCTTTAGTGAATAAATAAACCGTCAGGATTGATGTTAAAAAGGTAAAACAATGCACCAAGCGTCTTTGATTGTCTTTTATCCAAGGTTTGCCATATACAAAAAAACAAGGAATGAGTAGAGCTATAGGAGATTTGAAGCATGCTCCTATTCCAAGTAAAATAATAGCTTGAGGGGTGTAATTATATTTTTTTTTAATAATTATTTCCATAGCAAGAAGTAAAAAAATAATAGACCATGGTTCTGTAAAGCTACCATTTGCAATATATATCATTTGTGGATTCCAATAAATTGCAAGCGCAAAAGGTAAAATTTTTAAATTTGGAAATTCTCCAATAATCATTGGCCTAAGTATCAATAACCAAAATAATATTGAAATAAAATTTGTAAATCGGATTGCGTCCATAAGATTTAGTTCAAAAAAATAAAATAAAAAATTAATTGGTAATGATATAAAAAAAAGCCCTCTAGGATCCTTTTCGTGACCTATTACATCGACTGAAGACCAAATATAAAAAATGATTAATAAAAAAAAATTTGCTAAATTTCCATATTTTTTTTTATAAAGAAAAACTGTTAAACTAATAATTATTAATAATAAAAAAAATCTTGATTTAAAAAAGAAAAAAAAAATATTTTCAATTTTTAAATTTTGAATAGTATCTTTTTGAGACATTATAGAAGAGATCCAAAATTCATTATTTACTAAAGAAGCTAAAACAAAGTCTCTATGATCACCACCCCAATTGAAATCTCCAAAAGATATATTATTTAAATAAAAAACTGACGGAAAAATTATAATTAATAATATAAATATGTGATTTATTTTAAAATCCCTAAATTTTAATTTAAAATTAAACTGTGGAAATGTTATATTTTTTAGAAAAAGAGTTGCTGTAAATAATAAAACAATTAAAAAAATAGAGAATAAATTTAAAAATTTTAAATAAAATATTGCATGAGATAAAAAAAGACAAAAAATTAAAAATAATATATAGTGAGAAGATGGATGAGTTTTTAATAACTTCATCTTTTTAAATATTTTTAGAAAAAATTTTATAATTTTTAGAGTACCATTTTATAATCTCATTTAGCTCTTTAAATAAATTTTTTTTGGGTTTCCATCCTAAATTTTGAATTTTTTTTGATGATACAGAATATCTTTTATCATTGAACGGTCTATCTTTAGTATATTTAATGCTTTTATTTGACTTTTTCATAAGAGCACAAATTTTTTTTGCTATTTGAATATTTTGAAAACTTTCATCAGAGCCTATGTTGTATATTCCACCATTTACTTTTCTAATAATGATTTCTAAAGCATTACAGAAATCTCCAACAGATAGAAAATGTCTTCTGTTAAGGCCATTTCCATGAATTTGAATTTTTCTATTATTTATTAAAGAGAAAATACATGATGGAATTAATTTTTCAGGAAATTGTCTAATCCCATAAATATTATTGGCTCTTATTATAACAATATCTTTTTTAAAAATGTATTTATAACTTCCAGTTATCATTTCTGCTGCAGCTTTGGATGCAGAATAAGGATTTGTAGGATTTAATGAGTCTTTTTCATAACTTTTTCCTCTTAATTTATCCCCATAAACTTCATCAGTACTGATATGAATTATTTTTTTAATTTGATTTTTAATACAATTTTCTAAAAAAATATGTGCTCCTAAAGTATTTGTTTTTGTAAATTCTATAGAATTAGCAAAGGAATTATCAACATGACTTTCTGCAGCAATATTAATTGCACAATCTATCTTTTTTAAATATTTCACATATTTCTTCGTCTCTAAAATATCTGATTTAATGAAGGTAAAGTTTTTATTATTAATAATTTCTTTTAAAAATAATTTATTTCCTGCATATGTTAATTTATCGAGAGCAATGATTTTTGAATTTGGAAACTTAGTTAGTATATGCTCACAAACATGAGATCCAATAAATCCAGCTGCACCAGTTATAAAAAATTTTTTCATTTAATGAATTTATAAAAATTTCTTCTCAAATTTTTTAATTTATTAATTTTTATTTTATTTAATAATTTCTTATTATTTAAGGTAAACGAATAAGTTTTACCATTAGAATATATTAATTTTGCTCCGGTAAAAAAAGAAATATCTTTTGCTAAATCGTGCAAATATATTTTAGAATTTGAAGATAGATTAAATATTCCTTTTAAATCGTTAATTATTGAAAAGTAGACAATTTTAACAAAATCTTCAATTAATAAGAAATCTTTGTAGTAATTTTTTTTTGGGACAATAACAAGTTTCTTTTTAAGATTTTTTCTTATATCGTCAAAAAAAAGATTTGTAACTTTTCTTGAATTATTTCTATTTTCTGCACCCACAATATTTGAAAGTCTGAATATCAATATATCTTTTTTGATATTACAACAATTTATTTCAGTTTTTAATTTATTTTTTCCGTATCTTTCTGTTGGTGTTTTTTTAGAAGTCTCCCTCAAGTTAAAACCGGGTCCATATACTTTTCCACTACTAAATATTATTAACTTAGATTTTGCATTTTTTAACTTTTCTGCACATGATAAATCTTGATCATGTTTAGGGTTGTACTTTTTCTTTAAAAATAAACTATTAATAGAACAATTAATAACATAATTATATTTTAATAATTTTTTTTGTGAATTTTTTAAAAAAAAATCAAAACTAGTTCTTGTAACTAAAAAGTTTTTATTTTGAAAATATTTAAACAAATTTGTAGATAAAAAACTATTTTTTCCAATAATTAAAATACTTTGTTTCATTAACTTTAAAATCTTGGTTTATATTATTGTTTATTTAAAATAAAATGATATTTAGTTTAAATTTAATCTTATGTCTAAGCTAACTTATTGTATTGTAATACCTGTTTATAACGAAGAAGAAATCATACTAAATGTTATTTCTCAGGTATTAAATTTTTTCAAAAATACCCATAGTAAAATATTAATAATCAATGATGGTTCTAGAGACAGCACTAAAAAAAAACTTGATAAGATCAAAAATAAAAAAGTTAAAATTATTCACAAAAAAAATGAGGGTCACGGCAAGACAATCACCTTAGGATATAAAAAGGCTATTAAGATGAACGCAGAATTTATTTTACAAATAGATAGTGATGATCAAATACCAATAGAAGAATTTAAAAAGCTGATTAAATTTAAAAACAAATATGATTTTGTAATTGGAAATAGACTTAATAGAGATGATCCCTTTTCTAGAATTCTAATTTCTGGGCTTATGAAGTCTATTATTTTTTTATTATATGGAAAATATATACTTGATCCCAACTGTCCTTTAAGAATTATGAAAACAAGTTTTTTAAAGCAAATAATTAAAAAAATATCTTATTCAACAATTCCAAACATTTTAATTACAATTTTATCAAAAAAAAAAAATTCTTATAAAAGTGTAAATATTAAGCATATTGAAAGATATACAGGTAGCAGTATTAGATTTTTAAAATTATATAAAACATGTGCTTTAGCTTTTTTTGATATAATTAAATTTAAATTTTTATAAAATTTATAAAAGAAATGAAAAACTATATTCAATTGAAGAATCTGAAAACTTTAAAATAGATGATATTTGGAATTTATATAAAAAATATGTCAATAATAGTCAGGTTGATTTAATATCATCTTTTGATTTCGATAAAGATACAATTAAAAAAGCTGAAGGCATTTATATTTATACAAATGATGGAAAAAATATTTATTATTTTTTTCAAAAATGATGTTTGAAGTAGGTGCTAAAAAAATTTATCTACCTTTTTCTAATAATTATGAAGCAAATAATATAGATGAAGTTAAAAGATTTTTAGATTGTAATAAAATAAAAAATTTAGATATGGTTTTAGTACACGGAATGTCATCAGCAAGAATGTCTCTTAACGATACAGAAAATGGTTTTTTTAACATTGATGGTAGAAGCTTCAGATTTAAAAATTTATTTTGTGTAGATGCTAGCATACTACCCACAAGTACGATAGAGTCACCTCAAGGAAGTATTATGGCACTATCGCATAGTATCATTGAAAGAAATTTTTAATTATGGAAAAAACTGATTTTTTAATAATTGGTTGTGGATTATATGGCAGTGTATTAGCAGAAAGAATTACCAATGTTTTAAAAAAAAAAGTTATTATTCTTGAAAAAAGAAATCATATTGCTGGAAATATTTATAGTCATGAAGATCCTTACACAGGAATAGAATATCATAAATATGGAACGCATATTTTTCACACAAGTCATGAAATTGTTTGGAAATATATAAATCAATTTACTACTTTTAACTCTTATAGACATCAAAGTTTAGCAAAATATAAAAATAAAATTTATCAACTACCAATAAATTTAGAGACAATTAATTCGTTTTTTGGAAAGAATTTTAGCCCTGATCAAGCTAAAAATCATTTAATTAAAGTTACAAAAAAATATAAACATGACATAGATGATAATTTTGAGAGCAAAGCTCTTTCTCAAATAGGAAAAGATTTATATGAAGCATTTATAAAAAATTATACAAAGAAACAATGGGGTAAAAATCCAATTCATCTACCTAGCACTATATTTAACAGGTTACCTTTACGATTCAATTATGATGAGACTTATCAAAAAAATTCAAAATGGAGTGGAGTTCCAGAGGAAGGGTATACAAATTTTATTAAAAAACTATTAGATAATAAAATGATCGAAATTAAATTAAATCAAAATTTTAATTTAAAAAATAATAATTATAAAGTTAAATATTTTACTATTTACACTGGACCATTAGATAAAATTTTTAATTATCAACATGGAAAGCTAGATTGGAGATCATTAAAATTTGAAAAAAAAATAGTTAACACTGAAGATTTTCAAGGTAATTCTGTAATTAATTTTCCAGAATTAAAATATAAATTTACCCGTATACATGAGCCAAAGCATTTGCATCCAGAACGAGCTAGTTATGAAAAAAATAAATCAATAATAATTAAAGAATACCCAATAAAAAATAATGAAGAGCCATATTATCCTATAAATGACGATCAAAATAGAGAGAAACAAAAAAAATATGCTTTAACTGCAAATAAATTAAAAAATTTTTTATTTGGAGGTAGATTGGCTAATTATGCTTACTACGATATGGATATGACTATTGCAGCTGCATTACATAAATTTGAAAAAATAAAAAAAAACTTTGTTTAGATTTAAAATTTAATCTAAAAAATCAATAATGTCTGGATTGTAAAGTTTAGCTTTTTCCAATTGAGCAATATATTAGGAACAAAATAAAATCAAAAAAAATTTTAATTGGTTGCGGGGGACGGATTTGAACCGCCGACCTTCAGGTTATGAGCCTGACGAGCTACCAGACTGCTCCACCCCGCGATATACTTAAATTCTGTTTTTAAGTTTATTTAATTTTTTAACTCTTTTAATATTTTCTTGAAGAATTCT
>Ga0181555_1003186_pt1 | contig 13242 bp, 11 predicted proteins | sample 011ome_15_FD_145601 | JGI IMG/M metagenome (GOLD analysis project Ga0181555, IMG submission 145601) | Coastal salt marsh microbial communities from the Groves Creek Marsh, Skidaway Island, Georgia - 011504AT metaG (spades assembly) | ecosystem: Environmental > Aquatic > Marine > Intertidal zone...
CCTTGGCAAGGATCAGCATGGCCGGCAATGACACCAGGCTCACAGCCAAAAGACCCAACAGGCTTGCAGTCCATCCACCCGAGATTTCTCGGCCAAGCCCCACCAGCACCGGCGCCCCTGCGGCACATAGGTATCCCCACTTGTTCACGAAACCGCTCAAAATCAGGGCAGATAGGTGATTCACTGTCCGGTGTCCCATGAGAGCTAGCGACATCGCGAAAGTGAGCGGGCCCATCGACAGGAAAGTCACCCAAAGGAACGGCAGGGCGGTCGGGGCCAGGAGGAGCCCGACCAAGCCGACGATGTTGAACACCATGGAAGCCCCCACCAGGGGCGCGCTCCATCCCCGGCGAACAGCCAACGGAGGAACAATCAGGGACATAGGGAAGCCCATGATGGTGAACAACCCCAAAGCCAGAGCCGCTGACGAGGCACTCACCCCCGAGAGCTCCATCAACGCTGGGGGCAACACGGCAAACCAGGAATAGGCCATCGCGCCAGACACAGTGAAAATCGCCATGATCGACACCGCGGTCGGTGATCGGAACAGCGAAACCGGCGCGGTGACGATCGGCAGGGTTGCGGTGATGACCGCCTCTTGCATCCCCTGAGCTTTCGCCCTCGGCCACAAGAAGAGCCAGGGAAGGATGCCCACGATGCTAATCACCGCCCAGGCCGCGAGAGACCACCGCCACCCGAATTCATCAGCCAACCAGACACCCAGAACTGTGGGAGCGGCCGAGCTAAAAGCCATCGCGGTTCCATAGGCCGCCGTGAGGGGACCAATCCGATCAGGAGCGTAGAGCTTCACCAATCCGGGCAAAATAACGTTCCCCACACCGGCTGCGAGCATCAGCACAATCGTGGCAACAAAGAGCGACACATAGGTGGGAGAAATTCCCCGCCACACATGGGCAATAGCCCCCAGGAGCCCGACCAGAATGACAGCACCCTCCAGGCCCACTTTCCTCGCAAACCAGGGAGACAGAGCAGCCGAGACTGCATACGCCACCGGAGGAATTGTTCCCAAAATTCCGAGAGTGAGACCTTCCAGGGGGACATCCAAATCAATGCGAGTGGATAAGGGAGACACCGCCGCAACCCCGGTTCGAATTCCCAGCGCAAACAGCACAATTCCCGTCATCGCGAGGATGAGAGTGGATCGACCGGTCTGACTCACCCGGCAATCCTACGGGTCACGCGATGGAGCCCAGGATTCCTCGAATGACCTCTTCATCCCGCGCCATCTGCAGAGCTAAAGCGTCAGGTGTCGGGAACTTCTGCATTCCCCGGATAAAGTCCACAAACTCGATCATGACGGTCTCTCCATATAAATCAAGCGTCACATCCATGAGGTGAGACTCCAATGTCCGCTCGTTCACATCCCCAAACGTGGGATTGACACCCAACGAGGTAGCAGCGTCGTAAGTCTTTCCGCGGTGGATGACGCGAGTCGCATACACACCATCAGCGGGAAGGAGGCCCTCGATGTTCTCTCGGAGGTTCGCGGTGGGGTAACCCAGCACACGTCCCCTCTCGAAACCGTGGCCCACTTCCCCGCGCACCGAGTGATAACGGTTGAGAAGATCACGCACTGTCGAAACTTTCCCCTCCGCGAGAAGGCCGCGGATCATCGTCGAGGAGACCCGTTCACCCTCCGCTTCACAAACATCAGCGACCACGTCCACTCGGAAGCCCCAATGATCACCCTCTGCACGGAGCGTGTCAATAGTCCCCTCGCCGCCATGACCGTAACGGAAGTCTGCTCCCACAAGAACGACGCTGGTGGAAAGCCCCTCCGCGAGGACGGTGCGCGCAAAGTCTTCGTGATCGAGGGCGGAGAGCTCCTCATCAAAGGGCAACACGACCACGCGCTCAATGCCCGCAGCTGCCAACAACTCAATCTTCTGGCCGTCACTGAGGATCGGGGTGGGCTCACTGCCGGGCTTCAACGTGGCGTGCGGGTGGCGATCAAAGGTGATGACGGTCGGCTCTGCCTTCCCCGCCATCGACAGAAGCTGGGCGATGACCTGGCGGTGACCGCGATGCACACCATCGAACTTTCCGATGGTGACAGCCCTGCGCTTCCCATCGCCGGGAAGCGAATCGAGACCGTAGTTCACTGCAACAGGACTCATAGCGCCGCTCGCTTCGAGAGCCACCACAGGCCGAGAATGGGTAGCGCGAGCGGGATGAACAGGTACCCGAGCCCAAATTGGGACCACACCGTTTGGTCCGGGAAAAGGTCCGGAACAATCAGGCTGATCGCCCCCACCACCAGCACTCCGACCAGCTCGAAGCTCAGGGCAGCCATCGCGATTCTTCTGGCCCGTGGTCGATTGCCCATCGCTACCGTGATGGTGGCGAGGACATAGACCAGGGCGGCAAGCGCCGAGAGGCTATAGGCCAGCGGTGCTTGGTCGAACTTGGTAAGTATTTGAAAACTCGAGCGACCCAGTGCCGCCACACTCAACACCACATAAAGCGAGACGATGATGCGGTGCGTGGTGGAGGAAGACACGGGCTAAGCGTAGCGACTGGGTCTCAGTCCTACTTGCCTTTCTTTTTCTCGACATCACCGGAAAGCGCAGCGATAAAGGCCTCTTGGGGGACCTCAACCCGACCCACCATCTTCATGCGCTTTTTACCCTCTTTTTGCTTCTCGAGGAGCTTCCGCTTACGGGTGATGTCTCCGCCGTAACACTTGGCGAGAACGTCTTTGCGCATCGCGCGGATGTTCTCGCGTGCGATAACACGCGCGCCAATGGCGGCCTGGATGGGAACTTCAAACTGTTGGCGCGGAATGAGCTCCCGCAAGCGCCCCGTCATCATCACGCCGTAGGCGTAGGCCTTGTCTTTGTGGACGATCGCACTGAACGCATCGACCCGATCGCCTTGCAGCAAAATGTCCACCTTGACGAGGTCGCCCTCCGCGTCTCCCGCGGGTTCGTAATCCAGCGATGCGTAGCCCGCAGTCTTGGACTTCAGCTGATCAAAGAAGTCGAACACAATCTCACCCAACGGAATCGTGTATTTGATTTCGACCCGGTTCTCCCCCAGGTATTCCATTCCCTGCAGCACTCCGCGCTTGTCCTGACAGAGCTCCATGATGACGCCGACGTAGTCCTTGGGAGCTAACACCGCAGCGTTCACGACCGGCTCCCAGACTGTCGTCACTCGCCCGGTCGGGAACTCTGAGGGGTTCGTCACCTCTTGGCTGGTGCCATCATCGAGCTCGACCGTGTAGATGACGGAGGGTGCCGTCGCAATGAGATCCAGACCAAACTCGCGTTCGAGACGCTCCGACACAATTTCGAGGTGCAGCAGACCCAGGAACCCACACCGGAAACCAAACCCCAACGCCACAGATGTCTCTGGCTCATAGACCAGGGCGGCATCGGAGAGTTTCAACTTGTCGAGTGCCTCCCGGAGATCGGGGTAGTCACTGCCATCGATGGGGTAAAGACCGGAGAACACCATGGGCTTGGGTTCGGTATAGCCCGGAAGTGCCTGGGTAGCGCGCTTCTTGATGGAGGTAACGGTGTCACCCACTTTGGACTGGCGTACATCTTTCACACCGGTGATGAGGTAGCCCACCTCGCCTACGCCCAAACCCTTGGAGGGGGTGGGCTCAGGGGAACTCACGCCAATCTCGAGAAGCTCGTGCTGTGCTCGGGTCGACATCATTTCGATCCGCTCCCGAGGCGACAGTGACCCGTCAATCATGCGGACATAGGTCACCACACCCCGATAGGCGTCATAGACAGAGTCGAAGATGAGGGCCCGGGCGGGAGCGTCAGCATCACCCGTGGGAGCGGGAATCAGATCGACCACCTGGTCCAGCAGTGCCTCCACGCCCATGCCGGTCTTTCCACTCACCCGCAACACATCATCGGGTGAGCCCCCGATCAGGTGCGCAAGCTCCTCGGCATAACGCTCGGGATCAGCGGCAGGGAGATCAATCTTGTTGAGCACCGGAATGATGGTGAGGTCGTTTTCCAGCGCGAGGTAGAGGTTGGCGAGCGTCTGAGCCTCAATGCCCTGCGCAGCGTCCACCAACAAGATTGCACCCTCGCAGGCAGCGAGTGAGCGAGAGACCTCGTAGGTGAAGTCCACGTGGCCCGGAGTATCAATCATGTTGAGCGCGTAGGTCTTGCCGTCTTTGGTCCAAGGCATCCGCACCGCCTGGCTCTTGATGGTGATGCCACGCTCGCGTTCAATGTCCATCCGGTCCAGATATTGGGCCCGCATATCGCGGGCCTCCACGATTCCGGTGAGTTGCAGCATGCGATCAGCGAGGGTCGATTTGCCGTGATCGATGTGCGCGATGATCGAAAAATTCCGCAGGCGCCACACATCCGTGGAGGCCGGCTGAATATCGCGGTCAGAGTGAGAAGACATGTCAGATGATTGTCCCATGCGAAACCGTTGGCGACGGGCGCTTTCACCTGGTATCGTTGCCGATTGGCTCGCTTAGCCTCAGGCCCTCTCATCTGAAGCTAGGAACGCATCCTGACTTTCGCCGCAAGGCCCCACCGGGATGTCCCTGGGCCTGACAACACACCATAAAGGACACAGCGTGGCAAATATCAAGTCGCAGATTAAGCGCATCAAGACCAACCAGAAGGCAACCGAGCGCAACCGTGCCGTCAAGAGCGAGCTCAAGACCACCGTGCGTCAGGCTCGTGAAGCCATCAAGTCTGGTGACAAGGACAAGGCTGCAGCAGCCGTCAAGCTTGCCTCGAAGAAGCTCGACAAGGCCGCCAGCAAGGGAGTTCTGCACAAGAACCAGGCAGCGAACCGTAAGTCAGCAATCGCCAAGCAGGCCGCTGCACTCTAAAGCTTCAGCGGTAAGGGCCCCGTCGTGACGATGGGGCCCTTACTTTTTCCGGACACCTGCCAGACTTGCACTGTGTTCGCCTGTTCTTTCATGTTCATCCCCGGAAACCTAGACGACGAGTTTTTTGCTCTCGACTCAGTCATCGATGATTACGCAAAGTCCCTGGAGGGATTCGTGGGGGTGGACAGGTGGTGGTCAGACGATAAGACCGCCAAAAATGTCGTGTATTTCTTTACTGATCGAGAAACGGTCAACACCTTCGCGCGCTTTCCCGAGCATGTCCGAGCGAAAAAGGAATACGCGAAATGGTACGAGGGATACCAGGTCATCATCTCCGAGGTGAGCGCCACCTATGGGGACGGGAAAATGCCAGGTCTGACTCTTAGCCAGAGCGGAGATTCATAGGGGCTCCCCGCATCGCCACGACTCGCACCATTCGCTCGAGAGCGTAGTCAGGCGAGGGGCCGGAGCCCTTCACCGCACCGTCAGTGTGGGCAACCTCGAGGATGGCGGACCCGAGTCCCGCTTGATCCCATCCTTGGAGACTGGAGCGGGCATTTCGTACCTGCCACGGGGCCATTCCCAACTCACCAGCGACTGCATCGATACTCCCGCTCGCCCCTCCGACGAGTGCCATGGTGCGAAGTTTCATCGCAAAAGCCGCCACGACCATGACCGGCTCGACGCCGGAGTTCATGGCGTGACGAAGTAGAGACAGAGCCTCAGAAAAATGCCCGGAGATCGCCTGATCTGCTATCTGGAACGTGGTGGCCTCCACCCGCCCCCCGTAGTAACGATTCACGATGGCGGCGGTAATCCCCGCACTCCCCACATCGGTGATGAGCTGGGTGCAGGCCGACGCCAATTCGGCCAGATCGGTGCTGAACGCATCAACCAGCGCCCTAACAGCTTTGGGCTCGATGGAGACTCCGTGACGCTGGAATTCTTGCTGCACGAACGTGACGCGCTCCGCGTCCTTCTTGATTTCTTTGCACTCCACCACTAGCGCAGACCCCGCGCCCTTAATGGCGTCTAACAGTTTCTTGCCGCGATTGCCTCCGCCGTGGCGAAGCAGCACGACCACATCGGGCTCAGGCGCGCTGAGGTAGAGAAGTGCATCCTCCAGAAATGCGTCGTTGCATTTCTCGACAGCAGAAACTCTGAGTAAGCGTGGCTCTCCGAAAAGACTCGGGCTTGCCAGCTGAAGAAGGTCGCCTTGCTGGTAGTCCGCTGCGTCCAAATCGTTAATCTCCACCCCTGCATCAGCGGACTTCATTCGATCGGTCAGGACGCGCAGTGCGCGGTCAGCAAGAAACGATTCTGTCCCCGAAAGAAGGATGACGGGCGCTTCCCGAATGCCATGCCAGGGAACTACGGGAGCGGATGATTCGGCCATTCGTATCCCCCTCCCGAGACCAACCACACTACTTCGGCCCCTTCACCTGGAAACTGGCGAACTCAAAATCAACCTCAATCTCGCAACGGTCGCACCACGTGAATGTTGGGAATTCCTCAAGGCGTCCGAGGCAAATAGAACAGTTGGTAGAAAGAAGACCGAGAAAATCCATGTCCGGAGAATATCCCACGTGATTGTCGGGGAAGGATGGGCTCCTAACTTCTGTGGAAAACTCGTCCCCCTCGCCTGTCCGTGGACAACGCTCCTTCCGAGCAGGTGAGAGACGCCACATAGTTAGTCGGTGACCTGGATGGAGACGACTTTCGGCGCCCGAACAACCATGTTCACAACAGTCTTTTCCTCCAGTGCCCGCACCACCGCCGGTGATTCCATAGCGAGCTTTTCGAGCTCATCTCCTCCAATAGTGGGAGCGACCTCGAGGCGATCCCGCACTTTGCCATTCACTTGCACGATCGCGGTGACGGACTCCTCGACCAGAAGAGTGTGGTCGGCTTTCGGCCAGCGCACGAGAGCCACAGAAGGCTCGTGTCCTAAACGCTCCCACATATCTTCCGCGGTGTAGGGGGCGAACATCGACAACGCAATGGCAATGGCTTCTGCGGATTCCCGGACCGCAGGATCAGCTGCTCCGGGCCCTTGATCAATGGTTTTCCTGGTGTGGTTCACCAATTCCATGGTCCGAGCGACCGCCACATTGAACTTGAAGCTTTCGATCAAACCCGGAACATCCGCCAGGAACCGGTGAACATGACGTCGCAGTGTCACATCGCCACCACTGACGTGCACGCCGGGTTCGCTGGAGACCTCACCCGAGAGTCGCCAGGCACGAGCCAGGAACTTCTGCGATCCCACGGGTGAGACATCACGCCAATCGATGTCGTCCTCAGGTGGCCCGGCAAACGCCATCGTCAGGCGAACGGCGTCGACGCCATAGGAATCGAGTTCCTCCGTGAAGTAGACGAGATTGCCTTTGGACTTGCTCATCTTGGCGCCATCAAGGATGACCATTCCCTGATTGAGCAGGGAGGTAAAGGGCTCCGTGAACGACACGTAGCCCAAGTCAAAGAGAACCTTGGTGATAAACCGCGCATACAGCAGGTGCAAAATGGCGTGCTCCACACCGCCGACGTACTGGTCTACGGGTGCCCACTTCTCTGCCTGAGCAATATCGAAAGCTTGGCTGTCATCGTGGGGGGAGAGGAATCGTAAGAAATACCAGGAGCTATCGACAAAGGTGTCCATGGTGTCAGCATCCCGACGCAGGGTCTTGCCATCCTGCTCCACCTCAACCCAGTCCGTCACCGCGCCTAACGGCGAGGAACCCTTGGGTTTCAGGTCCAATCCCTCACTCGGAGGCAAGGTCACAGGGAGTTGGTCCAAAGCGACAGGAATCTCGTGACCGTCGGCGTCGTACATGATCGGGATGGGGGTTCCCCAGTAACGCTGGCGGGAAATCAACCAATCGCGCAGTCGATACGTTTTCGCCCGGCGCCCCGTGCCGGCTTCCTCCAGAAGCTCCACAATTCTGGTGATTGCGTTCTGTTTACTGAGACCATCGAGCGGTCCCGAATTAATCATTCGGCCGTCCCCTGCCAACGCCTCCCCCGTTTTCACAGGGTCAGCGGGCGGAATGTCGCCCGAGTCGAGCATCTCCTCTGTCACCACCGGGATTGCTCCGGTTACCGGGGCATTGGTGTCGAGTACTACACGAACCGGGAGGTCGTATTTCAGGGCAAAGTCAAGGTCGCGCTGGTCGTGAGCGGGAACGGCCATAATGGCGCCCGTCCCGTAATCCGCAAGCACATAGTCCGCAGCCCAAATCGGCAAGCGCTCCCCGTTGACGGGATTGATTCCATACCGCTCCAGAAACACACCGGTCTTATCCCTGGATGCATCCTGGCGGTCGATTTCAGTGGCTTTCTGGGTGACCTCCAGGTACTTGGCAAAAGCTTTCTGAACGTCTGCACTGGAACCCTCTGCGAGCTCTGCAGCGAGATCAGAGTCCGGGGCGACCACCATGAAGGTCGCACCAAACAGGGTGTCGGGACGCGTCGTGAAGATAGTGACCGGAGTGTCTCTGCCCTCAATGACGAAATCCACTTCAGCGCCTTCGGAGCGACCAATCCAGTTCCGCTGCATCGCCAAGACTTTGGAGGGCCAACGGCCTTCCAACTGGTTGAGGTCATCCAGCAACCTGTCGGCATAGTCGGTGATTTTGAAGTACCACTGGGTGAGCTTCTTCTTGACCACCATGGCGCCACTGCGATCAGACGTGCCATCAGGAAGAACCTGCTCGTTCGCGAGCACTGTTTGATCCACGGGATCCCAGTTGACCCAGGAATCCTTGCGATAGGCGAGGCCCTTCTCATACATCTTCAGGAACAACCACTGGTTCCACTTGTAGTACTCAGGGTCTGAGGTGTGGAGCACACGCGACCAGTCAAAAGACGCGGCGTAGCGCTTCATCGACGCTTTTTGCTGGTCGATGTTGGAGTAGGTCCACTCCCTCGGGTCTACCCCACGCTTGATGGCGGCGTTCTCCGCGGGGAGGCCGAAAGAGTCCCAGCCGATCGGGTGGAGGACCTGAAAACCTTGCAAACGCCAGTAACGGGCAACAACGTCACCTAAGGCATAGACCTCGGCGTGACCCATGTGGAGGTCACCCGAGGGGTAGGGGAACATGTCCAACACATACTTCCGGGGACGGTCATCACCGTCCTGGGGAACAGTGAAGGGCTCGGTCGCATCCCAGTAGGCAGACCATTTGGCTTCGAGTGCCTGGGGGTCATAGCCTCCCTCGCCGTCAGATTCAGGCGCACCACTCGAAGTCATCACCGGTCAAGAATAGCCAACTTGCTCGGCGCCAAGCGCACGGAGGAAGGCCTTTGCTTTGATGCCAACCTCGCGAATTTCTTCTGACGGTTGACTGAGCGCTGTTATTCCACCTCCTACACCGATAGTGAGAGAGTCAGGTCCCACCACCGCGGTCCGAATGGTCATGGCGAATTCAGCGCTGCCATCTACTCGCCAGACCCCATAGGTTCCGGAGTACAGGCCCCTCGGGTGGCCCTCCAGCTGCTGAAGAATTTCCACCGCACGTTTCTTGGGTGCGCCCGTCATCGAACCGGCAGGGAAGGTCGCCTCGAGCACATCCATCACGTCCAGCCCTTCTCGGACCTGGCCTGTGATGGTGCTGACCAGTTGGTGGACGGTCGCGTAGCTCTCGACAACCAAGAGCTCCGGGACCCGAACAGTGCCCGTCTCACACACTCGGGAGAGGTCATTGCGCATCAAATCCACAATCATCAGGTTCTCTGCCTGTTCTTTGTCACTCTGCAGCAACTCGTGGGCGAGGGCCTTATCCTCCGTGGGAGTGCTCCCGCGAGGCCTCGTCCCTTTGATGGGTCTGGTGCTGACCACTCCCTCTTGGGATAGCGACACAAAGGTCTCCGGTGAGGCCGACACGATCGCCACATCCCCCAAGCTGATCAGGGCTTGATGGTGAGTGGGGTTCGATTCGCGCATCACCCGGTGAAGATCCACAGGGTCGACAGCCCCTTGGAGGGTCAGTGACGTGGTGACACACAATTGGTAAGCGTCACCCTTGGCAATGAAGTCTTGGGCGATGCGAATCATCTCGAGGTAACGCTCCTCAGAGTCTCGCCACGACACCGTGCCCGAAGTGGAGAGGGCCCGGAGGGGAAGTGGAGCACTCGCCTCGAGAGCCTGGTCAATGCTGTCAGCCCACTCGGTGAGTTCATCAAGGGCTCCCAGCGAATAGGCAACAACCTCACCGGTGTCGTGAGAGATTGCCATCAGCTGAGTCACAACTAGGGCGCGTGGAATCGCCTTCTCCTGCGTCGAGACGCCCACAGTCTCGCCAGCGAGCTCGTAGGGCAAAACCATGTGAACCCCCAACGGAATTCCCTCTAGATCTCCAGAACCACCACGAGCCAGCTTCTGCCAGGCTCTGCGCACCTCCGCTCGCCAGGCGGTGGTGAGAGTCACAGGGGTTCCCTGCGCGATGAAAGACACCCCACTTCCCCGCTCGCCGTGGTGATCGAGCCACAGAGCATCAGCGCTCTCGCCACACACAGCCCGAAAGACTTCATGGGGCGTTGCACGGTGGCGCAAAGGATGCCTCGAAACGCCCTTCGTCATAGCCTTTAGCCTATGAGTCAGATTCTGTACCAGTTCTCTGAAGGGCATTTCGAGCCCTTGGAGTGGTGTGACCCGTCGCGCCAGAGCACCCTGGTGGCTGACTCATTTCGCCTGGAGGACGGTCGAGCCATCGCTGTCGAGCGCCACCTCCAGCGTTTCTCTGCCTCCGTTGCCGCACACACCGATGTCTCAGGCGACACTCTGGACGCTTTCCTGGCAGCGATACCTGGATTTCTGCCCGTCGAAGGCTCCTGGTTTCCCCGTCTAGAAGCAGTCGCCACTCCGGGAGGTGCGACGCTTCGGTACCGGCAACGCCCGGCGCCTGCCTGGGAAACAGAGGTGGTGATCGCTCGCGCACCGCATGACCCGAGACGATATCCCCACCTGAAGGGACCAGACTTGGAAGCCCTCCTGGCGCTTCGCACCCAGGTGGCCCCGCTCGGAGCGCAGGAGGCGATTATCACCACCGCTGATGACATGCTGGTCGAGGGTGCCTACAGCTCCTTGATGATCTGGCGAGACGGCGACGTGGGGGCCACCTTCATTCCACCGTCAACCCCGCACCTCCCCGGCATCACAGAAGCACAGATGCGAGAAATTGCCGCGAGCCAGGGGCTCGAGGTGAGAGACCACAATCTCCTGGTCTCGGATCTCGAGGGAGCGGAGGTCTGGATTCTCAGTGCACTCCACGGGATTCGAGTAGCGACCAGTTTTGTGGCCGGTCCCAGGTTGACTGTGGCGCCCGGGCGCAGAGAACGGTGGCAAGAGCAGTGGATGGCGCGCGCTCGTCCAGTGCGTAGCGCATAAGCAAGGCTCTTTCACACGTCGCTACCAATAGACTCCCCCGGTAATGAACGAAATCCTCGATGCAATCCTCGGGTTTATCGAGGACGTCCCCCCGGTGCTTCGCGTTGTCCTGACCGGGATTGCCATCATGCTGGAAACCAGTGTGCTGATTGGACTTATCGTCCCCGGAGACACCATTGTCTTGTTCTCGAGCACCGGTGTCACCACCGTCCTGGAGTTCATTTTCACCGTCGTGGCGGTCGTTGTCGGAGCACTCTTGGGGAGTTCTTTCGGTTTTTGGATAGGACGCATCTTTGGGCCCAAACTTCGCGGAAGCTGGCTAGGCGTTCGAATCGGCGAAGACCGCTGGCGCAAAGCGGACCGTTTCGTGAAGAAACGGGGCGGTATCGCAGTCTTTATCTCCCGGTTCCTGCCGGTATTCCACTCTGTCGTTCCTCTGACAGCCGGAATGTCCGTGATGCGTTACCGGTCGTTCATGAGCTGGCTCGCTCCCGCCTCGATCATCTGGGCGTTTCTCTATGTCTCGATTGGCTCCGGTGCCGCTGAGACCTATCGGGGACTCAAGGACACGCTCGACCAGGCCGGATGGATATTTATCGGCATTTTTGTCATCTCACTGCTTCTCCTCTTCATCATCAAGCAACTGCTCAATCGCTTTGCTCACGACGATGACGACGAAGGCACTGCTTCTTAACCCAGTGTGGGGATGGCCAGAAGCCACCCCCACACTTTTTGTTGGAGCCTTTAGAAGCCGTTAGCAGCCAGCCACTCCGAGGCAATCTCTGCAGCCGACATCTGGTCCTTAGTGCTCTGGAGATTCAGTGCAACCAAGCCCTCTGGTGTCAGAGCAGCGCTGATCGGGTTGATGACCTCGGCAATGGCATCAGCAACATCGCTCGAGGCAATCGGCACCACGTTGGAGGCCAAGAAGAGTCCTTCAGGATCCGCCAAGGTCACCAAGCCAAAGTCTGCGATTCGGGGGTCCCCGCTGTAGACGTTGGCGACGTTGATAACGCCCTCCAGGAGAGCGTCCACGGTGATGTCACCGGTGGCATCGAACGCGACAGTCACGCCATAGGTCTCGAGAAGTCCCTGGGGTCCATAGGGGCGCTCTTCGAGCTCAGGGTTCCCGCCCAAGATGAGACCGTCAACTCCGGAAAGGTCGGCGATGCTGACCAAACCGTTGGCCGCGGCGAACTCCGCCGTCACGTTGTAGGAATCCTGGTCGGTCGCCGGCGACATCTCGAGGGCAGTAAGGCCCTCGGGGAGTGCGGTAGCCAGCTCGGCATAGACCTCATCGGCCTGCGTGGCCATGGTGTCGGGTGCGTAATACTGCAACAGGTTTCCGGTGTACTCGGGGAACAGGTCCACGGCTCCAGACTCCAACTCAGGCAGGTAGGCGTCGCGCTGACCAATTTGGAACTGTCGCTCCACCTCGAAGCCAGCTCCCTCGAGCGCCTGAGCGTAAATCTCAGCGATGATCTCGTTCGAGTAGTAGGCCTGCGAACCGACCACGATCGGCTCATCAGAGGCTCCGCCTGCGGCGCAACCGCTCAACACAAGACCGGCGGTGAGAGTAAGCCCCGCCAGTCCAGTCATTCTTTTTCTCGTCATGATGATGTGTTCCTTTGCTGTGTTATCTCTTTTTCTGGGCTAGCGGCCACCGTGGCCACTGGGGCCGTGCGAGACACTGAGTCTCTCGCACGGACATCTGAAAGGCGCCCTTGATGGACGCCACGGGGGGTCACCCACTTTGTTGCTGCGGCGAGCAAGACATCCAGGGTGAGCGCTACGACGACGATGACAAGCGCCGCCCCCATCGTTTGGTCGAACCGACGAAGGGGGATTCCTTGGATAATGTCATATCCCAGGCCACCGAGCCCAACATAAGCGACGAGTGTCGCGGTAGCCACGATCTGGAGGACAGCTCCTCGAAGCCCTCCGAGGAGCAAAGGGAGCGACAGCGGAATCTCCACTGTCCAGATGATTTGCCACTCCGTCATACCCTGCGCGCGGG
>Ga0181555_1003188_pt1 | contig 13241 bp, 14 predicted proteins | sample 011ome_15_FD_145601 | JGI IMG/M metagenome (GOLD analysis project Ga0181555, IMG submission 145601) | Coastal salt marsh microbial communities from the Groves Creek Marsh, Skidaway Island, Georgia - 011504AT metaG (spades assembly) | ecosystem: Environmental > Aquatic > Marine > Intertidal zone...
TCCCAATCACCAGTATCACCGCCCATTTCGATCATATCCCGATCATCCATACCGGTGGCAATCAGCCCTCCATGCATGGTTTTAATCCGCTCCGCCAGCGCCATAGGAACTTGCAAGCCCATCGAGATATCTCGCGTAATATGGTCACCGCCAAGCCTGACCGTATCGGCGTAGATCATGTGCTTTTTCATAAAAATCGACACGCTTGACGTGCCGCCGCCAATATCGATACAGGCCGCGCCAAGCTCTTGTTCATCTTCGACCAGGGACGAAACCCCAGACATATAAGCAGAAGAGGCCACGCCCGCCAATTCAAGGTCGCAACGCTTCACGCAATAGGCCAGATCATGAATGGCTTTTTCAGAAACGGTCAGCATATGCATATCCGCCCCCAACACGTTGCCAATTTGATCGCGCGGATCCGACAGGCCGCTGCGTTGATCCAAAACAAAATTTACCGGCTGCGCGTGCAAAACCTCGCGCCCCTCTCCAAATTCAGGGATATCACACGCTGCTAAAACGCGCGCCACATCCTGATCTTGAACGATTTGACTTTCCACGTTGACCTCGCCGGTCACGCCATAAGACCGCGGGGCGCCGCCTGAAAAACAGGCAATCACGTGATCCACATGCAACCGCGCCATTTTCTGCGCAGATTGTAAAACCGTGCGAATGGCGCGCTCGGCTTGCGGCATCGATATAATCTCGCCGAATTCTACGCCGCGGGATTGGGTAGTTGCCGCGCCCACCACCCGAAACTCGGATTGCCCCGCCAAAGAGCCGACCCCATCAAAGCCCTCTGAGGCGCCGCTCCCTTCAAAGCGCAGGATAAAACATCCGATTTTCGCAGTGCCCATATCCAAAACAGCGATCACTCCGCGCTGCAATGCTGCTTTGCGCATCGCCCGCATAGCACGTTGAGATTCATACAGCCCAGCCATCTTTAGTCTCCAGTTTTCATCTGTATCACATCCCGAGATCCCAAAAGCGCCTCCTCTCCAAGGCGCAAGGTTATTCGGCTCTCAAGGCGCATATCCACCACTTCAATATCGCGGGCCAAAAGATCCTGCGCCTGATCCAAACCGATGATGCGCTCTAAGGCTTGCACAGGATCGCGTTCGGGCAACATCAAGCGTTGATCGCGATCCAAGGCAACATCCCAGCGTCTCTGCCCCACGTAAACCATGCCCCGCAACCGCTCGGCTAGCGGGCGCGCCACAGCGTAAAGTGCCAAGGCTTGCGCCACATGTTGATCCGCTCCAGCGCCCGCGATCAAATTCAAATGCGGGTAATCCAGCCGCGAAGACGCGGTGCGCACATAGGTGCCGGTTTCATCCAGCAATTCAAGCGCATCGCGGCGGCGCCAAATAATCGCCGGACGCCGCTCTTCAATCTCGATCTGGACCATCTCGCCCCAGTGCACATTCACCCGTGCTTCTTTTACGGGATCTAACCCCAAGATCGTTTCGCGCATCTGCGCAGAATCCAAATCAAAAGAACTGATCGGGAAATCAATATTCAAAACCTCGCGAATATCTTGCGCCACATCATCGCTGGCGCCGCTGATTAACATTAAATCAATCATGAATTCGGGTCGCTCGACAAACAGCGTTGCCGCCTGGTTGTAAATCAAACGCACCGCATCCCGACGTTGCTGATCGCCAAAATAAACCCCAAGCACAGCCAGCACCAGACCGATGGGCAGCCCGTAAATCACGGTGAACCTTAAAACCGGTCGCAGCATAATTCTATGCAGACGATAGGCCAGCCGCGAGGGTGCGGGATCCTCTTGCCGCCTCGGCCTGCCAATCAGCGATCGCATCCAGCATCCTCCACGATACGTCGACACAGCGCCCCAAAGCCAATGCCAACGCTGGCAGCCTGTTCGGGGCTCAGCGAGGTGGGGGTCATGCCCGGTTGCGTATTTGTTTCGAGCAAGATCAACCCCTCTAGCCCTTGCGTTTCATCCCAGCGAAAATCGGTTCGACTTAAACCGCGGCACCCCAACGCTTGATGCGCGCGCAGCGCGTAATCCAAACAGGCTGCAGTGATTTCAGCCGGCACATCCGCTGGCACCACATGGCGGGACCCGCCCGGATGATATTTGGCGGCATAATCATACCATTTTTCGGTGATAATATCCGTGACAGCCAAAGCTTGATCATCCAGCACGGTGGTGGTTAATTCACGCCCCGGCACGAAGCGCTCGATCATCACCATATCGGGCAAGTCATCGCCAAGATCGGGCAAAGATGTAGCCCCCTCTTGAACGAAATATATTCCAACAGACGAGCCTTCGTTATTGGGCTTGATCACATAAGGAGCGGGCAGCAAAAACTGGCTGGCGGCCTCTGATTTTGCAACGATTTTACTGTCGGCCACGGGCAACCCCGCCTCGACAAACGCTTTTTTTGAGCGCTGTTTATCCATCCCCAAGGCCGAGGCCAAAACACCCGAATGCGTGTAGGGGATTTTCAACCACTCAAGAAGGCCTTGAACCGCGCCATCCTCACCCCAGCGACCGTGCAGCGCATTGAACGCAACCTCGGGGCGCAGATCATCAAGCCGTTGCGCAAGATCTGCGCCAGCATCCAGCTCAATCACCTCAAATCCTTCGCCCCGCAAAGCGGCAGCGCATTCGCGCCCGCTGACAAGAGAGACTTCGCGCTCAGCGGAAAGCCCCCCCATTAACATTGCCACTCTTTGGGTTGCCCTGCTCGACATACCCGCTTCGCCTTTACCCGGCCTTATGAGCCGTTTTATTCGCGCCTGTTTTCAGGCGTCATTCCGGTTGGTGATCCCCAACCCGCATAATCTCCCACTCTAGCTGTATTCCGCTGGATTGGAAAACCTTTTTTCGCACCATTTCGCCCAAATCTTCTAAATCTTTGGCGCTGGCATCTCCGGTATTGATCATAAAGTTTGCGTGCTGCGGACTGATTTGCGCACCGCCGATGCGCGCGCCGCGCAAACCGGCCTCGTCAATCACTTTCCATGCCTTCAAGCTGTGATCATCATCAGGCCGCCCCGTGCTGGAAAACCCAGCCGGATTGCGGAACGTGCTGCCCGCGCTGCGCAACTTTGTCGGCTGCGATTGATCTCGCCTCAGCAACTGTTCTTGCATGCGCGCGGCCAGCTCATTCGGATCACCCGCCTTGGCGCGCAACGTGGCTGCTGTAATAACGCAACCCCCGGGAAGATCGCTGGCGCGATAGCGCAAATTTAGATTTTTCGCAGATAAGGTTTTGCAGACACCAGAGCGCAACACCACCTCAACCGTCTCCAAAACATCGGCCACGTAGGTCCCATAACAGCCCGCGTTCATTTTCACAGCGCCGCCAATCGCACCGGGAATGGTGCGCAAGAATGTCAGATCCAGCCCAGCTTGCGCCGCCTGCTTGGCAAGATGCGCATCCAGAACGGCCGCGCCAACCCGGATTTGATTGCCCGAAATTTCAATGTGATTAAACGCGCGCCCCAACCGTATGACAACAGCGCGCACCCCACCATCACGCACAATCACATTGCTTCCAACCCCTATTGGAAAAACATCAATATCACTGGATAAGTGCTTCATAAAATATGATAAATCATCTTTATCATCCGGAAAGAAAAAGTAATCAGCGGGGCCACCAACGCGCATCCAAGTTAAGTCGGCCAATGGTCGATTGGCCGTCAATTGGCCTTTGGGGGCGGGCATATTTACCATTGCAGGCTCCTTGCAAATTCTTCGCATCATCCGTGATATCCGCGCTTGGATGGCTTGTTCTGCAGCGGCAAGGCGATAAAGGTCAAGCTCAAACACACCCGTTGGGCGCCGCGCACCTTCTCAGGTTAATGCGGAGGCCGCATGCTCACCCCTCTGAACGCTCTTCGAGCATTAGCCAGTCTTCTTCAGCTTCAGAAAGCGCGCTTTGTCGCTCGAGCAATGCTTGCGTTGCCTTTTCAAATTTCAACGGTGCAGTAGAATAAAGATCTGGCTCTGATAGATAAGTTTCAAGCTTTGCAATCTCAGCCTCAAGCCGGGCGATCAGGTCCGGAAGCTTTTTCAAGCGGTGTTGCTCTACAAAAGATAAGGTATTTTCGCTATTCTTATCAATATTTTGTGATGTGGCTTTAATCTTTTTCTTTTCAACGGGCTCGAGAGGGTCGATTTCCGGCTTTCGCTGTGATTGATAATCCGACCAGCCCCCTGCATAGAGTGTGGCCTGGCCATCCCCTTCCAGCGCAACCGTCATATTGACCGTGCGATCCAAAAAGTCACGATCGTGACTGACGAGCAAGACGGTGCCTTCATAATCGGCCAAAAGCTCTTGCAACAAATCCAACGTTTCCACATCCAAATCATTGGTTGGCTCATCCAACACCAAAAGATTGCTTTGCCGCGCCATGATTTTAGCCAAGAGCAAGCGGGCCTTTTCGCCCCCTGAAAGCGATTTCACGGGCGCGCGCGCGCGCGCTTCATCAAATAAGAATTCCTTGAGATATCCCACCACATGTTTGGGTTGGCCGTGCACCAGAATTTGGTCGGCTTTTCCTGAGACACGCATCTCTGGATCGCCGGTCAGACTGTCCCAAAGGCTCATTTCAGGGTCTAATTGCGCGCGGCTTTGATCGAACACAGAGACCAGCAAATTGGTTCCCAAGACAACTCTGCCCGTATCGGCAGGCAATTCACCCAATAAAATCTTCAAAAGCGTCGTTTTCCCCACCCCATTGGGGCCGACAAAAGCCACACGATCGCCCCGTTGAATTTTGATAGAAAAATTCTTGAACAGCTCTTGATCGCCGAAACGCTTGCCGATTGCTTCGGCTTCGATCACTTTGCGGCCCGATTTATGCCCCGCTTCCAGCGCCATCGCCGCGCGATCCGGCCGTTTGATCATTGACGAGCGTTCTCTGCGCAAATCTTGCAGGGCGCGCACTCTGCCCTGGTTGCGCTTACGCCGCGCGCTGATGCCCTCAACAGCCCAGCGCGCTTCCGATTTAATCTTCCGGTCCAATTTATGGCGTTGGATATCTTCTTCTTCCCACAACTTATCGCGCCAGGCCTCAAACCCAGAAAAGCCAACTTCATTGCGGCGCACCGCGCCACGGTCAATCCACAAGATTGCCCGCGTCAGACGCTCGAGAAACCGCCGGTCATGGCTGATCAAAACAAAGGCCGCGCGGGTGCTGCGCAATTCTTCTTCAAGCCATGATATCGCCTGAATATCCAAATGGTTGGTCGGCTCATCGAGCAGCATCAATTCAGGCGCTTCTGCCATCAGCTTGGCCAGAGCTGCGCGCCGACGCTCGCCCCCTGACGCCGTTGCCACCGGGCGGTCTGGTTGAAACTTAAGCCCCTCTGCGGCGCGCTCCACGCGATAATAATCACTAGGCTCCAAACCGCTCATCGCGAAATCGCCCAACGTGTCAAACCCGTGCATCTGTGGATCCTGCTCCATATAGCCCACTGTGCTTGCCGGCGCCAAAACACGGCTGCCTCGATCCGCATCGACAAGACCGCTCATCACTTTCATCAAGGTCGATTTTCCAGAGCCATTGCGCCCCACAAGCGCCACACGGTCGCCCGGTTGAACGATCAGGTCCATCCCGTCAAAAATCGGATTGCCCCCAAAGGTCAGAGAAATATCTTTTAACTGCAAAAGCGGAGTACGTGCCATAATCCGCCAGCTATGCGGCTTGCTCTAAAAGGTCAAGAGAGCGCCCGCAAAAGCCGTTTGCGCGCGGGCGGGATTTGGCCAACCTCAACCCCGGTAAATACATGCAGCGTGTTCATATGTTTGTCTACAACCGCATGATCACTGACCCAACCGCCCATTAACAAATAGCTGCGCAGCAAAGGCGGCATATGACGCATCGCCAAACGAACATCAGGCTGTCGCCGCAAGCGCGCCGCAAATTTAAACACATTGGGGGCCTTCACCCGCGGCAACCATCGCTTTGGCGCCAGATGCTTGTCGCGCAGCATTGCAAACGCATCCAGATAGGCTTTTGTGTCAGTGCCGCGAAACGACGTGCATCCAAACAGAAAATCTACCTTTTGCGTATCGACAAATTTGGTTAAAGCCCCCCAAGCGACCCGCAGGATATCAGGATCTTGATTTTGCGGATGGATGCAAAACCGCCCCATTTCAACCAGTTTTCCGTCAAAGCTTTGCAAAGCTGATAACTCATAAAACTGCGCAGAATAGCTTTTTTCGATATCGCTGCCGCCATTTAGATGAAGCAGCCTGAAACAGCATACAAGCGCGCCTGTTGCAACCTCTTCGATCAGCATATGCGCGCAAATATCATCGAACCGGTCTTGATCAAGGCCATTTTCAGACCGCATATTGAACGCCAGACACCGCAACGTTTGTGCAGACTGAACATCTTGAAGATTTTCGGCAAGCCTGGCGGCATATTTAGCTTTTTTTAACATGATAACCCGGCCACATCCCTGACAGATCCTGGATCATCCGCGCCCGCGCGGCACGGCAAAAACCGCTCGCTCTCTGCCACAGTGCGGGCCTTTTTCTTAAAGACCGGTTTATTGATTGATGACCGAAGCGGCATCCGGGGATCCTATCGATGAAAGAATACGGCTGAACATCCCCTTCTCTTCCCTTGGAGGCAGCGTGACGCGCGGTTGCAACGCCACGATTTGACCATCCGACAGGCTGAACCGTTGGATGTTTTTCACCACATCATTTTTGTCAAAGCTGACCACCAAAATATTCCGTTCAATTTCTTCAGCGCCCCGCAAGCCTTTATTTTGTAATCGACTGCGCACGTAAAAATATGCGTCTTGTTCGATCAAACCCTCTGTAGTGGGCAGCCCCAATTGCTCTGCCACGCTGGCCCGTGTGTCGACGCCAACCAAAATATCGGCCACTTGATCGGGTGCCGGCATGTAACCGTGATTGCGGATTTGTCCGGCGCAGGCGCTCAACGTCACCAAAACCAATGCGGATATGATCTGAAACCCTGCCCTACGCATCGAATGCTATCTCGCCTCTTGTTTCGCTGTGATTTGATCTTTATGCCCAAACCTTAGCGCAAGTAAATGTTTCTCTAAAGGATGTTCTTATAAACATGCCGGAATTTACCACACCAGATGCGATAATCCGCCGAAGCGATCTGAATGGTCAAAAACCACAGCCTTTCGATCTACGCCCGAATGAAACAGATTGCGCGCTCTTGGCCGCGGCCTTATCGGTTAACGGCCTCAGAAAACTACGGCTAACGGGCACGCTTAGCGCAACCGGAGCGCTTGAATGGGTGCTTCAGGGCGCTCTAGGGGCAACTGTACAGCAAGACTGCGTCGTGACGCTTGCCCCTGTGGTCACCCGTATCGATACAAAAATTTTGCGCCGCTTTGTGCCACAAGATCAACTTATACCTTGGGAAGACAGCGAGGAAGCCGAGCTGATCTCTAATCCGGACGATTCGCTTGAGCCGCTGCCAGAACGCTTTGAGCTGATGGAGATATTGCAAGAAGCTTTGGCTTTGGAGATTCCGGAATATCCACGCGCTGCGGGCGCTGAATTGGGCAGCGTGAAATCTTCCCCCGCCGGCACAACAGCTTTTCCAGAAGACCCTCCTAAACCTTTCGCGGGGCTGGCTGCTTTGCGTGCTAAAATGGCAAAAGAGCAATAATAATGGATATCCAAGCCGGATAAACTGAGAAATAGCCGGGTTTTTTGTCGATAGTTGTAAAAAGAAGGTTGTAACGCACCCACAATTAGATGTATGCGCGGCTGATAATTTTACACTAACGCGGGACTGGGTTCCGAGCAAACGAGGTTCAGGCATGGCCGTCCAACAGAATAAAGTATCCAAATCGCGCCGGAACAACCGTCGCGCCCATGACGCCCTTTCTGCGGCCAATCCAAATGAGTGCCCAAATTGCGGCGAACTCAAGCGGCCACATCACGTCTGCGCATCATGTGGGCATTACGCAGAGCGTGAAGTCATTGCTCTGGTAGATGAGATCGATCTGGACGAAGACGCGGCCTAAACGGCCGAAGGCGGGCGCAAATGACCACTTCGATTGAAAATACGAAGGGGGCGTCCGGCAAAATTGTACTCAGCATTGATGCGATGGGTGGAGATCGTGGCCCGGCCGCGGTTGTGGCAGGCATTGCCCGTGCCGCAAAACAGAATGCGCATCTGCATTTCATCCTACATGGCAAAAAATCGGCGCTGGATCTGCAAGTGGCCAAGCGCCGGGCGCTTTGGGGCCGCGTTGACATACGCGACACCAGCGATGTTGTTTCAATGGATGATAAACCTAGTCAGGTGTTACGATCGGGGAAAAATACCTCGATGTGGTCTGCCATCGATTCGGTCCGCAACGGTGAAGCAGAGGTCTGCGTTTCCTGTGGCAATACCGGCGCGTTAATGGCGCTAAGCGTGATCCGCTTGCGCAAGCTGCCAGGCGTGAACCGCCCCGCGATAGCAATCCTATGGCCCTCCAACAACCGGCAAGGATTTAATGTTATGCTGGATGTTGGCGCCGATATCCGGGCCGATGCTCGGGATCTTTTGCAATACGCGCTTATGGGGGCCTCGTACGCGCGAACCGGTTTGGCTCTTGCGCGCCCGCGCGTTGGCCTTTTAAACGTTGGCACCGAAGATAATAAAGGCCGCCCAGAGCTGCGCGAAGCGCATGCGCTCATCAGCCAAAATGCCGAAGATCATGATTTTACCTTCGTGGGTTTTGTCGAAGGTGGAGATATTCCTGGCACCAAAGCGGACGTGATTATAACCGACGGGTTCACCGGCAATGTCGCCTTGAAAACTGGCGAAGGCACGGCCAGCCTGATCGGTTTGTTGCTGCGCGAGGCGTTTAAGTTTTCACCCCTGTCTCGTCTGGCGCAAGTATTGGCCATCACCTCTCTGCAGCGGCTTCGAAAACGCATTGATCCAAGGCGGGTAAATGGCGGCGTGTTTCTTGGGCTGAACGGCACGGTTGTAAAATCGCATGGATCCGCCGATGCGCTGGGGATATCTGCCGCTGTGAAACTGGCCGTAGATCTCGCGCAATCGCAGTTTTCTCAAAATCTCGCCGCGCGGCTTGCATCTGTTGACGCGATACCCCACGATGCCCCAACCACAGAGCAAGAAACGGAATAAGAATGACAGTAAGAGCCGTTGTGCGGGGCGTTGGCCATTACCTGCCAGAAAGAGTGGTACCGAACTCAGAATTTGAATCGCAACTGGACACCAGCGACGCTTGGATCCAGGCGCGCTCTGGGATCAAGCAGCGGCATTTCGTGGCAGAAGGACAAACCACATCTGATATGGCGATTGAAGCCGCCAAGGCCGCCCTGAAAGACAGCGATTTGCATAGCGATGATATCGACGCGGTAATCGTGGCAACCTCAACCGCAGACCTCACCTTTCCTTCCGTCGCAACCATGGTGCAAGCCGGTCTCGGAATGAAAACCGGCTTTGCCTATGATGTGCAAGCGGTATGCGCCGGGTTTATCTATGCATTGGCAAATGCCAATGCGCAAATCATCGCCGGACAGGCAAACCGCATCTTGGTGGTTGGCGCCGAAAGTTTCAGCAAATTGATGGATTGGACGGATCGCGGGACTTGCGTCTTATTTGGCGATGGCGCAGGCGCGTTGGTTCTAGAAGCCGAAGACGGCAAAGGCGATAAAGGCGATCGCGGCGTACTTGCTGTGGATTTGAACTCTGATGGCTCTTACCGCGATATTCTTTACGTCGATGGCGGTGTTTCGCATCAAACGACGGGACATTTGAGAATGCACGGCAAAGAAGTGTTCCGGCACGCTGTGGAAAAGCTGGCCCAAACCGCCGAAGCGGCCATGAAAAAAGCCCATGTTGTTCCCGATGAAATCGACTGGGTTGTTCCACATCAGGCCAACATTCGCATTATTCAGGGAACCGCCAAGAAAATGGGGATTGGCCCCGAGCGCGTTGTCACAACCGTTCAAGACCATGGCAATACTTCCGCAGCATCGATTCCCTTGGCGCTCTCTGTTGCCAAAGAACGCGGTCAAATCAAAAAGAATGACGTGATCGTCACCGAAGCCATCGGAGGTGGACTGGCTTGGGGTGCAGTCGTCTTAAGGTGGTAGGGTTGAGCATCTAAGCCTCAAAACATTAAAAAACCACATAAATCGACGATCTGTTGAAGCTGTGATATTGACTCGCAAATTCACTCGCCCTTAAACTTGCTGAAAAACTGGGAGTGAAAATGAGCGACAAAACATTGACCAGGATGGATCTAAGCGAAGCTGTTTTTAAAGAGGTGGGCCTATCCAGAAATGAGAGCGCTGAGCTGGTTGAAAGCTTGCTCAACCATATCTCCGACGCTTTGACAAAAGGCGAACAGGTCAAAATCTCATCGTTTGGAACGTTCAGCGTGCGTGATAAAACGGCGCGGGTTGGGCGCAACCCGAAAACCGGGGAAGAAGTTCCGATAACACCAAGACGCGTGCTTACCTTCCGTCCGTCGCATCTGATGAAAGAAAAAGTAGCATTGGGAAATAAAAGTTAAGGCGGCTCTAGGCAATGGAAAAAACCGCCGAAGCGTTCAGGACGATTAGCGAAGTTGCCGATTGGCTTGAACTACCAACGCATGTGTTGCGGTTTTGGGAAAGCCAGTTCAGCCAAATCAAACCCGTTAAACGCGCAGGCGGGCGCAGATATTATCGCCCCAAAGATATGCTGCTGATCGGCGGTATAAAAAAGCTGCTGCATGAAGATGGCGAAAGCATCAAAGCGGCAAAAAAAATTCTTAACAAACGCGGAGTGAAATATGTTGCCGCATTGTCCGAGACCCCCAATTTTATGAAAGATCGAGGCGATCAGGCGGCTGCCCGCCCAAGCGATGACGCGCCGAATATCGCGGCGATTGAAAATGTGAACGTCTCTGCCGAACGTTTGATCGATACCAGCACAAAAGTGATCCCATTGCCCTTGCCAAAAACTGAGCCCTTGCCGAAAACCGTTCCTGCGCCGCTCTCCCCACCCCAAAAGAAATCTGCGGGGCGCAAAACATCCCCCGCCCAAAGCGGCGATGCCAGACAGGCTTCGCTTTTTGATGATTATGAACCAAGCTCAAACTTTTGGGCTGATACAGAAGCTGATAATCCACCGCGATCTGAATCAGTTGCAACGCCGTTTAATATCGCGCCCAATTTTGGCGCTATCAAACATCACATCCGCCAGATGCCCCCTTTAAGCAGAGCACAGAAAACAGATTTAGAACCATTGATGCAGCGTATGGCGGCGATATGGGGCGCCTATAGTAAAAGGCACAACACCCCTTAAATCTGCTCTTTTTCGCTTGCCCTGCCGAAGAAAATCACTAAGAAGAAACCCATTGGCGGGCTATGGCGCAGTCTGGTAGCGCGTCCGTCTGGGGGACGGAAGGTCGCAGGTTCAAGTCCTGCTAGCCCGACCAAATTAAAAAAATCTTAAATTAATAGGATAAATAGTTCCATTAGCGGGATTAAACGGGGCTGGATATTTCATCTAGCCTATCAAAAACCGTTAGCACTTTGCAAAATTCCGCATGTCTCAATCCAAAGCTTAAATTATGCCGTTAGGGCGAATTGCGCACCTTAGTGCAAAATGCGGTTTAATGTTAACAAGGTCCCTGTTTGTGATTTTTTAGCGGTTAAGCTCGAGTTGAAAGGATATATATTTTTATTTTAAACAGGCCGTCTCGGTCGCAGCCCTACACTTCTTAAACTTGTTATTGCTGCTATCAAAAACGCATTTTACTAAGACGCATCTTTGCAAATAAGGCACATATGTGAGGCGTACAGAGGCTCAGCCCTTGTGAGCTTTAGTCTGCTCTCAATGCGAATATATTGCGGCCAAAAAGATCAGCTTTACCCGCTTTAAAATGGTACCAAACGGCCGCCATCTTTGCAATCGGCGTAGACCTCGTCTAAGCCTTCGAACAATATAAAATTATTATAGTGGCTCAAAAAACCGGCGGCGATACGCGCTACGAGGGAGCAATATCCTGCACGGTTTGTCCTCTCAACGAATTTTTGCTCACTCGTCTGCTCAACAGCCTCTTAAAGCAAGTGCTATGGCAACGTTATGTATGAGAAGGATGTCCGCACCATTTACAATAAAAATTTATTGGAGTCTGGAAGCATTTTTTATTATGCAGGTGATGTGGATGTACAGATTAATTTTCATAATAGTATGCGGTTGGTGTTCTTTCACCAGTAGTGCTGTTGTAGCCGATAAAATAACGGCCAACATTCAACGTGATTTAAACCTACTAGGCTATAATGCTGGCCCTGTAGATGGTGTTGCTGGCAGCAACACAATTTCCTCTTTGGAAGCATTTTATAAGGACTATGGCGGTGAATACGATGGGGAAATCGGTTCAAATGATGCTGAAGCTGTGAAAGAATATGCTGCTCGTTATGCAAGCAACCGAAACCCGAATAAAGGCTTGGTTAAGGATACACCTAAGAACCCTTGGGCTCACCGTTTCACATCTACGGTTGCCAGGGCTGGTACTTACTCTCAACGTATCGAACTACGCAGCGGTGACTGTTCACAATATGACTTCTATCGAAATCGAACCGATAAGTTTGGGTGTAAAACACAAAGAGAGCGTAGTGAGATTATATTTCATGAATGGAACCCAGGAAATAATGTGTGGATAGGATTCAGTATGAAATTTGATCCCACAATTACACCTGATCCTGTGTCAGATTGGTATGGACAAGGTCTGTGTACAAGTTTTGCGCAAATAAAGCCAATTGATCATGGAGTAAACCAGCAAAAATTTGTAAACAGCGATGGTTTTGTTGGTGGTGCATCCCCTTTCTTTTTACGTGTGTGTGGAAACGACATTTGGGCACACGTTAACAAAACTTCGGGTAAAAGTGTTTACAAGGGGGATGTAGCAACGGTCACCTATAAAATTGGTACCACAAAACAATTCAAGGATGACTGGGTCGACATCACAATTAACTTTGATGACACAGGTTATAAGTCTCAACCAAAGCAATCTTTGTTACGGATATTTGTGAATGGCGAAGAGAAAGTTATGCTAGAAAACTTTCGTCAATTCTTCCCAGATATCTATTGGTTTAAGTACGGTTTTTACCGCAGTCATATACAAGAACGGCTAGCTGATTATGGGAACCAAAAAAAAGCCTCGACACTAATTGCCTACTTTGACGAGGTCCGAGTTGGTTCAAGTATGGAAGACGTTACTCCAAATCGTGACAGACCTGTTGATT
>Ga0181555_1003214_pt1 | contig 13190 bp, 5 predicted proteins | sample 011ome_15_FD_145601 | JGI IMG/M metagenome (GOLD analysis project Ga0181555, IMG submission 145601) | Coastal salt marsh microbial communities from the Groves Creek Marsh, Skidaway Island, Georgia - 011504AT metaG (spades assembly) | ecosystem: Environmental > Aquatic > Marine > Intertidal zone >...
TTTCCCACACTTAAATAGTCATCTGTAGTGATTAATGCAATCTTTTTCTTGCCACTCTCCACAAACTTTTTCACGGCTAAAAAAGCCCCCTGAGCGTCATCTATAACCACTTTGTCGCAGTTAATACAATCTGTTACTCGGTCAAACATAACCATAGGAATACCTTGATCTGTGACCTCTTTAATATGATTGTAGTCGTTTTTCTGTTGGGTCTCTGTAGAAAGCGACATGATAAATCCGTCTATTGAACCATTAGCGAGGAGCTCCATATTAATTACTTCGCGCTCATAGCCTTCGTTAGAAACACAAACCAACACATTATAGCCCTTTGCATTGGCATACTTTTCTATGCCTCGAATAACCGTTGTGAAAAAATAGTGTACAATATCTGGAATAATCACCCCAATGTTTTTGGTGCGCCTATTTTTTAGGCTTACTGCAATATTGTTGGGTTTGTAATTATACAACTTGGCAAAAGCTTGAATCTTGTCTTTAGTATCCCTACTAATTTCTTCACTGTTCTTTAGTGCCTTAGACACGGTAGAAATAGACACTTCTAATTCTCTCGCAATGTCCTTAAGGGTGATTTTTGGTTTCAAAAGGTCTCAGATTTAAGTGCAAGTTAATATTCTTATGTCTAAGGTTAAACAATTCAAAGGCAATTTTAGGGCATAGGTTAAGAAAAAGTTAAAAAAAAAGCGACAATGTTAAGAAAATTAGGAGCCATTATTATTAATTTCCTATATTTGACGGTATTTTATGTTAAAAAAATAATTGCAGATCAATTTTTACGAGCTTAATAATGTAACGGTAAGTGTATTGCCACATTGACAATACGCTATAGTTATTAACACGAAAACGGTTTCGTAACTTTTTTACCCTGTTTTTGTTTTCTATTTAACATATAATTTACATATGTTTATCGCTTAAACTAAAATTAACTAAACTTAAAATTAACTATTTATGAAAATTATGCTACTCAAAAGCTTTCTGTTAGCTGGAGCCATTATGTGCTTTGGATTGGCAAAAGCACAAACAGTATCTGGTAATGTTTCTGACGAAAATGGTCCTTTACCAGGTGCAACAGTTATTTTGAAGGGTACGACCACTGGAGTCTCTGCTGACTTTGATGGAAATTATTCTATTTCTGCTGAACAAGGAGATGTTTTAGTATTCTCTTTTGTTGGTTTCAGCCCTAAAGAAGTTACTGTAGGGACCGAAACTACTATTAATGTAGTTTTGACTGCTTCAAATGCTTTAGATGAGGTCATTGTAACAAGTTATGGTAATGTAACTAAAAGAGACGCCACTGGAGCCGTAGACAAATTAGGCTCTGAAGATTTTGATCTGGTAGGCGCAGATTCTCCAGCTCAATTACTAAGAGGTAAAGTTTCTGGGGTTCAAGTAACAAGCTCAACAGGTGAGCCTGGAGCAGGAGTATCTATACGTGTTCGTGGTAATTCTTCTGTAAGATCTGGAAACGAACCTCTAATTGTTGTAGATGGTGTGCCTCTGGCTGGAGGAAACACTTCTTCTGGTATTTCAGATTTCGGTCTTGGAGGTGGAAGCGCAAAAAACCCACTTAACTTTATCAATCAAAATGATATTGAAAGTATAAATGTTCTTAAAGATGCTTCTTCAACAGCAATTTATGGATCTAGAGGAGCTAATGGTGTTATTGTAATCACAACAAAGAGAGCTAAGTCTGGACAAGATAAAGCGTCAGTAACTTATAACGGTTCTGTAGGTTTTTCTTCCTTTGCTGAAAACAACAGTTTCAACAATGTAATGTCTGCAAGCCAATTTAAAGCTAATCTTCCTGCTGGAACTGATGCTACCATTAGTGCCTTAAATGGTAATTTCAATTGGCAGGAAATGATGTTTAGAGATGCTATAACTACCAATCATGATGTAACAATTAATAAATCTTCTGCCTCTTCATCTACACGTCTTTCTGTAGCTGCTAGTCTTCAAGATGGTATTGTAAATAAAACCGGAATGGACAAGTACAATGTATCTTTCTTTAATTCTAACAATTTATTTGACAATAAACTAAATGTTCAAACAAGGGTTTTATATTCTACTATTGAGGATCAAAGAGGATTAATGTCTAATAATGCTGGCTATCAAGGAAACTTGTTAGCAACTTCACTATATTGGAGGCCAACCTTAAACACAAGAACTTCAGATGGAGGTTATACTTTTATTGCAGAAGACTACATTAACCCAGAACACCTTCTAGATGCTTATGATGATAGCTCTACAACAAATAGATTATTAGCTAGTGTAACTGCTAAATTGACTATTTCTGATCACCTTACATTTTCAAACTTGTACGCAGTAGACAACTCAACTTCTAACAGAGGAGCGCAGTTACTTCCAAGTTTAAAAATTCAAGATGTAAATGTTGGAGGATTTAGAGGTCTGGCTGTAGTAAACTATGATAAACGTCTCAACAATACTTGGGAAAGTACTTTAAACTACACTAACAATTTTGACGGTGTAAATGTTGACTTACTAGGAGGTTACTCATACTATAGCTATGAATCAGAGGGCAATGGAACTACAGCAGAAGGATTTAATGCAGATCAGACAAATTTATTAAACAATATGTCTGGAGTTACTTCTCAAGCTAATGGTGTTACTACCTATTCTTATGCTAATAAAACAGAAATTCAATCTGTGTTTGCGAGAGCATCTTTATCATATGATAAATTTTTAGCAACTTTGACTTATAGAATAGATGGTTCTTCAAAGCTAGGTGAAGGAAATAAATATGGTTCTTTCCCATCTGCTGGTCTAGGATATAAAGTTTTAGAAAATCAATCAGGTTTAATAAATAATCTTAAGGTTAGAGGTAACTGGGGTATTACTGGAAACCAAGAATTTGCAGCTAACTCAGCAATTTCTAAATCTCAATATAACAACACAAGTATTAGTACTGTTACAAATGCCAATCCAAACTTAGAGTGGGAAACTACAACATCTTATGGAATTGGGGTAGATTTTGAAGTTTTAACTAATAGAATCACTGGTTCTTTTGATTACTTCTTGAAAAATACAGAAAATCTAATCTTCCCTGTTCCAGAGGCTGCTACTAAACCTGGACCAGCGTCTCCAAGATTCGTTAACTTACCCGGAGAGTTAGAAAATAGTGGTTTTGAAATTGGATTAAATGCATCAGTAATTAATTCAAAAGATTTAACATGGGATGTCTCCGCTAACTCTTCCTTCTTATCTAATAAAATAAAGAATTTTGGAGGTTTTGTTCAAACTGGTGGTATTAATGGTCAAGGACTTTCTGGGGCTTATGCACAAGTATTGACAAATAACTATCCTTTATACACATACTATATTTTTGATTTTAGAGGATATGATGCTAATGGAGCTTCTTTATACACTCAAACAGATGGAACTGCAGGACCACTTGGAAGTGCAGCTAAACAGCTAGATGAAAATATTCAAGCGTTACCAAAGGTTAACCTAGGTTTTTCTACAAACTTAAGATATAAAAATTTCGATTTAAATACTTCATTCTATGGTGCTTTTGGACACTACATTTATAATAACACCGCAAATGCATTGTTCTTTAGAGGCGCCTACCCAGTAAGAAATATTCCTCTTTCAGTAATTGTAGATGGACAGGCTAAAGCGGATCCAAATTCACCTTCTACTAAATTTTTAGAAAAAGGAGATTTCTTAAGATGGTCTAACTTATCAGTTGGGTATACTTTTACAGGAAGTATTTTAGATAAACTAAAGGCCTCTAGCGCTAGAGTGTCATTAAGTGGAAACAATTTAGCGACTTTTACAAAATATTCTGGATTTGACCCAGAAGTAGACGTAGATAAATCTCTGGGAGGTGTTCCTTCTGCAGGTATGGATTACTTATCATATCCAAGAGCAAGAACTTTTACTTTAGGTCTAAACATAACATTCTAAAAAAAACAGATATGAAAAATAATATATTTAAAACTTTATTAATTCTAGCACTACCAGTGGCGTTTGTCGCTTGTACGGATCTAGAAGAAGTGCCTTTAGATGGTGTTTCACCTCAAGGAGGATCTTCCTTACCAACAGCAGACTTACTAACCTTACAAGGTAATATTGCTTCCTTTTATAATGAATGGGCTCACAGGATTGGAATTACTGAAATGCCCGGAGATGCTATTGCTGGACCTACAAGAGGTGGTGACTGGGATGACAATGCTCAACTAAGACAAATTCATGGGCACCAATGGGCTCCTGACCATCCTTGGATTAGAGATAGTTATAATAAATTTATGACAGGAATATTTAATGCTGATATTATTTTAAACACAAGTAGCCAATCAGATATTCATCCTGAGGCTAAATTTGTAAAAGCATTAATGTACTATCATATGATTGATTTATTTGGTCAAGTCCCTTATAGAGAATCTTATGAAGACTTAACTCAAGATGCTTTAGTATATTCAAGATCTGAAGCTTTTGATATAGCAGTAATGTTAGCTGAGGAAGCTCATGCAGGTTTGCCAGCTAAAAATCCGGCTGATGCATCTGTAATAAGTAAAGATGCAGCTGCAATGTTATTGGCTAAGCTTTATTTAAATAAAGCAGTTTTCAAGTCTGAAGCTGGAGCTACTGAATACACACACGACGCTTCAGATATGTCAAAAGTAATTCAATATGTAGATGGCTTAAGCTCATCTCTTAATACTGATTCAGATAAAGCTTATGCATACTGGAAGAATTTTGACGTTTCTAATGATGAGTCTAATGAAATAGTGTTTTCACTAAAAAAATTAGTAGAAGGAGGAGCAACTAGTAAAGGAGATACACAGTATTTCTGGAGAATGGGGCAACACTATAACCAGACACCTGGAGGTTGGAATGGACCAGTAATCACAGCTGAGTTTTACAACAACTTCTTTGATGCAAATGACCCGCGTCAGGAATATAGCAATGATGATATTATTGAACGTTTGGGAAATCCTGTAGGAATTCAAAAAGGACAAGTGTATGCACCTGGAGGAACAGAAAAAGTTAAAGACAGAAATGGAAATGATCTAATTTTCAGTCCATTCACAGCAGATATAGGTCTTGTGGTATTAGATCCTGTTTTAATAGAATCAGCTGGATATAGATCAATGAAATACATTCCAGGTGAAGATCAAAATAATTCTGCAAATGATAATGTTGTTTTCAGGTATTCTGATGCTTTATTAATGAGAGCAGAGGCTGCTCTTAGAGGAGGTTCTGGAGGAGATGCTCAAGCAGACCTTGACGCAGTGAGAACTCGTGTTGGTTTAGCATCAGTTTCTGCTACTTTAGAAAGTGTAATGGCAGAAAGAGCTAGAGAACTATGGTTAGAAGGATGGAGACGTAATGATATGATCAGACAAGGAACGTTCCTAGATGCAAGGTCATTAAAACCCTCTGCGTCTGATCCAAAGTACTTATTATTCCCATTTCCAGCTGACGCTTTATTAAATCCAAATATCACTCAAAATCCTGGATATTAATTACTAATTTTGGATTATAAATTTAATAGGGATAAACTTTTGTTTATCCCTATTTTTGTTAAAAAAAACAAATGAGAGAAATATATTTTTTTCTAGGATTAAGTCTTATTCTTATTTCTTGTAACGAAAAAGAAAATAAGACTTTATTTGAACTAAAAGATAATATACAAACAGGAATAAATCATATAAACACTATTGAGTCAACAAAAGAGCTCAATGTCTTCAAATACAGAAATTTTTATAATGGAGGTGGTGTAGGATTGGGAGATATCAATAATGACGGTCTCATAGATATCTACTTTACAATAAATAGATCAGATAACAAATTATACCTTAATAAAGGAAACTTAGAATTTGAGGACATCACTAATATCGCAGGGGTTGCTGGAACAAAACCTTGGTCTACTGGTGTTACAATGATTGATATTAACTCAGATGGAAATCTAGATATTTATGTTTCAAATGCTGGAATAGACTCAGGTAGTTCAAGAGATAATGAACTCTTTATTAATCAAGGAGATGGAACTTTTAAAGAAGAAGCAGAAAATTACAACTTAGCTAATACTGGAATAACAACACATGCTTCATTTATAGATTACGACTTAGATGGCGATTTAGATGTTTATATCCTTAATAATAGTTTTATCCCTGTAACCACTCTTGGATACAATAATAAAAGGGGTGTAAAAGAAGAAGACTGGAATATAAAAGATGAGTACAAAGGTGGTGGAGATAAATTTTTTGAGAACCAAAATGGCAAATTTGTTGACGTAACCGAAAAGGCTGGCATTTACAATAGTCTCATAGGATTTGGGCTTGGCGTAACATCTGGAGATATAAATAAAGATGGGTATCCAGATCTATATATAAGTAATGATTTCTATGAGAGAGATTATTTATATATTAATCAAAGGGATGGAACTTTCAAGGAAGAGCTCGAAGAATGGGTAAATCACATTAGTCATTCTTCTATGGGATCTGACTTGGCAGATATAAATAACGATGGGTATCTAGATATCTTTGTGACAGACATGTTACCCGAAGATGATAGGAGATTAAAAGAAACTACAGAATATGAAGGAGTAGATGTATATGAATTAAAACAGAAGTTAGGATTTTATCACCAATTCATGCAGAATTCATTACAGATAAATAATAAAAATAAAAGTTTTTCAGAAGTGGCATTTCAAAAAGGTGTTGCTGCAACAGACTGGAGTTGGGGTGCGCTAATGTTTGACATGGACTTGGATGGAAGTAAAGACATCTTTGTAGCAAATGGTATTTATCATGAGCTCACAAACCAAGATTTTATGAATTATTTTGCTAATGATGTCATTCAAAACATGGATAAATTAGATAATACCACTTCTGTGATAGACATTGTAAACAAAATGCCTTCTAGACCAATTTCTAACTACTCATTTAAAAACAACAAGATTTCATTCGTAAACAAAACAATGGAGTGGGGTTTAGATAAGAAGTCATTTTCAAATGGTTCAGCGTATGGAGATTTAGATAATGATGGAGATTTAGACTTAGTGATTAATAATGTTAATCAACCTGTATTTATTTATGAAAACAAATCAATACAAAAAGGAGCAAATTATATTTCAATAGAATTAAAATCTAAATCTAAAAATACATTTGCCATTGGCTCAAAAGTGTATTTGTACGTAAAAGACACCGTTCAATTCGCTGAAATTTATCCAGCTAGGGGATTTCAATCTTCTGTTGATTATAAAATAAATTTTGGTTTAGGTGAAAATACTGAAATAGATTCGTTAAATATTATATGGCCTGACCAGACATTACAGTCAATTAAAAAACCTAAAATTAACAATACACACTTAATCACTCAAGACAGTATTAATCAAAAAATTATATGGAAAAACACTATTGTTTCTGAAACATCATTTAAACCAATAAAAAATCTATCAATAAATGATCACAGAGAAAATGTTTATTCAGATTATGACAATGAGGTAACTATACCTGAATCATTATCTCGGGAAGGACCAGGAGTAGCTATAGGAGATGTTAACAAAGATGGGTTAGATGATATTTTTATTGGAAATGGTGCTGGCTATGTTTCAGAATTATACCTACAAAAGTCCACTGGGGGTTTTGATTTATCTAATAGTAGTACTTTTAATGAATTCAAAAGTCAAGAAGACGTAGTAGCAAAATTCATTGATCTAGACATGGATGGAGATTTAGATCTCTATGTTGGTACTGGTGGAAATGAAAAGTCAAAATCTCCTGAACATTTAAAAGATAGAATCTATATTAATGATGGCTACGGAAATTTTAAATTTAAGGAAAATGCACTTCCTTCTTTTTACACAAATACAAGTGTAATTGCTACAAACGATTTCGATTTAGATGGAGACATTGATATATTTATTGGAAATAGAGCTGTGTCTGGCATGTATGGAATTACACCAAACTCTGTATTTTTACAAAATGATGGTAATGCATACTTTACTAATGTTACAGATATGTTTGGTGGTGAGGCGAAAGACACAGGAATGGTCACAGATGCCATATGGATTAACCTAACTTCGAATAATACTCAAGATCTTTTAATTGTAGGTGATTGGTTTTCTCCAACATTTTTTAAAAATAACGGATATTATTTAGAAAAATATTCCACTAAACTAGACAGTTTAAATGGGTGGTGGAATACAATTATTAAAGGGGATATTAATAATGATGGACTAACAGATTTAATATTAGGAAATAAGGGAGATAATAATGCATTTGTTGGGACTAAAGAAAGTAAAGCATCTTTGTATATTAATGATTTCGATGAAAATGGCTCTTTAGATCAGATACCTACAAAGCAAATTAATGGATCCGACTATCCAATATTAGTTAAAAAAGAAATTCAACACCAACTCACTTATTTAAAAAAAGAAAATACCTCTTATGAAGTTTATGCGAAAAAAAACATTAATGAATTATTGACTGATGAAAAAATAAATACATCCATAATAAAATTTGTTAATGAATCTAAATCCATGATTGCAATTCAAAATAAAGACAAGGATTTTGATCTTAGACCTTTGAGTCATCAAGTTCAAAGGAACTCAGTAAATACAGGAATTTTAGAGGATTTTAATGGTGATGGAAATTTAGACCTAATCTTGTTTGGTGGCACAGACCATCTAAAACCTCAGTTTTCTAAACAAGATGCTGGATTCGGAGAATATTTGATTGGAGATGGGAAAGGGGATTTTAAATGGCAGTCTTATGATATTTCGGGTTTCAAAGTAAGAGGTGTTGTTAAAAAAGCCTTAAAAGTCAAAACTAAAGAAGGGGCTTTAATCTTTTTAGGGAAGAATAATGAATCTCCTGAGTTATATATTAAAAATGAAAATTAAAAAATTAATGCTTTATGGGGTGATATTAGCCTTATTATCATCCTGCTCGAAAGAAAAAATTTTGTTGGAAGATGTGAATAACAATTGGTCTGGTATTAATTTTATAAACAAGATACAAGATCATTCAGAATTAAGTATTCTTGATTATTTGTATTTCTATAATGGAGGAGGAGTCGCAGCAGGAGACTTTAACAACGATGGCTTAGAGGATCTTTTTTTTGTATCAAACATAGGCGAAAATAAGTTATATCAGAATAGAGGCTCATTAAAATTTTCTGACATAACAAATTCAAGTGGAATCAAAAAAATATCTTCATGGAATTCAGGTGTAAGTGTTGTTGACATTAATAATGATGGATGGCTAGATATATACATCAGCTCAGTGGTAGGCATCCATAGCTTTAGAGGTCATAATGAGCTATATGTTAACCAACAAGATGGCACGTTTAGAGAAGCATCTAGAGAATACAATTTAGATATACAAACGTATGCTATACATAGTGTGTTTTTTGATTTTGATAGAGACGGAGACTTAGATTTATACCTATTAAATCATGGGGTTCATTCAAATAGTAATTATGAGAGAGAAGGACTTACTAATAATGAGAACATATTACCATCTAATGACCGCCTATTAGAGAATAGAAACGGAAAATTTATAGATATAACAAGAGAGTCTGGATTAATCATTGGAAACGTTGGTTATGGGCTTGCGGCTAGTGTAGCTGATATAAATCAGGATGGCTGGGATGATATTTACGTGAGTAATGACTTTTATGAAAATGATTATCTATATATAAATCAAAAAGATGGAACCTTTAAGGAATCTTTAAACGAATATATAACCAGCTCAAGTCAGTTTTCAATGGGGAATGACATTGTAGATTTGAATCAAGACGGTTATCCGGAAATATTCAGTTTAGATATGCTTCCTGATGACGAAAAAATACTTAAAAAAACAACAGGAGAAATGAGCGCTTCAGATCTTATTAGGAGAAGAAAGCTAGGGTACTCGGATCAATTCCCTAGAAATCATTTACAATTGAATATTAAAGGGGGAAAATTTTTAGAAATAGCTAATTATAGCAATGTAAGTGCAACAGATTGGAGTTGGTCAGCCGTTTTTTCTGATTTAGATTTAGATGGTATTAAAGATCTATATATTACTAATGGAATTCTTAAAAGACCTAATGATGGAGATTATGTTAAATACATTTCTTCTGAAAAAATAAGAAACACCTTGCAATCGACTAAGTTATTAGACACTAAAGCATTAGATATCATGCCTTCTGGGAGTGTTCAGAATAGGGTTTATAAAGGAACAGATTCATTAAATTTCATTGACAAATCTACTATTTGGTCAAACCTAAAACCAAGCTTATCAAATGGAATGGTTCATGTTGATTTAGATAATGATGGCGATTTAGATATTGTAACTAACAATGTTAATAAAGAAGCAACTCTTTTAGAAAATAAATCAGTGGATCTAAAAAAAGGAGGCTATTTAAAAATTAAATTAAAAGGGTCTCTAAATAACCTGAATGGTTTGGGTGCCAAAATTTACTGTTATTCGTCCAACGGACTTATATATGAACAGTTAAAAAACTCAAGGGGCTACCTTTCAAGTCTTCCTAATACTATACATATCGGATTAGGACAAGCTATAATTGATTCTCTAAGAATTATTTGGCCAGATCAAAAAACAGAAATACTTTACAATGTAAATAGAAATCAAACTATATCACTCAAATACAACAAAGAATTAAGTAAATTAAAAGCCACCTATTATAACACTGAAAAAACTTCAATCTACTCAAAAAAAATTATATCGGATTTAGGATACTCGGAATTAGAATATCCTGAATTCAATAGAGAGAGGCTGCTTCCATATGGACTTACCGATAGAAATCCGATCATAAGCACTTCGGATATAAATCATGATGGAATAGATGATTTTTATGTAGGAGGCTCGAAAGGGTATGAGGGAAGAATTTTTATTAGTAAGGGAGATGATTGGAAAGAAATCCTTGTAGAGGACTTTAAAAAACATACTAAATTCGAAGATACTGATGCAATTTTTACTGATATAGACCTAGATGGAGATCTTGATTTATATGTCGTTTCTGGAGGGTCTGAATACCAAAAAAAATCCGTGTATCTGAGAGATAGAATTTATTTAAATGACGGTAAATTAAATTTTAGTTATGCTCCTGACAAGCTTCCTGAATTTTTCAATAATGGCTCAACCATAGTAGCATCTGATATTGATAAAGATGGAGATTTCGATTATTTTATTGGTTCTAGATCTGACTCAAATTCATTTGGTCGTATACCAAATTCATTTCTAATATTAAATAATCAAGGAACTTTAGAGATTTCTGAACAAAGTTGGTTAAAAGAGTTAGGATTTGTCAACGACGCATCTTTTTTTGATTTCGATAAAGATGGTGATGAAGACTTATGGGTTGCTCAAGAATGGGGATCTCCATTAATATTTGAAAATTCAAATGGATCATTTAAAAATATTTCAGAAAAGGTTTTAAAAACACCTGTTTTAGGTCTATGGCAAAAAATAATGATATCTGATGTAGATGGTGACAATGATTTAGATGTTGTAATGGGAAATATAGGTCTAAATACTCGTTTTAAAGCTCCTTTAAAAATGTTTGTAAATGATTTTGATCATAACGGAGATATAGAAACTATAGTTGCTAGCCCTATAAATGATATTTATTTTCCAATAGACTCAAAAGACAAATTAGAGTCCCAACTTATTGGATTAATAAAAAAACGGTTTCCAGACTACGAAAGTTTTGCAGGAAAAAGTGTAGAAGAAATATTTGGAAATAAAATACTAGAAAAATCTAAAATTTTAAATGTAAATGAATTAAGAACTGGAATATTTAAAAATGATAATGGTGTTTTTGAGTTTAATCCTTTACCATATAATTTTCAGTTTGGTCAGACCTCAACCCTTGAGAAGATTAATTACCTTGGAAAAGATGGTATTTTATTTTCTGGATTAAAATCAGATTTACCTCCATATCAGGGGGTATGGAAATCTCATATGCATAATGTTTTATGGATGGATGGAACCACTGACGATCTTTCTTCTTTGGGAATAGAAATTCCCAAAGATCGATTTAGCATTAAACAGATGCAGGGTGGTAAAAAAGATATTATAGTCATAGCTAAAGACGGTCCAATTATTCAATATAACACTAATAATTAATATGAAAAAACTTTTAAGAATAGTAATTATATGTGCTGCTATTATATTAGGATACTTAATTTTATTCCCTTTTGCTTTTCAATATAAATTCAAAATCAATCACCCTCCACTAGCACTGCACCTTGTCTTAAATACAGAAAATAAATATAATATGGATGATTTGGGTGCTATACGTTTTGTGCAAAAAGTAGATACCATTTCCAATGGGCTAATTGAGTGGCATATTACACCAATAAAAAATTCTAAATCTTCTTCTGTTAGTTCTCGTTTAATTTATAAAAGGTATGACTTTAAAAGTAAGCTTAAATTCTGGTTTTCTAGCAACTCAGATTTTGAGGTTTTTAAAACACTTAATATCCAAATAAAGGAAAAAATGAGAAGTAAAAACAATGAAATTAGCTACGGAGTTATCCAAAACGATTCTCTAAGCATAAATCAGTGTTTATGTAAAAGCTTTGCTTCTAAAATAACTGAAAAAGCAAATGTAATGAACAAGAATATCGATTTAATAGCTAATTATATACCCAATGAGTATAAATCTGCGCCATTTCTTATAGTTAAAGAACTAAACTTCAAAACAAATCATATTAAATTTGACTTCTGTTTTTCAGCTCCTAAGCATATTAAAATAGAAGAATCTGACGGATATTTTATTACTGATTATAAAGGGTTTTACAAGAAATCCATAGATTTTAAAGGAAATTATAATGATTCTCATTTTGGATGGGCGTTTCTAATGAATTTACTAAATGAAAAAAAAATCCCTACACCGTTTGTAGAAACATATATAGACAATCCTTTTATGGGTGGTGATGACAAAAATTGGACTTCAAAAGTCTATTTCAACAATGATACCGCCAAAACTATTGACTTAAATCATAAATAAAATGAAACTAATTAAATCACTTCTTTTGTGTAGCGCTATGTTTATAAGCCTATTGAGTTGTGAAGAAAACAACACCTACAAAGAGCGCTTAAAAGATCCTCAGCTATTTCACAATAGCATGCAGCAACTATCTGACGTGATCGTTTACGATATTTTTTCTCCTCCTGTAGCTTCAAGGGTATATA
>Ga0181555_1003225_pt1 | contig 13154 bp, 12 predicted proteins | sample 011ome_15_FD_145601 | JGI IMG/M metagenome (GOLD analysis project Ga0181555, IMG submission 145601) | Coastal salt marsh microbial communities from the Groves Creek Marsh, Skidaway Island, Georgia - 011504AT metaG (spades assembly) | ecosystem: Environmental > Aquatic > Marine > Intertidal zone...
CTTGGCGCACTGGTTGGAGCAATATTACCCATACGCTTTGGAGCTTCTCCAGTTAAATCAAATACCATAGCATTTGGACCCAAAACGGAAAATAAGCTCTCCCAAATACTTACATCAATTACCTGCCCCTTCTTAGTATTCTGGACGTCCCTATTGTAAACTGCGAACATAGCTGATAGAGCGGAATAAAATCCTGCGAATGTGTCTGCTAATGCAAATTGAGGTAGTGTGGGCATGCCATCCTTCTCACCTGTCATTTCAGCAAAACCACTCATAGCCTCCATAAGAGTACCAAAGCCTGGCTGATTTGCATATGGACCGGTTTGACCGTAACCAGTAACTCTAACAATAATGAGTCTTGGAAATTTTTGTTGTAATTCCTCTATGCTGATTCCCCAGTCTTCAAGCCTTCCTGGCCTAAAATTTTCAATAAAAATATCAGTGTCATCAAGAAGATCCAATAATATTTTTCTTCCCTTTTCCTTTGATATATTAAGCGTAATCAACTTCTTGTTTCTTGCATATGTCTTCCACCATGGATTGATACCATCAACTTCAAAACCAAAATTTCTCAGATGGTCTCCTTTTATAGGGGTTTCAATATGAAGGACCTCAGCACCAAAATCTGCTAATAATCTTCCGCAAAGTGGTGCAGCTATAACTGTTGCACATTCAAGTACTTTTAGTCCTGCTAAGGCGTCAGATGTTTTCGAAATATTGCTCATCACTTAATATGTTGATAGTACGTTTTTTAATGCTAAATTATTTAGCATAAAAACGTTGATATATTATAATGTTACTAAATATTATTAACTTAAAAACAGGGGAATTGAAATGCCAAAAATGACAGGTGGACGATTTATAGCGGAGTTTCTTGAAAAATCTGGGGTTGATGCAGTTTTTTATGTACCTACAATCCTCAGCAGACCACTTGCAGAAATGGATAATATGAAAATCAAGAGGGTTCTTGCGCATGCAGAAAAATCAGCCGCCTATATGGCTGATGGATATGCAAGAGCCTCTGGAAAGCCTGGTATATGTGCAGCTCAAGCAGTAGGTGCTGCCAATTTAGCTGCTGGATTAAGAGATGCACTGATGGGTAACAGCCCTGTGATTGCATTATCGGGAGGCAGGAAGTCTATGGAAAAGCACAAAGGTGCTTATCAAGAAAATGATGATTTCCCAGTTTTTCAAGCTCTAACAAAAGCAAATTTCCAAGTTGACCAAGTTGAAAGATTACCCGATTTAATGCGTCAAGCATTTAGAGAAGCTACAACAGGAAATCCTGGGCCAGTAAACTTGCAACTAGCCGGTAATAATGGTCAAATTGAAGATGATTACGCAGATTTAGAAGTTCTTGTCGAAGAAAGATATGGTAAGGCACCTTCACACAGATTTACTCCCCCACTTGAAGAAATAAAAGAAGCTATAACCAAAATAAATACAGCAAAAAAACCTGTGATTGTTCTTGGAGGTGGAGCAAGAATTTCTGACGCAGGTGATGAGGCTCTTCAATTTTCAAAAAAGACAGGGATACCGATAGCTACTTCTGTAGCGTCTTATAATCTGATCCCAGAGGATTATGAACTTTATATTGGTGTACCTGGATCATATTCCCGTGAATGTACGAATAAAATTCTCTCTGATGCAGATTTATTCATCTTTATCGGGTCTAGCACAGGGGGACAAGTCACACATTTTTGGAAAATCCCATCTAAAGATACTAGAGTTATTCAAATTGGAATAGATCCATCTGACCTTGGTAGAAACTATCCGAATGACATTAGTTTGCTTGGTGACGCTAAAAGCACACTTCAGATGCTTCTAAATGAGGATCTTAATAGACTAGAGATTGAAGATTGGAGATCACACTCAATTAGTTTGGTCCAGAATTGGAAAAATTCACTTAAACCACTAAGGGAGTCCAATAACATTCCTGTAAGACCTGAAAGGATGATGAAAGAGTTATCAGAAATTATACCTGAAGGATCTGTTGTAGTATCAGATACAGGACACACTGCTATGTGGACTGTACAAAACTTATGGCTTAACAAAAAATGGAACTTTATAAGGTGTGCAGGCTCATTAGGATGGGGATTCCCAGCTGCTATGGGTGCTAAGTGTGCTTTTCCAGACAAAGATGTGTATTGCCTTACTGGAGATGGTGGGCTTTGGTATCATTTCACAGAATTAGAAACCGCAGTAAGATGTGATATTCCAACTATAACAATCGTAAATAACAATAATGCTCTTAATCAAGAACACGACATATTTATGAACGCGTATGATGGTAAACCATCAAATAGATGGACCGAAATGTGGTATTTTAATAAGGTTAGCTTTGCAGAACTTGCAAATAACATGGGAGCTTTTGGTATATCTGTAACTGACCCAAATGATATCAAAGACGCAGTTAAAGAAGCAAAAAAATCCAAGAAGCCAGCAATAGTTGAGATTGAAGGTGACGTTAGTGCACTAGCTCCAACAGCATGGTCAAAATAGGTCACTTCTTTAAAGTTTGAATATCTAAGCTCTGTTTTCTAACAAAAACAGAGCTGACAAATTTTATTTAGAAATTTGGATATGAACTATCAGCAGATCAATTACTATGGCTATGGAATGTGTACTAAGATTAGAAATAAAGGTTATTTATCCATTACCCTATTTATAAAGTTAGACATTACTAGTGCTATTTCATCTTCATAGGGCTCCCAATCCTCCCATGAAATCAAATCGACATCCACATCATCAATTGGTAGTTTATGTAACTCACTATTTCCCAACATATTATATGCCTCAATGCCACTAACAGAGTTATGAGTGTTATCGTTTCCTGGGATTACTAGAGATGGAACTTTAATTGAGTCCAATTCACTCTCTGTAATACCCATAACTGGATAATTTGCTCCATCGAGAAATTTACCTAATAAATTTGTTTGAATCTTTATAAATTCATTCACATCCATATCCAATAATTGCTGTTCGATAGTTGGGTTGGTTTTTATATATTCTACAAATCTGTTTGTTTTACATACGGCTTCCATACCGCCTGATTTGGCTGTATCAATAAATACTTCGTAATAATTTTTAGGGAGCCTATTAGCAGCGAACTCTCCGCCAGTAACCCTAATGATAATCATACCTATCAAATCTTCTGGAAAATGTAGGGCATACATAAGTGATGTCCGTGCACCAGAAGATGATCCTGATATAAAAATATACTGTTCATTCAATGATTTAAGTAATTCCCTTAACTCATTAGCCCAAGTTATTTCTTCTGTTTCATTATCATCCAATAGCATCCCAGATTTACCAGTATTTCTTCTGTCATGAAGCAATACCCGTATGTTGTTTTTTGCTATCTTTTTGGCAAGTGATTTCATCTCAATTGAACCTCTTCTTGCCCCTGGCATTAGAGCTAAAATTGGTTTACCTTCTCCAATAATTTCATAATCTATATTTACACCATTTATATTTTTTATAGTCATATTCCACCTATCTAAATCAACATTTTAATTATATAATAAAAAAGAAATATTTAGTAGGGATAATCAAATGAAAGCATATTTTACGGAAGTGATTGATAACCAGAGTAAGCTTTTACCTAGAGACATTGAGATACCAGTACCTCAAAAAGATGAGATTCTGTTCAAAGTTAAATCGACAGCTTTAAACAGAGGTGGCTTTATTGTTGGTGGGGTAATGCATGGGAATCCCAATAAACCTTCTGGAACTGAAGCTGCAGGTGAAATAGTTGGCTTAGGATCAGATATTAAAAATTATAAAATTGGTGACAAAATCATGGGTAGAGTTTTGGGCACCGACTCTGGATCATTTGCAGAATATGCATTGATAAAAGAATATCAAACAATGAAGATACCAGATTCATACTCATGGGAACAGGCGGCAGCAATTCCCGTTAGTTTCCTTGCAGCATATGATGCAATCGTAACATATGGTAAATTATCGAAAGATCAAATTACGCTCATTACATCTATTTCATCGGCTATTGGCGCTTCTGGTCTTGTTATTTCCAAAATTTTGGGCGCCAAGGTTATTGGAACCTCAACTTCGAAAAAGAAACTAGATGCTCTCTCTGATTATGGCATGGATTTCGGGATCATAACACCTGAACAGAATCTAACTAAAAAATTACTAGATCTTTCAAATGGCGGAATAAATCTTGTTGTTAATTGTTTGGGTGGCAGTATTTTTAATGATGCGATGAATGCTCTCTTATTCAAAGGAATTATTGTTAATGTAGGCTACATGGATGGCATAGATACTGTCCCAATAAATATTAGGAAAATACATGCACAAAGATATAGTATTCATGGCATATCAAATGCTTTTGTGACAAAGGATGACATTATTCAGACTGTTGAGGGTTTTAAGAGAGATGTATTGCCATACCTTGATAAAGATAATAATAAGCCAATAATTGATAAAGTATTCCATTTTGATGATATAGACCAAGGTCGTAAATACATGATGAGTAATAGTCAAATTGGTAAAATTGTAATAACAATATAGAAACGGAGAGAGAAATGGTTAAAAAAGTTGGTATAGTAGGAATGGGTCTCATGGGACAAGCATTCATTCTAAATATGAGAAAATCACAGTTTATTATTCAAGGATTTGATGTTGACCCTAATAGAATGGATGAATTAAAAGAACATGGAGGTACACCTGTTAATACTCCAGCTGATGCAGCCAAAGATGTTGACTGTGTAATAATGTCACTGCCAAACAGTACAATTGCGCGTGATGCCGCCATAGGGGCTAACGGGATCGCTGAAGGGGTAACATCAGATAATCTATATATTTGTGATACTACCACTTCAAGACCAGAAGACTCCATATCCCTGTCAAAAGATCTTGCTGAAAAAGGTATAAAATTTTTGGACTCAGCTGTCAGTGGGACAAGTACAATGGCAAGAGCTGGTGATTTAATAGTAATCGCCGGTGGTAACAAAGAAGATTTCGATGTATGTAAGGGATATTTTGAGGGCTTTAGTAGAGCCGCATACTATATGGGTCCTGTTGGATCAGGAGCGAGAACTAAATTGGTTATCAATCTTATACTCGCTGGAAATAGGCTAGCACTTGCAGAAGGGTTAGTTTTAGGGCACAAAGCTGGGCTTGAACAAGAGAATTTATTGGAAGTATTAAAGGACAGTGCAGCATCATCAAAGACAATGATCGATAAAGGTCCAAAAATGATAAATGCTGACTACTCAAAACAAGGGCAAATAAAAACTTCACTTAAAGACAACAGACTGATGATTGAACAAGGACAGATACTTGGGTCACCTACATTAATGACATCTGTTCTTTCACAGATCTATCAAGCCGCATACGAAAAAGGATATGCAGAAAAGGATACTGTATCATTTTATGAAATTCTCAGAGGTATGGCTGGACTTGAAGAACGTGAAGGAATAGATGATGTTCCATTTGGCAAAAAAACTTCAAAATAGTAAAACTTGTTATGAAATATTCAAAGAGTGAATCTAAAGAAGCAGCTAGAGAGTTATTGAGGGGAATATGGACTGCCATGCCATATTGCTGGGATGAAGATGATAATTTTGATGATGCTGCCAATCGATCAAATATGGATCATGTAATCGAGAATATAAAAGTTAATGGTCACTATTGCTCAGGTAATATCGCTGAATTCTGGTCAATGCCTGATAATGAAAGAATGCATGCACATGAGGTAATGCTTGACCAAGCACGAAATAGGATCCCTATGATCGCAGGGTGTCACCATCAGTCAGTAAAGCAAGTAGTTACACTAGCAAAACATGCTCAAGAAATTGGTTATGATTTTGTGATTATACTTACGCCATATGTTGCGGCTAGAGATGATGAAACTGTCTATCAATTTTATGAATACATCTGCTCAAGAGTTGACATTGGTATAATACTATTTAACGTTCCTCAAAATTGTCATCCAATAAATGCCAGTCTCGCAAAAAGGCTATCAAAACTTCCAAACATCTGCGGATATAAGCAAGCTGATGGATCGCCAGCTTCTACTCACTCAATAATAGACTCTGTAGGAAAAGATATAGTGATATCTGTGGCTGATGAGGCCCCATGGCTAACTAGTATTACTCAACTCGGACTGCAGTGGCTAGTAAATTACAACCCACATCTATACCAATCAAAAGATTGGTTGCCGCTAAAAGATTACACAGATGCTGCATTAAATGGTGAGATAAATAGAGCCACTGAAATTGCTAAATCAATTCAACCACTCAGAGAACTCCATGCAAAATGGATTATGGGATATTGGAATAGTGGAAGAATGCCAATTAGTGAAATGAAATATTGGCAAGAACTCATTGGCATGAAAGGTGGAAGGACAAGGCCACCAGTTATTGAAATAAGTGATGAAAAAAAACAGGAGTTAAAAGAAGATCTAAAAAGTACAGGGTTATTTAATATTATTTAGTCTTTGTCCAATAAATTTGCATTCAACTCATCAATAGAATTAACTCCTAATAGGGCTATGTCCCTATCAATTTCTTCCATTAATAATTGTATAGAGTGTTCAACCCCCTCTTGACCTGCTATAGAAGCTGCATATAAGAATGGTCGCCCAATAAAGACAAAATCTGCCCCAATAGCCAAGGCTTTAATGACATCCGTACCTCTTCTGAAACCACTATCAACAAATATTTTACAGTCACCTTTCATTACTGGTCTTATATTCTCCAAAGCTTTGATAGATGATATAGCTGAGTCAAGCTGTCTCCCGCCATGGTTTGATATTATAATAGCATCTGCACCCATGCTTTGTGCTTTAACCGCATCATCAGTATTTAATATCCCCTTTACTATAAGATTACCATCCCATAAATCTCTTATCTGCTTTAGATGCTCCCAGTTCAAGTTAGACCTTTTACCAAAATCACGATTTATGGAAGCTGAAAAAACTGGCTCCCCTCTATCAGCAAGAAAATTCTCAAAGTGAGGCATACCATGGATTAAAAGCGTTCTTAAAAATGTATTTAAAGTCCACTTGGGCCTGATCATTCCATCATACATTAATCTAAATGACGGTCTTAATGGAGTTGAGAAACCATTTCTAAGATTATTTTCTCTACCTGCTAAGACTGATACATCCACTGTTAGAATAAGTGTCTTAAAGCCTGCATTTTTAACACGAAGAACTAACTTTTCAACTTTATCGTGATCACCTGGTAAATAAGCTTGGAACCATGTCTCAGGTGCTAATTTTATAATTTCTTCCATTGGAATTAGGGATGATCCACTAATGATCATTGGTATATTCATATTTCTAGCAGCTTCTGCAAGAACTATATCACCCCTGTAAGCGGCAAGCGCGCTGACTCCCATTGGTGAGATACCAAATGGCGCATTCCATTTATTACCGAACAGTGATGTAGTGATTGATCGTTCCGAAACATCCCTCAAGATATTTGGTATAAATTTTATTTTTTGCAGGTCATGGGAATTGTTATCAAGTGTTTGATTTCTTTCAGAACCACCTGAAATATAACCAAAAACTGGCCTTGGTAAATGCCTCATTGCATAATATTCTAGATCTTCTAGTGCAAAAACTTTATTTAATATTCTTGGCTTTTTTTTCATGAAATTAAAGTTGGATTAAATAAGTATATTCAACGTTAACAATATTTGATTTTCTGATATAGTAAATACTTAAGAAAAAAAATACAAGATATACATATGTTTGATCTAGAAAATTTAATTGAAGAATGTGATGCGCGCATCGATAAAATAAACAACCACAAGGCTGTCATTGACATACTCTCAAAAGCAGTAGAAGACCCAATTGGTATATTCAAGAAACTTGGTGAACCAACAAAAGGTGGTATTCAAAAACTATACCAATCCGATAAATTCTCAATATTAAACGTAATTTGGACGCCTAATATGACAATTATGCCCCATAATCATAATATGTGGGCTACAATTGGTGTTTACTCGGGACGTGAGGATAATATTTTTTGGCGACGTTTAGATAATAAAGAACACGGTAAAATTGAAGCAGCTGGTGCAAAATCACTCGAAAAATTTGATACTGTTCCACTGGGCAGTGATATTATTCATTCTGTAATTAATCCAACAAATAAATTTACTTGTGCAATACATGTATATGGCGGTGATTTTTTTGATACTCCTAAGAGTGAATGGGAACCCGACACATTGGTTGAAAGTGAATATAAGGTTGAACACTCACATAAAGTCTTTGATGAAGCAAACAAAAGAGCCCAGATAACTTCTAAATAATTTCTATAACTTCTCCTGTATCACCTGATTTTACAATCGCTTCAAATATCTCAATATTTGCAATCATCTCATCAGTTGAAATTGGATATTTTTCGCTGTTAACTACAGCATCATGCCAACACTCAAAATTTTCAAGTACAGTATTTGTGTGAGCATGTGTAGTTATAATTCTATCACCCCCTTCTTTACAAAGAACGAGTTCGCCTGGATCATCATGTTCAAAATTATTAACTTCTCTCGCTTCAATCCAACCCTTATCACCAAATACGGTATATCTACCATAAAAGGGAGTGGCAATAGATACCGAAACAATACCTGTAATCCCATTCAAAAACTCTATATTTGCAGACATTGTATCAATTCTTGGCTTTTCGTACGCAATACTTGACATGGTTGAATACACCTTCTTTGCCCTGCCAAACATATGGACCATAAAATCTGTTAAATGAATTCCTCTTGCAGTAAAGCCTCCTCCAGGTGCATCTATTGGACTGAATCTCCAATTATCTTTATCAAGTGTTTTAAACAAATCATGACTGAAGTTAGTTTCAACATGAAGCACATTTCCGATATCACCATTTCTTACATGTTGAAATAAACTTTTCATTGCAGATTCATAGCGTCTCTCATGCCCTAACCCAAGCACAATTCCTCGGTTATTACATACCTCTATTGCATCTTTGGCATCTTGCGAACTTAATGAAAGTGGTTTTTCACAAAAAATTTGTTTTCCAGCTTCCGCAGCTTGCATAATATGAATGTGATGAAGTCGATTAGGCGTTGCAAGAATTACAGCATCTATATTTTGATCTTCAAGAACAGATTTATATGAGTCCCTCAGTTCAATATTATATTCTTTTCCAAAATCAGAAAGGTTGGATAAGTCCTCATCAACACCACAAATAACATTTATTTTTTTACTTTTGGTAAGGTTTTTTACAATTACCTTACCCCACCAACCCAAGCCAATTACAGCTGCTTTCATAGAAAAATCTCCTTCATGATTTTATTTATAAGTATACCCATCAATATTTTTTCTTTATTGTTAATAATAGCGTTATCAACGAAATAATCCCAAAAATTGAAAATGATATTAGGGTATTCTCTATGCCTAGAATGTCACCAAAAGCACCCATCAAAATAGAGCTAATTGCTGCAAGACCAATAACAAGAAGAATCCATAGACTCATAACCCTGCCTCTGTATGTGTCATTAAGCTCTAGTTGGACAACAGCCTGAAGATCTATTCCATTAATAGTCATACAGAATCCCATTATGAATATAGCAAAAAGTGCGACATACCAATTAGAAGATATACCGAGAATTATAACAGCCAATAAGCCAAGAAACGATGAAAAATAAACTCTAAAAGGAATACCCCTTTCCTGATTTTTTGACCTTCTCATAGCAATAAATATGGCTGCGACAAGCGCGCCTGCACCTGCAGTTGCCATCATATGTCCAAGACCTTCGGGACCAACACTAAAGATCCCTCCCGCTATAGCTGGAAGAATTTCAATTGCTCCACGAGCAAAAAGAGAATAGAGCGCTGTAATTGCGCAAGCCTCTAAAATGACACTGTGACTAATAGCAAATTTTGCACCATCAAAAAACTCTGACAAAATATTCTTTCTCTCTTTTTCTTCTGAAACTTTTTCAGCCACTTTAATAGTGATCAGTGCAATTGGCATAGCTAATAAACACAAGAAATTTATAAAAATTGTAAATGAAAAACTGGTAAATTGAATTAAAATACCTGCAAATGCAGGACCAAGTAGTCGAGCGGTATTGAAATTAATCCCGTGTATCGCTAATGCATTAACAAGATTTTTTTTTTCAATTATTCTTGGAACGAGGGTATGTCGAGTAATTCTATCCGCGCTTGTAAATATACCAATTACAAGTGCTATGATGCATAAATTAATAATATTCAATAAATTGAAAAAATATAACACCCACAAGAATAGTACTGTAGCTGATATGATAGACTGTGTATAGATTGCGAATTTTTTTATATCAATACGATCAACTATCACCCCAAATATGGGACCTGCAAAAATTGTTGGGGCAAAAAGTAGAAAAGATAAAAAACCAACCCAAGATGCAAGATTTGTTAATTCCCAGCCAAGCCATCCAATAATCACTCTATTAATCCATAGCCCATTCATTGCAAAAAAATTACCTGCAGTATATTTTTGAAATTCCTTACTTTGGAAAGAAGGGAAACTGATTGATAAATTCATTTTTTTTATCTTAAACTTTGGATATTAAGTGGCCTAGCAGAGAGTATTTCTTATTTTTATGTTCCAAATAAATGTTTTTTACCCTATAAATTATAGTTAGTAAAATTAATTTTTTGAGTTTTGAAACTCAAACAAAAATATGGGAGATTTATTGATGCGTACACCAAGATTAAATAGAGACGGACATCAGTGGATATATGACTGGATTGTTAAGGAAACAGGTCGTGTTTTTCACTGGGATGAAGAAGGAAGAGAATTACTGGCACAGTTAAAAGCCATGGTCAGATCTCCAAGCATCTAGGTAGACAAGGCCAGAGGCTAGAAAAAGTTGCTCAAGAAGAAGAGGCAGCAGGTCATAAATCAACTGCTTTCGATTTATATTACAGGGCTTCTGCAAAATTTGCTGCTGCACAGCATCCAGTTTTAGAGACAAATGATGAAAAAAGATACCTACATGGCAGATGTATAGCCAATTTCGAAAAAGTAATTGAACTAGCCCCATATACAATTGAAAGAGTTGAAGTTCCATTTGAAGATATGCAACTACAATGTAATTTCTTTTTATGCCCTGGCGTGGATGTCGCACCAACAATGATATTCATTCCTGGATGTGACATGACAAAAGAAATGTGGCCTGACCCAAAAGTTGTTGAAGCGCACGCAAGAGGGATGCATCTACTTGTTATTGATGGACCTGGCCAAGGCATGAGTAATTTACGTAATCAAAAGCTTACTCATGGTAATTATGAAAAAGCAGTATTAAGTATTGTGGATTGGTTAGAAACAAGACCAGAAGTTGATAAAGATAAAATTGGTATATTTGCTGTATCAATGGGTTCACATTGGGGTCTTGAAGTTGCTGCTTCTGGGGATCCTAGAATAAAAGGTGTGGTCGGACCATGGGCCTCATATCTGGATAAATATTACATTTTGGATACTTTTTCTCCAAGGTATAAACAATTATTTGGCTATCTAACAGGCGCTCAAAGCGAAGAAGAACTTGATAAGATTGTTGCACAAATGACTGTTGAAGGAAGAGAAAAAGATATTAAATGTCCAATACTTCTTACAGTTGGAGAATATGACTCAAGAAGTCCAGTTGAATTGGTCTATAACTTCTATGATAAAGTTACTGCACCAAAAGAATTATGGGTTTATGAGGATACATATCACCAAGCAGTTATGTTCAAAGGTACAGGACAAGATCGACATGATTGCCATATGATGTGCATGGATTGGCTTGTAGATGTTTTCAATGGAAAAATAAAAGCTGGTCATGATAAGAAAATGTATCTTAGAACAAATGGTAGTGGACCAAATGCTAAGCAAGGTGAGAATAAAGATGCCATGCATTGGTGGGAATAATAAACTTAATGCCCAGTCAAACTTACTTTGACTGGGCAACATAAACTGATATAGAAATGGAGAAAGTGCATGACAAAACATGATATTGAGATGAGACCATATGGTCCAACAGCTGGTAGAGATCACGTAAGTGGAATATCTCAAAGACCAAAAACATTAACTGTTGACCTACATAATCATGTCAGAACACCTGCATCTGATGATTTGGTGAAGCCACATTTACCAAAGGATTTCCATCCGTCAGTTGGCGTTGCAAGCGAATTAACAAAACAGGTAAATAAGAAACAATTTGAGGACAGAGAGGTTCCATTTACGGATATAAGTGTGCGATTAGAACAAATGGATAAATCCTTACTTGATGTCTCAGCCCTATCATGCTCTCCACAGCAATTTTACTATATGGTAGATAAAAATCTTTGTGCCGAATCTTCCGAAATCATAAACAATAACATTGCTTCAACTGTAAAAACAAATCCAAAAAGACTTACTGGACTCGGGACCGTTCCTCTGCAAGATACAGATCTAGCAATCAAGGAACTAGATAGATGCGTAAATGAATTAGGTTTCAGAGGCATTCAAATTGGAGCTAGAGTGGGAAAAGATGAGCTATCAGCTGAAAGGCTTGAACCCTTTTGGAAAAGATGTGAAGAGTTAGACATATTAATATTCATCCATCCATCTTCATTTTACAGTGACAGATTTGGTGAGCACTATATGCTAAATGTTATCGGTAACCCATTAGATACCACAGTCGCAATACACTATCTAATCTTTGACGGTGTAATGGAACGATACCCAAATATTAAATTTTATCTATCACATGGGGGAGCATTCCCTGCAAGCTATGCAGCAAGAATGGATCATGCGTATGGGGCAAGGATTGATTGCCGTCAGAAGATATTTAAAAAACCAACTACCTATCTCAAAAAATTCTATTTTGATACTCTAGTGTTCTCTATTGATCAGTTAGAGTTTCTAATTAAAAAATATGGAGCTGATCATATTGCAATAGGAACTGATTACCCAGCTGACATGGCAGAACATGATCCAGTAGAACACGTGTACCAAATAGATGGTATTTCTGAAGAAGAAAGGGAGAAGATTTGTGGACTTAATGCATTGAGGTTACTAAATTTATCTGAAGATGATTTTAGCTAGAACTCAGGTATTTTTGTTAAATCTTAATTTATTTGATGCTAAGAAAAAATATTGAGCAATTAAATTCTATTTCAAATGATCAAGCTAATAATTTGGCTTTATCTT
>Ga0181555_1003274_pt1 | contig 13006 bp, 9 predicted proteins | sample 011ome_15_FD_145601 | JGI IMG/M metagenome (GOLD analysis project Ga0181555, IMG submission 145601) | Coastal salt marsh microbial communities from the Groves Creek Marsh, Skidaway Island, Georgia - 011504AT metaG (spades assembly) | ecosystem: Environmental > Aquatic > Marine > Intertidal zone >...
TGCCATTCTAATTTCTCGGTCAACATTCATCACTTCTACCACTGCGTGACCTTTAGATCTTCTCATCATTTTTTCTCCTCTTAATTTAGTTAATTTTTTAGTGTTTTGTGGCGCGCTCAAGGCCGATAAATTCATGTGCTTCAATCACTTTTTGCAGCTGTTTTAACGCCCGCATTTTATTAAGCTTTTCATAAGCCTCTGCATCGTTCTTTGCGGGTACTGATAACACCACATCAAATGTAAAACTAATATCTCTTAATTGCTTCATAATGCACTCCTATCAAGGTTTTAAAGAATAATTTAGCTAAATCCAACACCCTTAAATTCAGAGAATAAAAGCCCCATGTTGATTAATAAAAAACAACAATAATTATAAAAAATAGACTTTAAATTCGATCTGAATTAGCAGTAATTGTAGCGCAAAATGAATGAAGAATTAATGAAGTTTTGGTGTGTTTTTTCAATAAGCTTTTTAGCCCAATCAGGGCTTGATTTTTGCCTCAAAAAAAATTATCACAAATATAGCTTAAATATAATATTTTTATTGGTAATAGGATTGCCATCAATAAAGCTCTTAATGCCTACTGATTTGTTTTTATTAATTGTAAATAATTGTGTTTTTTCAGTAATCATTTTGTATGTACTTATTTGCTAATACTGGCTTGAGACAACTCTGTAAGTGTCACTGCAAAAGGTCTGGCAGCATTAGCTCTATCAGGGACATAGCCTGATAACTTTTTAATATCCCATATGGCATTGTTAAAATCACTTTCTTTTGCTTTTTCAATTTTATAAACCAAATAGTTGGCGCAACTTGGTTCAGATGGATAGCCTTTAGCTAATAAATCTTGCTTACTCATTATTTCCGGATCTTTTCCTACCACCCTCCAAATGTCGCCAACCTTAAATTTACTTGATGTTCTAAGTAATAAATATTTAGCGCCAGCCTCTTTCACGCCAAAAGCTTTCAAACCTTTTGTGTCTAATCTAATATTATACAAGCCTCTATCTTTTATCCATTTATATTGACTTTCATCCTTATAAAACCCAACCAAAACAGTTGCGTCACTTGGTGGGGTGGAGCGCACACCTTCTAAATTAAATTCAGGAATTAACTCATTGATTTTATACTTTTTATCAGGTTTATCTTTATGAACATTGTATATGTGAAAAGTTAATTGTTCGCGCTGTGAAGCTCTATTACTAACATGATCTATCACCTCTAAAATAAAGGATTTAACTAAATCTAAGCCCTTTCCATTGTCAGAAGGAGAGATGGGAAAGGCACCCAATCCTGGAACAATCTCATGAAAACTTTCAAATGTTTTTGAATTACTACCAGGATATAAAACATAAGCACCGACAGTTCTTCGAATTGCATCTTTATAAGCATGCATTTTTAACAAATCAGCCCGCTTATATTTACCTTGTTTTTCTTGTTTTTTTTCTGCATTCAGATCGTCATCTCCATCTACTATATTCGAGTTTAAATACTCTAAACCATCAACTCTATATTTAGCATCAAAATGCACATGCACCATTAATTCTTGCTTTTCGGCCTCTTCGTCTGAAAATTCTGAAGGCCATATTGAAAGCGTGTAATCTGGCCTCATCTGCCTAGTCCAACTTCCTGACTTGGGATAGTCGGATTTATTAAACGTTCTGTTATAGCTATAAAGTATCTCTAAATCCCGACCTTTGTGATTGTATGTACCATGAATAGCAACATGCTTCCCTTCTCTTAACTTCAATCCAAGACCATCTTCAGTATTGGATATTAATTTATTGCCCACCTCATCATGCTTAACATCAAAAACATCTTCGACCAACCTAAGTAATTTAAAAAACAACCAATATTCATACATAGTAGCAACATCTCGCTTTCCCACTTCATACGAATCATTATCTTGTGCATCCCAAGACAGCTTGGCTGCCAAATCATACATTAGCCACACTCTAAGTATTTCTCTATACCCTTCTTTACGCTGCAGCACAGGATTATTTAAAGGCAGTGAATATAAATCACCAACTTCTAGAAAAACATTATGACTCAAATATTCAGAAAACTTATTTTCAAGAATCTGCACTTCAGTATAAATGTGATGACTCGTATCGCCCTGGTTTTCGATATGTTGAGATAAAGAGCTGCAAAATCTCCCAAACTCGCTTAACACATATTTAACAAATCTATTTTCAACAGTATCCACTGTATCAACTTTAGTTATCATGGCTAACCTAGCCGGCACTGAGCGCAAAGAGGATGGATGAGAATCAGGCAGCTTAATCCTATTGTCACCAGAAGCTATCTGCCTAATATGGTTTGAATTTATGCGCCCCACACGACGAATATCTTTATCTTCGACTACTTCCTTCCATGTAGTAACAGGCATCGAAATAACTCTATGAACTGCATTACGAAAATCATCAGAATCAATAATGGATTTAACAAAAGCAAATTTTTGATATAGTGTTTTAGACGAAACCTCATAATCAACAGAAACCGCTTGGGTAACTGGCGATGTATGCTGCATTAACAATTCTACACACTCATCAGTAATATCCTCAAGCATAGAACGATACTCGCTACGATATTCAGCCTTGGTAGAGCGAATCTCAACACCAACCTTTACCTTACTGTCATTTTCTAAAACAGCAGTCAACTCAAGTCTGCCTACATAATTCCCAGGGGTAATTCGACCTCTATTGTTGTTTGATCCTTTTAACGGTTCTACAACTTTGGGGATTTTATCCAATTGGCATTTTGGATTGCTAAGCTCATAATCATAACTATAGCCCTCTAAAAGTTGGACAAAATCCTCTCCATTCGTTTTCGCCTCATCATCAGCTAGCTTTAACAAGGTATTCCTATCTAGATCGGAATTTGCAAATATAATTAAGTCGCAACCATCACATAGCTTTAAGGCAACTTTTTTTTGAGAGAGCTGTGATAGATTTGAGGGCATTATGCCTCGGCAAAACTCGTAAAACCGTCTGCCATAATGCGTTCATGCATTCTTTTAAGTTTCTCATAAGAAATTGGGTATTTTATATCGTCTTCAGATACATCTTTAAAAGCATCCTCTCTACTTGTATCGTACAAGCATTGTTTTGCTAGAATAACCAATATTCTCTGTAATTTGTTACGTGACCCATGAAGCTTTGGCAGCAATTTCTGCACTATTGCTGCGTCAATCGCATCGTGTTCATCAATGACACCATTCATACTATTATATATACCGACAAACCTACTTATTTCAGAAGCTGAACGGTACCCAAACTCCGCGCCTACTGCTTGTAGATTGTTAAAGAACGGCATTAATTTATCACTTAAACCCTCTACTTTTTCTGTTTCACCTAACGCTATTGATACAAAATCTTGTGCCATATGCGCACCCTTTCCATTGAGTTTTTTCATATCTAGGTTAATTGAAGAATTTAAATAATCATTCATTTCGTCTTTAGTTACTCTAAACTCAATAACATTTGCCCTGTCAAGTACTTTAGGGCTAAACATATAGGTTGTCTCATCAACGTTAACCGTACCAATAATAAATAAATTTTTAGGCAGTGTAACTTGTGAAGGAACTCCACTCCACTCCTTATCTCCAGAATGCAGTGATATGGTTGAATTTACAGATTCCATTGCTGATAAAAAATCAGCAAAATACCTCTCAACATGTGACATGTTCATTTCATCAAGAATCAAAAAATATGGGCTTGAAGGGTCATCTTGTGCACTAAGAATTAAATCTAAAATTTTAGAGTCTGGCTTAACATATGACTCCGAATCTAAAGCATTTGGATAGCCAAGCAATGACTCTCTGTTTGTCCAATCTGCACCAACTGAAACCATACAAACTTGCTTCTTTGATTTGGATTTAGTGTCAACCTTGCCTCTTAATGCAGCCTTCTCCAAAGCAAGAGATTTTAAAATGCTATGGAATGAATTATGTGATTTTGAGTATGTCATCTCGTCTTTATGTTTTTCAAGAACCTTATCTTGTATGGTTTGTGATGGGGTGTCAATATCAAAATTGTTATTAATTATGACATCAGTCCAAAAATCAATCAACTCAAGAGGAATTATTGCCTTTGACTTTCCTTCACTTTCAACTGTTATATTTGTACTAGATATATCTTGAACAATGTAACTAGCTTTTTTTGCCGACAGCTTCTGATTTTTTGTAAAAACTTGTTGTGTACCAACATCATTTGTTATCCAACTAGAAAAAGCCTCTGCTAATTTAGTTTTTCCTGATCCGGACAATCCTGTCAAAATTACAAAAGGCTTTGCTTGCAAGGCGGCAATAAATCGTTGAGTCAATATTTCAGATAATCTCAAACCGCATGCATCAAGTGAAGCGTTAAAACTTGATGTATCAAATGCACTGCGACTTATTATGCTGTATTCGTAATGTGGCTCGCTCACCCCATCTTCTTCTACTAGCTGGTGGTTAGACCTTTTTTCGAACAATTTATTAATGTAATTATAACCATCATAATTTGTAGAAATGTGTTCACAAAGATAATCATTATCACGCCTTTTAAAAATTAAAATATCCCCCACTTGAGCATTAATTTCGCTAAATAAATCTTTTAAAAAAATACGGTATTCATCCCTAGTTTCTCTTTTTTTGAACTCTATATTAAATGACTTGGTGTTATCAAGAAGAACAACATTCTTTCTTACACTCTGACCATTATTAAGATTTATATGAAAAAAATCTTGTATTGCCTCCATGCTAAAGGTAGGAGTTCTACTTACATCTTGATTAATAATTTTTTTTAGATAAATCATACAAAAACCCTCTCTTCTATAAAATTAGATCGTCCATTGTTGAGCAATAGCCTTAGCTAAACCTGGAAAAGTCTTACTTCTCAAAGTTTGCCTTTCAGCACCAGTTTTGGCCTTTACTAGAGCATCAGAATACCACTTAGGCTGACTCTTTCCACTCTTAAATACAATTCTTTCTCCTTTTCCAACAATGTTTGTTGGTGTTAAATCAGGTAGATTTTTTGTCCAAAAGCAAGTGGTCTTTGTAGCTTCATCGCCAAACATCCAGGGTTGGACAGTTTGGTTTGGTTTCCTGTATCTACTACTAATAATTCCGACAGGATTCTCTACAGCAATCTTGTCAATTGGAGCTTCTAGTAATTTAATAAAGAAATTAACAGCTTCCTCTCTATGTTGGACCCTATTTGGAAACTTGGGATGTGGCCGCCTATCTTTAGTTGGCAAATCTTTATCATCAGGATGGTAGTACCACCTAGCACCGCTCACTGCAAGGTAAGTGCAAGGCGGATGTGCAATCATTAAATCCCACTTTTTAGATGATTTTAATGTTTTACCATTTTGCAATTTTCCACCATAACTCTTAATAACTTCGAAAACATCGCAATTAAAATGCCATTCTGGATGATTACCACTACATGGTAGTAAATCGCAACTGTAGGCCTCATGACCTAGTTTCCTTAACTCTTTTGTTACTGCCTGACTCTCTTCACAAGCAACTAATACTTTCATGTGATTTCCTTTAAATAATCATAAACCCCATTAGCCAAATACTCAGCCATTTTAGGTGGAACGGCATTGCCTATCATCTTGTAACAAATCCCGCTACCACCAATAAATTCAAAATCATCAGGGAAAGATTGAAGTAATGCCGCTTCTTTTACAGTAATAGATCTAGCCTGCTCTTGATCGGGGTGTATGAACATTAAGCCATCTTTATATAAATGAGCAACAATTGTCGGGGATGGCTTATTCCAATCTAGATTTCTATACTTAGCGTGATTGGATTCTTTGTTCATTAATTTATTATAAAAATCAATTTTTTCTGAGGAGCTCTTGCTATTCATGTCATTAGAAATCCACTTTCTAAAAATCTTTACATCTCTATCGTTATGAAACCTTGGAGTGTGGTGTAAATCATCAGATGTTCCGTCTCGATTTTGATGTGATATATTCTTACCACCTTGCTTGGTACTCGCCCCCAATGGATGAAATTTTTCAAGACTTCCTATTGCATCTCTAACTGTCAACTTTTCAGATTTTTTTTGATTGTCAATTTTTTCATAAACTTCATTAAGCGATAAATTTTCAGATTTCTTAACACCAATTATCATCAATCTTTTTCTTTTTTGGGGGACTTGAAAATCATCAGCTGAATAAATATTATTTTTGAGATTGTTAGATTCTGATATTTGATATCCGATATCAGAAAAAGCTTGGTAAACTCTATCTGTAACCTTTATCCCGCCAGGCTTAGCACTTAACATTCCAGGAACATTTTCGAAAATAAAAAGCTTAGGCTTAAATTCATTCACAACCTTAACAAAACTTTCAAATAAATAGTTTCTATAATCATTTTCCATAGAATTTTTGTCTTGAGCTCTACCAGCAATAGAATATGCCTGACAAGGAGGGCCGCCAATAATAATATCCACTTTTTTATCCTTAATCAGACCTCTTAAACCTTTATCTATTAACAGATTATGATTGGTGAGGCCGTATTCTTCAATAAGCTCATCACTCCAATTTCCGTCAATAAGGCTATCCGTTTCTTGAATATCAAAATGTACAACGTGCTTTAATGCTTCTTCTTCAGAGTGCTGCCACTTTGTTTGAAGTCTATTTCTAAGAGTTTTTACCATTGGCAACTCCCATTCAACGTGAGCCAGTCCTTCAAATTTATTTGAAGCTAAAAAACCTTCACTTAAGCCGCCGCAACCAGCAAATAAATCTATAAATGTATACTTATGTGGCATATTATATTTATCTAAAAACAAACAGTAATTTTATAGTTTATTCTTCTAAAAATTTGTCAAATTCTTTTGGCAAAATATTTAAAATATCAACAGGATTCATTTCGTAGAAATCATAGGTTCTTGAGAACTGTTGGTGTACTGCTGCAAATCTACGCGCATGACTACTAGCTCCTTTTTTTGCCATCCCTGTCTCTTTGTCAAAATACAACCTTGTTATAGCCTGCATAATTGGCTTGCAAGATATCAATTCTTGCCTAGATACAAACTGCTCTATGAAATCACCGTGCACATTCACATTTCCAGACAATACACCATAGAGCGCTTCTTTATCTCCAGGATATCTTTTATAAACTAACCAAGGGCTAGCAAGTAGGTGGCGATGAAACTTATGATGATGATCGAACGCAGGAACCCATCTATTTATATCTCCAGGCTTATATGCTCCATGTTTATCTTTTGCGCATACTACATCAAAGTAATACAATGAAATCCAACACCATAAGGCTTTATCATTTTGAGTACTACTTTTTACATCCTTTAATAAATTAAATAAATATTCCGCAACTTCAATTTTACTTTTTGGAAAATTTGCAGGATCTGTGCAACCAACATGTGGCTTAACCACTTCGCTATTATTTAGAATCTCAACCCTTAAGGAAGGGGCGTCAATTTCATTAACATTGTCAATAAAGTTATAAAACTTTTCAACACCTTCTTTTGTTAATTTTGACAACCATGTAGTATTCATGCATCCTCTCCTAGAGCGGCCACCAAGTTAGTTGATAATTTATTATTTCTGCCAAAAACTGCCACCACGTCGTCAATCCATTCGTATTTTTCTTGTTCACCCATACTTTTAAGCTCATCTTGTGTTAAAGATTTCTTTGTACTTTGCTTGCAAAATGAAAGCCAATCCATTCTCCAATCCACCCCTGTTTCCGTACTTTCATAATCAATTATCACGCTATCATTTTCTATTAATAATATCCTGACGAGAACCTCTCTAAATACTGCAGGTAATATAAGACCAGAAAAAATAGGATCCGAAGTAAGTCTATCCTTGCCAATAGATGTATCAATTAAAACTGTCGGATTTTCTTCATCATTAAACTCGACACTCCAAACCCCTCCGTGCAATTCAGCGGGCCTAACATTGATAATGGAGTCACCATTTTGCCCATCTTTGCTTGGTCGAATTCTATCAGCTAGACCTTCTAGCTTAGACCCTTTATTGCTCACAACTTTAATTCTAAGAAGGACACTCTCTTTATCATCAAAGTCAGAGAGAAGAAAATTTTGGCAACCCTTAATATCCTTTACTATTCCGCATTCAAATCTCATGTAAGTATTTCGATTGTAAGCTTCTACTCTCACTTTAGAATCGATGGCGTACCCTAACTCAATAAACTGTGGAAAAGTAATCTCTAAGCCAATCCCTTCTTTTTTTTCCTCTAAAGAAATCAAAAAATCATCTCGAAATATCCTTTTTCTATCAGTATAGTTAAAACTACGCATTTTTTACCCTTGCACTCTTAGTTGTAATTTTTAAATCTCTTTTAGTATCAAAACCTTTAACACTGATATAAAAATCTTCTTTATCTGCATTAAAAACAATATTGTTATCCGAAATTTTAAAGTCGGAAACATTAAACTTTTCAAAATCCATCTCTGCGAGATTAAAATCAGCAATATTCCATTTTGTAAATGGATTACCTCTTACCAAGTCATAGCCCACTTGAATGGTAAACTTTCTCATTGACTTGATACCCTCAGCTCCTGTTACCTTAAAACCGTTCATTAAAGGAATTTCCTTGAAATACGTTTTTCTAGGCGGTGGTATATCATCAGGCGGGATCTCAAGGTTATCGCCGTTAAGCTTGTCCACTTTCCTCCCCTTGTTGTTACTTTTACGATCTACATAGAAAAAATTAGATAAAGTGGTCGAGTCGTCTTTTTCATCTTCAAACTGAAGAATTCCTAAAATTTTTTTAACACTCAAAGATACGTATCGTAAAAGATACTCTCCATAATAATATCTACCTTTAAAATTTTGAGCGTATTGATCCCATTCTGTATGGGCCGGTGTTTCTGATTGACCTAATAATTTTGCTAGATTCTTATCTTTGACAATCACCATTGAAACATGGCCTGGAGTTTTATACTTTGTTGCCCTAGTAATAATTAGCTTGTCTCTAATAACAACAGGATTCGTAGAGCCATTTTCTTTTTTAAGTATTACATGAAAGAAAGAGTTAATGCGGTCCTCATGCTCTTTTCTATAAATAGCCACCGGAATTTTTACAATGGCAACACCCATCTCCAAATCGGTCAAAATTTTTTGTATGGCATTGTTTTCGAATAGACTATCACTCCATTCATGTTTCTTCCCTGAAGGGCAAGCTAAAACCGTCAAATTTTTTTGATTTTCATTTTTACCTACAATTGGAGACTCGTAAAATTCAGTTGTTAACTTTACTTTTAGCTTTAGAGATGGGTCAATCCCATCTATTCGGTCTACCTGATTTAATAGATTATCACTATTCAAAGAAATAACTTTATCATTATTATTGACAATTTCGGCCTCAATAATTCCACTCATAATTGATGGATAATATTCCTCGACAATACATCTAGCTATTTCTGTGTGTGTTATCTCACTATCAATCCATGGAATTACAATAGATAGGCCACTCTCACTAATTCTGTTTAATTTAAATTCATTTTTAAAATTGTCAATAACCCCTTGGTTATCAATAGGCATTTGAAACTTATCTTCAAATTCTCCATACCACCCATCCGGATGAAAGGTTTTTTCACCTACTTGATGAAACTTTAAAGTACTTTGCCCTACTAAATATGTTTTTTGGTCGTCAGATCTTGTGGTCAATGCAAATATACTTCTAATTCTACTACACATTGGGAATACTATTTTCCCCAGCCCATGACTACCTAATTTATCTAGTTTTCCACTTTCACCCTCGGCACGAAAAAAAGAATAAAAAGGATTTTCCACCCCTGCTTTGCGAGAATTTTGTCTTATATCACCCTTAAGCCCTGTTGTGTTAAAGTCTTCAACAACTAAATAGCTACACTTGTCACTTCTATTGGGCGTATCTACAAGTCCGTTGCCATCAGATTCATAATGCCTCCACACCTCCTCACCAAACCACTTTTTACTTTGTTCATACAATAGTGCATTATCTCCATCATTAAGGGAAAATCTTATTCTTATCGGCTTTTCACTATCAACCTGGGCATCTAATGAGTTTTGAATTGACTCGCGAACCAATGCACTTACTTCTGTACCTGAGTGAAAAAAACCATCTTGAATTGAATTCTTGTTTTTTTCATGTGGTAGTTTTTCTATATATTTCCAATAACCCATATTTTCTCAACTATATTAAATTTTAAACTCTGAACTGCATAGTGACCTATTCTTGCCTTAATTGAAAGATATCAAAAAGCTTGATATCAGCCCTTTGGCCATTGATTTACAATAAACACCATATATACTTTTTAATTTTATTCATTTAGGATGCACATCATTCTTTTTCTTTACAAATAACTTGTACTGTCGCCTCTTTTGCTTCAGTAACAATATCGCTAATTTCTTTAGCGCCATTTGATTTTCTAACTTGATAATCTACCATATTTAGATCCATAAAGATCTTGGCCATGTTTGATTTAATGGCGAAATTTACGTTTTGCGCCGGCCTACTGCCTGTAATCTCTGCAGACGTTTCTAGCCTTGAAACAATAACACCAATCACATTGCCATTATCATCAAGTAGTGGGCCGCCTGAGTTGCCAGGTTGTACGGGTGCAGTTAGTTGTAGTTCAGCAATGTTGTTGTTAAAGCCAGTGAGTGCGGCAATGTTTCCACTGGTGACTTTAAGCTCTGAGCCTAGCGTTGATGAGAATGGATAGCCCAATGCTAAAGATTGCTCGCCTGTTACGACTGGTTTGCGGTTTCTAAGGTATAAAAAGCTCTTATTGGGTTTGCCCGTTACTAGAATTGATAAGTCAGTTGTAGAGTCTGTATCTAGTAGCTTGGCGCTTGATTTATAACCTTTGTTTTTTACTTCTAGCTTGTCACATTCGTCTGTCACATGATTATTAGTAATAATATGATTAGGGGTTACAAAAAAACCTGATCCAGAGCTTGTTGGCTTAAGGGTAATTTTATTTTTTTCAGAGTCGTCTGTTTTGTTTTTAGCAGCTGTGTGATAATAATCGGCCGCTTTTTTATAGTTTTTTTGGATATTTGTATCCTTATCACCGTAGTAATAAACACTACCTAATGATATTTCCGCTTTTTTAAAGTTTTGATCTGCTGCTTTTTTGTACCATTTGATTGCCTCTTTTACGTCTTTCTGAATATTACCTAGTCCATAATCATAAAATAAGCCTACTTGGTGCTGTGCATCTGCATGTCCCAAATCTGCAGACTTTTTAAATAATGCAAAAGCTTTATTTTTATCTCTTTTAATGCCAATGCCATTAAAGTAAAGTGCACCTAAATTGTGTTGTGCTTTAACACTGCCTTGTTCTGCAGCTTTTTCATAATAGCTCAGTGCTTTTTCCATATCAACTTCAACCACGCCTTTTCCAGTATGATAAAAGATTGCCATCTTATTCTGTGCATCTGCAAGGCCTTGTGCTGCTGATTTTTGCGCTAAATCATAGGCTTTTTGATAATCTTTTTTTACATAAAGACCTTTTAAATAATATTCAGCCAAGGTGTTTTGAGCATCGGCATAACCCATATCTGCAGCTTGTGTATATAACTCAATGGCTTTATCTGTATCTTCTTCAAATCCTTCGCCGTTTTCATACATGCTAGCAATATCATAGATTGATTCATCGTCCCCCATATCCACGGCTTTTTGATACCATTTAATAGCTTCATCGTAGTTTTTACTTGTGCCTTCACCTTCATAATAACTATCCGCAACAGATTTAATAGATTTTAAATTGCCATTTAGAGCTGCTTGCATTTCCCAATAGAACGATTTTTCTTTGTCAACATTCACACCAATGCCGATAGCATAATAATCCGACAAAGTTGTTTGTGCGTAGATATTGCCTAGCTCTGCTGCCTTTTTATAATACTCAATCTCAAGTTTAGATTGCTTAGTTTTAGAAGTAAGACCGATGATAAAGCCAATATTGTACAAAGATACAGCGCTACCCTTATCTGCTGCTTTTTGATAATATTCAATGGCTTTATCATAATCCACATCAACGGTGTATCCATAAGTGTAATCTAATGCGGTTTCAAAGTCTGTATGCCAGTCTTTTTTATCAACTTTGCCCGTGAGCAGTTCTAGCTTATATTGTGCATCTGCATCCCCCTGTTCTGCTGCTTTTTCATAATACCGAATTGCTCTTGGTAGACTAATAGGTACACCCTTGCCATATTCATGCATATGAGCTAATTCAAACTGAGAGTTTGCATCATCAATAGCATCTGCACGCTCAAAATACGCCCTAGCTTTGTCGTAGTCGTTAGCAACACCTTTGCCATGAAGATAGATTTTTCCTAGTCGCCATAATGAATAAGCATCTTCTTCATATTTAATAGCTTGCTCAAAATGCTCAATTGCTTTATTGAAATCTTGCTCAACACCTTGGCCAGTGTAGTACATAACACCGAGCTTGTGCTGGACGCTACTATCAAACCTTTCAGCTGCCATTAAATAGTTTTTAAATGCTAACTTGTAGTCATTATCTATGTCATCTGGTGCTCGATAATAAGAACGGGCCAGCACAGAATAGAGCAACGGCCTAAAGGCATCGTCTTCAGACTCTTCTATCTCTTTTTCAAGATTAAATATTGCGGTTTTAAAATCGCCGGTTTTTAATGCGTCAAATGCCTCTGAAAGTCCTGCATTTGCAGAGGAAATAAATAACGATAAAAATAGTGAAAATAATAATTTCATATTGCTCCTAATGATTTTTTCCATCTTACTTAAATTGGGTGTTTAATTGATACATAATTTGTTGTTTATTTATCTAATTTTGTTGAATATTTATTTACCATGCGCTAATGATATTCATATCTTTAATAGCGATGGTTAAATAGTCATCCACTTCTTGAGAAGGTTTTTTCAATTGCCTTTCAAGAATGTTTAACTGCATCACGGTGTCCGTGGGTAGTGGCCTTGGCTGTTGCATGATTTTTCTGGCTCTTTTGATTAGGTAAATGTCTTTCATGAGTTGTTGTCCTTGGTGATTA
>Ga0181555_1003290_pt1 | contig 12952 bp, 13 predicted proteins | sample 011ome_15_FD_145601 | JGI IMG/M metagenome (GOLD analysis project Ga0181555, IMG submission 145601) | Coastal salt marsh microbial communities from the Groves Creek Marsh, Skidaway Island, Georgia - 011504AT metaG (spades assembly) | ecosystem: Environmental > Aquatic > Marine > Intertidal zone...
CAAGCCTATCTTGAGCAGTTCATATGGCGTACTTTATTGCGGGACAGCATCTTGTTGGTCTTCACCGCCGTCTTGCTTATTCTCATCGTGAAGCGAAGTCTCTCGCCCCTAGGGCGCTGGTCGCGCCTAATTCGCAACCGTGACAGCCATGACCTCACACCACTGCCTATTAACGAAGCCCTGCCGCTGGAAGCACGACCGCTGATCGAGTCACTTAATTTTCACTTGGATAGGGGGGCTCAAGAACAAGGGCAGCGCCGCCGATTCTTAGACAACGCATCGCATCAAATACGAACCCCATTGGCCGTTTTAAAAACACAAATTGCTTGGGCAAAATCACAAGGCTCAGACCTGGACGCGATGGCCTTTCTCGCACGGTTTGAATCACAGGTCGATCAGGCCTCGCAACATGCTGCACAAATGCTACAAATGGCGCGGCTTGAAAGCGGTCAGACACTATCACCGGTCGCCATTGCCGTCTTGCCATTGGCGCAAGACGTCGTGGTCACTCTGCAAGCTCTTGCACAGCAACGTCAAATCGACTTGGGGCTGACTTGCGGTGCCGACTTGGATGTCAGTACGCGAGTTTGGGGTGACGAGGGCTTGATTCGACAAGTCTTTGAAAACCTATTGGATAACGCAATTCGACACGGCTCGGCGGGTGGGGAGGCGACACTTTCGCTAACACAAGCAGGCGAGACGGTGTTGGTCGCTGTTGAGAATAATGGCGAACAGATCAGCGATGAAGTGTTGGCACATTTGGGGGAACGTTACTATCAAGCTGATCAAGCGAGTTACTGGGGCAGTGGGTTGGGCTTATCGATCGTGGCGGCGATTCTGATCCAACTGGGTAGCCGCATCAAATTCGAGCACCCCACGTCTGGTGGCGGGTTGCGCGCGGTGTTTGAATTAAATCGAGTGATCGAAGAGGAGCACAACGATGTTTCAACGTGACAGGCTTTTAGCGCTCGCTTTCGCGCTCCTCTGTTCTGCGGCTACAGCGATGACCCCCACCAAACCCGAATGCGTGGCGCCCGCAAAGCCAGGCGGCGGTTTTGATCTAACTTGCCGGATTGCCGCTGCATGGTTTGAGTCGCAGCTCAAAACGCCCATGCAGGTTCGCTTTATGCCAGGTGGGATTGGTGCAACGGCATTCAAAGTTTTCACCAGTGAACGCATCTCTGACCCGAACGCGCTCGTTGCCTTTTCTTCTGGGTCGTTGCTGAACATTGCAGTAGGTAAGTACGGCGACGTTGGGTCCGATGATGTGCGCTTCGTGGCGTCGGCAGGCGCCGATTACGGCGCAGTAGTGGTTGCAGCGCAATCGACTATGAAAACATTTGACGATTTGATGATGCAACTCAAAAGTCCCTCTACTCGCGTATTGATTGGTGGGGGCGGCTCCATCGGCAGTCAAGACTGGGTCAAAGCAGCGCTGCTGTTTAAGGCGGCAGGTCGCAATCCGAAAAGCATGCGCTACGTGGCTTTTGACGGCGGCGGGGAAGCATTGAACAACCTGGCAAATGACAACATTGCAATTTATACCGGGGATGTATCAGAGCTGCGTGCACACATGGGTAGCGAGAAGTTCAGGGTGTTAGCAGTGCTCGCGCCGCAACGGTTACCCGGCGCCTTTAGGGACATTCCGACAGCCAAAGAAATGGGTGTTAACGTGACTTGGGCGTCTTTTCGCGGCTATTACATGGGACGAGAGGTCCCCAAGTGGGCCTATGACTTCTACGTCGAGGCTTTTAAACGAGCACATCTCAGTGCGGAGTTCGCAAAGATACGCAATGACAAGGGCTTATTTGAGTTCTCCCTCGCAGGCGATGCATTTCATCTGCACGTTCAAGGCCAGGTGACACAGCTCAGACAACTTGTGAATGACGCCGGTCTGCGGCAATAAACGATTTATGGGACCACAGGCAAGGCTCTCGTTTAAGCGCAAGCCTCGCGAATGAAATCAGGCACGGGAATGGCCTTGATTCGCCCTGGCTGCTCGGGGTCTTTGATGCAAAACGCGCGCACCTCGGTCCCCTCGCACAAAACCACGTCGCCGCGTTTCACCACATGGCGCTGTCGAAAGGTCTTGTTCTGCCACTCATCAATGCTGGTGTGCACCTCGATGGTTTCACCGTAAGTCGCAGGTTTGAAAAACTTGGTGTTGATCTCAAGCAGAGGCGTGCCGATGATGCCGTGCGTTTTGACGAGCTCACGCCACACCGGAATTCCACACGCGACAAAAAAGTTCAATGACGCGGCATCCATCCAACGGGAGAAGTTGGGAAAGAACACAATACCCGCTGGGTCGCAATCTCCAAAACAAACGGCCACCGGATAGACAACCACGCGTGACATCAATCGCCTCCACGCGCGAGGCGTTCGCTTTTCCAATACACATCATCCCCGCCATCGACTCGGTTCAAAACCCGCGCCAATACGAACATCAGATCACTGAGCCGATTGAGGTATTGACGTGGCGCCTCATTAAGCGTCTCTTGTTCACTCAGTGCCACCACCATGCGCTCCGCGCGCCTAGCAACCGTGCGACATACATGGGCTTGACTAGCAGCTCGCGTGCCTGCGGGTAGGATAAATTCGGCCAACTTTGGTAGTTGAGCGTTGAAATGCGCCAGTGCATCGTCAAGCGCCAACACCGCGTCAGGTTTCAACAACTCAAAACCGGGAATTGACAACTCACCGCCCAAGTTAAACAACTGATGCTGCACCTCAACCAGGAGTTCTCTGACATCGGCTGGCATCGCCTCACACAGCAATACACCGATGTGTGAGTTCAACTCATCAACATCGCCCATGGCATGCACACGCAGGCTATTTTTAGAAACCCGCTGGTTGTCACCCAGTCCGGTGGTGCCGCCATCACCCGTGCGCGTGGCGATTTGTGTGAGTCGATTACCCATGAGCTCTCTCAAATTTACTGAATCTGCGTCGATTATGGCTGATTCACCTGCGCGGTTGCATGGGTCGCCATTAAGCCCCGATAATGCGACGATCAACGGAGATACACCATGAATGCACCTATCCCTGCCGTCACGCTTCGAAACACCCCTGACAGCCTCTTGGCGGCGTTGGCCGATCGATTCGGTAAGCAATTTAGCCAAGCAATGGCCGTGCGAGAACAACACGGTCGCGACGAGTCCGCATTCACCCACGTGCCACCGCCAGCAGGCGTCGTTTTTGCTGAGTCCACGAAGGACGTGCAAGACGCGGTTCGGCTGGCCGCTGCCGTTCACGTCCCCGTAATTCCGTTTGGCGTTGGTAGCTCCCTTGAGGGCCACCTCCTCGCGGTACAGGGTGGCATCAGTATTGATGTGTCACGCATGAACCAGGTCCTTGAGATCAACGCTGAGGACTTAACGGTAACCGTACAGCCGGGCGTGACCCGCATGGCGGTCAATGCAGCAGTGAAGGATCATGGTTTGTTTTTCCCAATCGATCCGGGCGCAGATGCCAGCATTGGCGGTATGGCTGCGACTCGCGCCAGTGGCACAAACGCCGTGCGTTACGGCACCATGCGCGAAAACGTTCTGGCTCTGGAGGTCGTCACTGCCAACGGTGACGTCATTCGTACCGGTACCCGTGCCAAGAAGTCCAGCGCTGGTTACGACCTGACCCGGTTGATGGTAGGGAGCGAGGGAACCCTGGGGGTCATCACCGAGGTCACACTCAAGCTGTATCCCTTGCCTGAGGCCGTTTCCGCCGCGGTATGTTCTTTTCCAAGCATTGAGGCAGCGGTTCAAACAACGATTCAAATCATCCAGATGGGGGTGCCGATCGCCCGCTGCGAATTTTTGGACCGGAAATCAGTTGCCATGGTCAATAAGCATGCGCAACTGACTTTGCGCGAAGAGCCGATGCTACTCATGGAGTTTCACGGTTCGCCGGCCAGTGTGAAAGAACAAGCCGAGGTGGTACAGGCGCTGGCAGATGACATGGGCGGGCAGGCTTTTGAGTGGGCCACCACGCCAGAGGCGCGAACCAAACTATGGACGGCACGCCACAACGCTTACTTCGCTGCAATCCAATCACGACCCGGCTGCCGCGCCATCTCAACTGATACGTGTGTGCCCATCAGCCAATTGGCTAACTGTTTACTCGACTCCGTAAAGGAGGCCGATGCCTCAGGAATTCCCTACTTCTTGTTGGGTCACGTGGGCGATGGAAACTTCCACTTTGGCTATCTCATCAACCCCGATGACCCTGAAGAGCGCGCAACAGCTGAGCAATTGAACGAGTGGCTGGTTGCCCGCGCACTGCGCCTGGGCGGCACGTGTACTGGCGAACACGGCATCGGCTTGCACAAAATGGACTTTTTGCGCGCGGAGGCCGGCGACGCGGCCGTGGATATGATGCGGGCAATCAAGCAAGCGCTGGACCCGCATAACATCATGAATCCGGGAAAGATTTTCACTTACCAGGGCTAATCCGCGAAGTTAATCGCCGTCTGGCGCACCGCGTAAGCGGTCGATTAGGCCATTGAGTTCGGGCAAAGACCCGAATGCGATGGCGATTTCGCCCATCTCCTCGGTCCGCCCATTGCGCTTAACACGCTTCTTGATACGGACCTCGACCTCGGCAGCTAACAAATCAGACAGTTGCTCCTCGATACGTTTGGTATCTCGGGACTTTTCGGCCTTTGGCTTGACTGCCGTTAAATTAAATTCAGCAGCAAGTTTCTTAACCAGCGACTCGGCCTCGCGCACCGACATCTTCTTCCCAACAATTTGATTAGCCGCTGATATTTGGGTCGTTTTATCAAGCGACAACAGCGCTCGCGCATGACCCATGTCGAGGTCTCCCGCCGTGAGCATGGTTTGAACTTGATCGGCCAAATTCAACAGCCGCAGCAAGTTACTGGCGGCGCTTCGTGAGCGACCCACGGCCTGCGCAGCGTCCTCGTGCGTCAAACCAAACTCACGAATGAGTCGCTGTAAACCCTGCGCTTCCTCGAGCGGATTTAAGTCCTCCCGCTGCATGTTTTCGATCAGCGCCATCGCCGCCGCTTGGTCATCAGCAACGTCACGGATCAAGACCGGTACCGCCTCCAGCCCGGCTAACTTGGCCGCTCGTGAGCGGCGCTCGCCGGCGATAATCTCGTAATGTTGTGTCGCGGTTGGGCGGCCCGTGAGCGGTTGGTATCGCCCATCGGCATCAACAGGTCGCACCAGAATGGGTTGCATCACACCCTGCGACTTGATGCTTTCCGCAAGCTCATACAGTGCACCTTCATCCATGTGTTTACGTGGTTGGTAAACGCCCGCACGCAATTGTGAAAGCGCGATGGTGTTGGGCAGCGAGTCGCTGTCGCTCCCGTCATTAGTGACACTGGGGCCCAATAACGCTTCGAGACCGCGGCCAAGGCCTTTGGGTTTTTTAATTGCCATGTGCAATGCTTTCTTGATGAATCAACTGTTGTAATTGTTGCCAACCGCTCGGCCAATCCCCCAAGCCGGAGGCCGCATTGACGTGGCCAGCGCCAGGCATCAGTATCGACTCGACACCCCACTGTGTCGCCAATGCTTGAGTCGCTGACCAGCTCGAAAAGGGGTCATTATCGCTGCCGACCATGACCGCCGCGGCCTGTAATCGCGCGGGCATGGGTTGCTTGATTGCTGGGGCCCACCACGCAACCGCGGGAGGCAAGTCGGACCGGGACAGGTCTGGAGGCGCCACTAACAGTGCGGCGGTTACCCACCCGGCATTCGGGGAGTGCGCCAACCAAGCGGCCAAGAGATGACAGCCTAAACTGTGCGCCGCGACGGCAAAGCGTGGCGGAGTCTCGCCTCGGGACTCCGCCGCGTCGCGACAATCTAAGAGCTGGCTCTCAAGTGCCGTAACCCAATCACCGCGTAAGGGTGACACCCAATCGTGTTGTTCAATACGCGTCGCGCCATGCTGCTTTATCCAGTGGCTTTGCCAGTGCTCTGGCTCAGAGTTCAACCAGCCGGGTAAGACGACCACTTGTATAGGTGCGTCGCTTGTTGCCTCGGTCATCGCATGTTTTCGATACGTGCCACCATCTCTTCGGCAAATGCGATGAACGCTTTCGAGCCTTTGGCGGAGGGGTCAAACACAACACCTGGCAACCCATAACTTGGCGCCTCTGCTAAACGCACGTTACGGGGAATAACGGCCTCAAACACCTTGTTGCCAAAGTGCGATTTAATTTGTTCGCTCACCTGCTGTTGCAAAGTAATTCTGGGGTCAAACATCACCCGCAACAGGCCAATGAGTTGTAACTGCGGGTTCAGGTTGGCGTGCACTTGTTTGATGGTATTGACCAAGTCACTGAGACCCTCCAGTGCAAAGTACTCGCACTGCATCGGCACGATAACACCGTGGGCGGCGCACAGCCCGTTCAGGGTCAGCATGTTGAGTGATGGCGGGCAATCGATGAGGACGAAGTCATAGTCAGCATCAACGCTTTCGATCGCATCTTTCAGCCGTCGCTCACGATTTTCCAAACTCACCAACTCGACCTCCGCACCGGCAAGCTCGCGGTTCGCGCCAAGGACATCGTAGCCGCAAGACTCAGCCGTTTGACGCGCTTCTGCTAGCGAAGTCTCTCCCCACAACACGTCATAAACCGTATGCGGCAGGGCCCGTTTATCCAGGTTTGAGCCCATGGTCGCGTTCCCTTGCGGGTCCAAGTCGATCATGAGGACACGTTGCCCTATTTTTGCCAATCCCGCCGCCAAGTTAACGGTTGTGGTGGTCTTGCCAACGCCGCCCTTTTGGTTCGCAACGCAGAAAATTTTAGCCATGAGGCACTCTATGTTATTGATGGTCAGACATAAGCCCCGCTGACTGGGACCTGAAATGCACGCTTAAGTTTACGCGATTCCTGGGGGTGCCCGGTCTCGCAACCAAACAATGCAGCGCTGGGCCTCCAAAGATGGCACCGCCAATTGTTCCACGTGAAACACTTCGATGCCCGCAGGCAAGGCCGCTATTTCTGCATCAGGCACTTGCCCCTTCATGGCCATCCAGGCGCCGCCCGGCTTCAATGCCTTGCTGGACCATTGCGTGAAATCGGGCAAAGAGGCAAAAGCCCTCGAACACACAACATCAAAAGGCGTATCCAGTGACTCCACGCGGGCGTGGCGGGAGGCCAATCGCCCGCCCATGACTTGGCGAGGCAACTGAATGGCCGCCTGTTGAATGAACGCCGCCTTTTTGGAGACGGTATCAACGCATGTCACCCTTAGTTCTGGACAGGCGATCGTTAAAACAATACCTGGCAACCCCCCGCCTGAACCCACGTCTAACACCGCTGCGTCAGATAGGCCTTGGGTTTCTAAATATCGACGCAGCGACTGAACAGCCGCCAGACTATCTAGTAGGTGATGTGTCAGCACCTCAGCTGGGGAGCGAATGGCTGTCAGGTTATAAACCTGGTTCCATTTGAGCAGCATCGCCGCATACTGCAACAAGGTATCGAGCTGCGCCTCCGAGAGCGAGAGCCCCAGCTGCGTTGCGCCTGTTGCTAGCTCGTCTACCCCGAACGGTACGGTCTGACTCATGCCGCTTCAGGCACATCCGCAAAGCGCTTGTACCCCGCCCGCTTCAAGTGAACCAATAAAACGGCTATTGCAGCAGGTGTCACGCCTGAAATCCGCGAGGCCTGGCCTAAGGTTTCTGGGCGTTGCGCGTTTAATTTTTGGCGAACCTCAAAACCCAGTGCATCTATTGCCAAATAGTCAAAGTCAGCCGGCAAGGCAAGGTGCTCATAATGGGCCGCACGGTCAATTTGATCGCGCTGCTTATCAATATAGCCCTGGTATTTAAGGCTAATTTCAATCTGCTCAATCGCAGCCTGCTGGAGATTGACCTCGTGCTCGGGGGTCCAAAGCAGCTTGCTCGCGTCAACATAACCCGCCCCAAGCTCATCGACAACCAGTGTTTCACGTGAAACAAACGGGCCCAATAAGTTGTCTTGCGCGTGTGCACCACCATCAATTGACATGAGCTGCCCGTAGGTCACGCCCGGTCGACGTAATAATTCTGCCAAGCTGTATTCTCGTTCGATTGGCTTACCCAATACGCGCGTTGCCTCATCTGCAGAGAGGCGCTTAGGTGTCAGCCATATGGACTTGAGCCGCTCTGTTTCACGTGAAACAGCGTCTCGTTTGCGGTTAAAAGCATCCCAACGAATATCGTCTACCAGACCGAGTGTCCGCCCCATTTCAGTCAAGCGCATGTCCGCGTTATCCTCCCGAAGTTGCAAACGGTACTCTGCGCGGCTGGTGAACATACGGTAGGGCTCAGTCACACCCTTGGTGACGAGGTCGTCAACCAACACGCCCAGATAGGCCTGGTCTCGGCCTGGCGTCCACGACGCCTTGTCTTGGGTTGCCAAAGCGGCATTGAGCCCGGCAAACAAGCCCTGTGCTGCCGCCTCTTCATAACCTGTCGTGCCATTGATCTGACCGGCAAAGTACAGCCCTTGGATAGCCTTGGTTTCAAAGCTCGCCTTCAACGCACGGGGATCGAAGTAGTCGTATTCGATTGCGTAACCAGGTCGTACGATCTGGGCATTTTCAAGACCGGCTATCGAGCGTACCAACTGGTACTGAATGTCAAACGGTAGGCTGGTTGAAATGCCGTTGGGATAAATCTCGTGGGTGTCAAGACCCTCGGGCTCCAAAAATATCTGATGGCTATCTTTATCGGCAAATCGGTTAATTTTGTCCTCCACGCTTGGACAATAGCGTGGACCGACACCTTCAATTTTTCCGGTAAACATGGGGCTGCGATCAAAACCACTGCGAATAATATCGTGTGTTTTTTGATTGGTATGGGTGATCCAGCATGGGATTTGAGCGGGGTGCATCGTTGCCAACCCCATGTAACTGAACACGGGAACCGTCTCACTACCAGAGCCGGGCATGCCATCACCGGGCTGTGCCTCACACTTGGAAAAATCAATGGTTCTGCCATCCAACCGAGGCGGTGTACCTGTCTTTAAGCGCCCTTGCGGAAGCTTCAGCTCTTTCAGACGATGCGACAAACCAACAGAGGGCTGGTCGCCGGCGCGGCCTCCCGCGTAGCTATCTAACCCGACATGGATCTTGCCATCCAAAAAAGTACCAGCCGTTAAGACAACGGCCGGCGCATGAAAGTGCAACCCAACCTGCGTCACTGCACCAACTACGCGATCACCTTGAACCAACAAATCCTCCACTGCTTGCTGGAAAATTTGCAGGTTACGTTGGTTTTCCAACGTGCGCCGTATAGCCGCCTTATAACGAACGCGATCTGCTTGCGCCCGAGTCGCCCGGACAGCCGGTCCTTTCGAACCATTCAAAATCCGAAACTGAATACCTGACTCGTCAGTCGCTAGCGCCATCGCACCACCGAGCGCATCAATCTCTTTAACCAAGTGGCCCTTACCAATTCCGCCGATCGATGGGTTACAACTCATTTGGCCTAAGGTTTCAATGTTGTGCGTTAACAGCAACGTACGCGCGCCGGTACGAGCGCTGGCCAAGGCTGCTTCGCAACCTGCATGTCCACCACCAACGACAATCACATCAAACGTCTCTGGATAACGCATATCAAACCCTGTTCAAATAGCGGCTACAAGAACTACCAAGCGCAGCCGAACCCGCTATTTTAAAGGCTCACGTATGATTTACCAATGACCAATCCGCTTGCAAACTCAACAAGATGCCGACGCGGATGTGCGGCTTGCTGTATTGCGCCCTCTATTACGGGCCCTATTCCGGGTATGCCAGGCAATGGAAATAAACCTGCTGGTGTGCGTTGCATACAGCTCACAGACAGTGGCCTGTGTCAGTTGTTCGGACTACCAACGCGCCCGACCGTTTGCATCTCCTTGCAGCCCAGTCCAGATATGTGCGGCTCCGACACCGAACATGCCATGATTTATTTGAAGCAACTGGAAGTTGCCACAAAACCATAAAAAAGCCCAGTCGTCGCTGGGCTTTTTGCGCCATAACCGACTTGTTAAAGGCGATCAGGTAGTTCGATTTTTACTTCCAAGACTTCCATACTCGCGTCGCGCTCCAGATGCACTTTAATGTCCTTTGCGTCGATCTTGATATATTTGGAAATCACCTCTAACAAGTCTTTTTGTAGTGCTGGTAAAAAGTCAGGCTCGACGGAGCGCGTACCTCGCTCATGGGCCAAAATGATCTGCAAACGTTCTTTGGCAACGCTGGCAGTCTTCTTTTTTTCGCCGAGGAAGAAGTCTAAAAACGACATGTTTTAGCCCCTTCCAAATAGACGTTTAAATAAACCCGCCTTCTGAGCATCGACAAACCGCAAAGGTACTTCCTCACCCATAAAGCGGGTGATGACGTCCTTATACGCTTCAGACACGTCACTGCCCTTGATGTGAACTGCTGGCACGCCCTGGTTAGATGCCTGCAACACGGTTTCGGATTCCGGGATGACACCAATCAAAGGAATACGCAAGATATCTTGAATGTCTTCGAGCGACAGCATTTGACCACCCTCCACTCGCGATGGGTTGTAGCGGGTGATCAATAGATGCTCTTTGATCGGTTCAGTACCATCAATCGCGCGCTTCGTTTTTGAGCTCAACATACCCAAAATACGATCTGAATCGCGAACCGATGACACTTCAGGGTTCGTCACAACCAAAGCCTCGTCAGCAAAATGCATGGCCAACAATGCACCTGTTTCGATTCCTGCCGGTGAGTCGCAGACGATGTAATCAAAGCCCATTTCTTTCAGATCGTTGAGGACTTTTTCAACACCTTCTTTCGTCAATGCTTCTTTGTCGCGGGTCTGAGACGCCGCGAGTACAAATAAATTTTCGCATTGCTTGTCCTTGATGAGTGCTTGGTTCAAGGTCGCTTCCCCTTGAATGACGTTAATCAAGTCATACACGACGCGTCGTTCACAACCCATGATCAAATCAAGGTTACGCAAACCCACGTCAAAATCAATCACCGCGGTCTTGAGCCCGCGCAATGCCAAGCCAGTTGAAAAACTGGCACTGGTCGTGGTTTTACCAACACCACCCTTGCCGGAGGTAACGACTACAACCTTGGTCATTTAAAACTATCCTTATTTCAAAGCGAATACAGCGTATTCAAGACCGCTATTCTACCGACCCAACGCTTGATAAATTAGTCGCTCTTCTTGTTCGCTAACAACGAGTGCAGCTTGTGCAATTTGTCCTTCAATTCCAACGGGTAAGTCACCGTCAACGCTCTTGTAAACACCAGCAATTGAGACCAATTCTGGTGAGAAATTGAGGGCGAAAATCCTGGCAGAGGCATCACCACGCGCACCAGCAATGGCGCGCCCTCTTAGAGGCGCATACACGTGAATATGGCCATCCGCAATGACTTCAGCACCGGCATTAACCATCGCCAACATAACCAAATCTCTGCCTTTGGCATAGACCCTTTGACCCGAACGCAGTGGCTTGTCAATGACCATGGCACTGGGCGAAATAACAGCCACAGTAGCAGGGTCGGACACCCTCACTTCAACCGGTTTGGTTTCAGACTTATCGATGACTTGTGAATTGCCAACATCAGGCTGAATTAAAAGACCATGGGCAAGCGCTACAGGTTGACCGGCAGCTGTTAGACCCTTCACAGCGATAGGCCGCATCCGATAGGCCTGAAGCATAGAGAGTAAACGCTCCCAATTTAATCCGGTCGTGACGGCCCCATCAAGCGCTGTCAGATCGATGCATACAGCATCATCATCAAAGAAATCAGGGACATCACCAAATCGTGTTTTGAGGTCAGCTTCGATGATCTGTAAATCTGTCGTACGGAAGATCAAATTGACCGTCGATAGATAGCCGCTTTTGATATCGAAAGAGAACGCTGGTTTGGATGAGGACGACACGTTAAAAAACAAGCCTTGGTGAACATGACGCATCTTACCAGCGGTGTTAGATCTGGGTTTATTGGTTGTTTTCTACGTATTCTTTATCTTCTTTAATTTAAAGATAGTAGTAGTAGTAAGGGAACATAGAAGCTGTTGATAGGTAAAAGATTGCTTTGCAAATCATAGCCCTATTGGTTTTATAAGTTCTGTAGTTTGCTTAGGGTTAGTCAGGCATTGATCGATAATAACTTTCGAAAGTTGCCAATGTCTGTGGATAAGTAGTCGGTTATTACGATTCTGTGCACAGCGTTACCCACAAAAAAAAGCACCGAGGGGTGCTTTTTTTGTCTGTTTTCACTGATCAATGGCGGGAATGTTTGAGTGCTTTGTCAAAGATTGCTTGTTGACTCGTATCCAGTGCTGCATACAAGGCTTGCATACTTTCAATACGCGCTAGTCGTTGACCGTACATCATCTCCATGTTTTCTTTCATCATCTTGAGACGATCGGCTGTTGACCGGGTGTCCATACGCGCATGATCACCATGCGTTGGGGTAGCGATGAATGAATCCCACAATGGTTGCTGTGCCTGTGTCAGTTTCAGCTGTTCTTTGATCCTATGCAGTTTTTCAATATGCCCATCGTGCATGGCTGATTTGGATGTTTTGCGATCATGATTACACGATTTTTCCGTGCGATCAGCCAGTGCCACCCCTGAGACTGCGAGCATAGAGGTGACGACCACACCTAGACCAATTAAACGAATGTTTTTTTTCATGAATAACTCCTAATGAGGGCAATGAGAATCGCCGATTCATCCTTGCAATTGCTTGGATGGAGAGGAGTGTGGCAGTTGGTGATGTCGCTATCGTGTGCGTTGTGTGTCAGGTTTGTAAAGTTTGCAAACGTTATACACGTCTATGTCTTCTGACTGGCTGGGTAACCTTCTGCTGTGATCGCGGCCACGATGGTTTCTGTAGTTTCTGCAGTGTCGACAATTACCAGGTTTTCAGTACGCTTAATTTCTATCGTTGCATTTGCATCCACATCTTTTATGGCCCGTTTAACAGCTTTTTCGCAATGGCCTCATGTC
>Ga0181555_1003303_pt1 | contig 12931 bp, 9 predicted proteins | sample 011ome_15_FD_145601 | JGI IMG/M metagenome (GOLD analysis project Ga0181555, IMG submission 145601) | Coastal salt marsh microbial communities from the Groves Creek Marsh, Skidaway Island, Georgia - 011504AT metaG (spades assembly) | ecosystem: Environmental > Aquatic > Marine > Intertidal zone >...
CGCGTAAACGGATTTTTCCGTTTTCAGCGCGAAGTTGCGGATCAAAGACCCCGTGAGGACGCTGCGAAATGAGGGATGGGAATGGTACCACCTCCTGGTCTCGAACCAGGGACCTCCTGATCCACAATCAGGCGCTCTAACCAACTGAGCTAAGGCGGCACTCAGAGCGATTTAGCGGGGCTGCTGCGTGAATGCAAGGGCTCGCGTGTGCAATAAACGCCATCGGCCGAGCAAAATGCAAGAAAATGCACCTGCGGACCCGAGCGGAGGCTTGAACCTGCGTGAAAGCCGCCGGAAAGACCCTTGATCATATCTCAAAAGCCCCTTACCCCAAGGACATAGAGCGAAAGGCACACCCATGGGCATCAACACAGAAAAAGACATCGAAGCCAATTTGCAAATTGGCCCCACGGATCAAGGCATGGTACGGATCTTCGTCACTGCCGGCGATGCTGAAATCCCGATGGACTTTGAAATTGACGAAGCCAATGATATTGCAGAAGAAATAATGGCCGCGGCCCGGGCAGCCGCAGCGGTGGCAAAATAGCCGCGATATCCGTCACGAGGAAGTGTTAAAGCGCGCCACGCCGGGGTCGCGACTGGCCTGTGCCCGTCTTGCGGCATGGCGAGCGAATTTTTGGATCATGACTTTGCGCCGGGCGGGTGCCAACCTATGTTCCGGCCCCATGCGCAGGATCGCCGCATCATAGGCATCGGCCATAATGAGCCCCGTGTCACCGGGCAATATCTCACTGGGAAACTCTTGGTCGACCGCCCAAAAATACCTGTCACACCACTGTAAATACTCTTGCCACTTATGGTCGGATTGAAAATCTGCGCGGGAAGATTTGCATTCGATAATCCATATCTCTCCCTTGGGTCCCAGCGCCATTACATCCACACGGCGACCTGGTGTTGGCACCAATTCTTCGACTGAAACAAAATCATAGCTCAGCAAATGGCGACAAACGCCCCGCGCCAAAAGCTGGCCCGGCATCAGATTTGAAAGATTGCTTTCATCCATGCGCCATTTATGGACGAATGGGTAAGCGGCGCAAGGGCAAGCTGCCTCTTGCGCGCGGCCCAAACGCGGTTATCGTGACGGCCATGAGACGCCGCAAAACCAGACAAGCGGCCGATTCGACGCACAGTTGGTCGGTCCTACGCCATCCTTTTGAGCCGCAAAGTATTTTCTCTCAAGATCGCGTGGAGGCCATCCATCAAGCGGCCTTGGACGTCTTGCAAAACCTTGGAATAAAAGTGCTTTTGCCCGAAGCGATTGAGCTTTTCGCCAAACATGGCGCGGCCGTCTCTGGGGACATGCTGCGGATCGGCTCGGATATGGTGGAGGCCGCCCTGGCTTCTGCGCCACAGTCCTTCACCCTGCACGCGCCCAACCCTGCACGCAATCTGCCGGTCGCGCCGGGACAGTTGATCTTTACCCCCGGCGGCGGTTGCCCCAATGTCAGCGACGCCATCCGAGGCCGCAGGCCGGGTGATCTGGCGAGCTATCAAGATGCCGTGCGCTTAATGCAGAGCTTCGACGTCATCCACAAGCTCACCCCTGCGCCCGAACCGCAAGACATTCCAGTGCATTTGCGCCACTACGCAATGATGCAAACGCAAATGGGATTGGGAGATAAGGCCGTGACCGTCTATGGTCGGGGCCGGCAGCAGGTACAGGAGTGCTTTGAGATCATCCAAACCGCCCTGGGTCTCAGCGCTGCTGAATTTAGCGATGCGCCCTATTGCTCCACGGTCATTAATACCAACTCGCCGCGCATGTTGGACAAGCCCATGGCGCAGGCATTGATCGACTTCGCCCGCGCCGGTCAAATGTGCATTGTCACGCCGTTTTGTTTGGCAGGGGCTATGGCTCCGATTACAATCGCCGGGGCTTTGACCTTGCAACATGCCGAGGCTTTGGCGGCCATTACGCTCAATCAACTCGCAAAACCGGGCGCTCCGGTGATGTATGGCGGCTTTGGCTCGAACGTGGATATGAAATCGGGAGCGCCGAGTTTTGGCACGCCGGAACATATTCAAATGTCGATCGGCTCGGGACAATTGGCCCGTCACATCGGCCTGCCTTGGCGTTCAGCTGCTGGGGCGGCCGCCAACACCAATGATATGCAAGCCACCCATGAAACCGTCATGTCGCTCTGGGGCTGTCTTCAAGCCAATGCGACCATGGTCATCCATGCGGCAGGCTGGCTTGAAGGCGGGCTGACCTTTGGTTTTGAGAAATTCATCCAGGACATCGAAGCGCTGCAAGCCATTGCCCATCTGTGCAAACCTGTGGCCGCAGACGCAGCCGCAATCGGGCTTGACGCCATCGAGCAAGTGGCACCCGGCGGACATTTTTTCGAAACAGATCAAACATTAAACAATTATAGCACAGCTTTTCTGGAGCCTATTAATGCGGATCTGTCAAATTTTGGCACTTGGCAAAAGAATGGCGCATTGACCGCCGAAGCCCGGGCCACGGCGAAATGGCAGGCAATCTTGCACGACTTTACCGCCCCGCCGGGTGCTCAGGAGCGGGTTGGCCGCGTGGAGGCAATGATCGCCCGGTTTACCCAAGCAGGCGGGGCACCGATTCTCGAGTGAGCCCTTGCACAAGTTCGTGCAAAGGCCTATCTCAAACAGCGGCGGGTTCTGCCCTTCTCGAAAGCGGTCAAATTCCAGTGGCCATACGCAATCCGAGGGAGCTGGCTCTGATTGAACCCTGGTTCTTTTACCTGGCGCCCACCTGTACATACAGGTCCTCGGGAATTCAGTACCAACACGGTTGTTCTGGTGGGCCCGCCACGTCTTGCTTCAGAATGCACCGTCTTTTTGATCCTCAATCGGCTCCATCGTCAGTTCAAAACTCGGCACCGCTTCGGTCAAATCATCAACCGCCAGAGCCCCACTTGGACGCGCCAGCCGGTTGCGCACAACCCATATGAGCCGGTTCTCTGCTCGGGTGATCGCCACATAGGCCAACCGTTTCCAAAGCTGCGTGCCCGCCTCTGTTCGGTTCATGCGGGCGGCCACAAAAATATCTGGCGCAAACACCTGGACCGTATCCCACTGCGAGCCCTGGGCCTTATGAATGGTCACCGCAGCCCCATGCAGAAAGGTGGCGCCCATGCGGGCGGCAAAGGGAATAAAGGGTTCTTCCTCATCGGGCATTTCAATCTTGACGATGCTGGCGGCGCTCAACTGCGGTTGCTCGGCACCGATGACATGCAGGCGCGAAAATCCCGGTTTGCGGCCCGGCCCAAGATAGACCACCTGCGCCCCTTTGATCAGACCCCGCGCCTCCAAATCCAACCGCTTTTTGCGGTGCTTTAAAGGAAGCTCAATACCATCACAGATCAATGGCTCGCCCGGCAAGAGCTCCTCCATCGGGGCTTGATAGGCGCCGCGGAAGGCTTGAATGAGCTTGATCCGTGTCACGTTGCGCCACACCAGAACGGGCGAGCGCGCCATGAGGTCGGACTCAACCCTTTGACCGATCACCACCCGATCATCGCGCATCGACGCATCCCGCACCATCTGTTCAAAATCAGAAAACTGCAAAGAAGCATCGCCCAAAGCATGGGCCAGATCTAAGATCGGATTGTCTTGCGTCTGACGATGGACGCGGCTGAGCACCAAGCGGCGCTCCTCAGGCAAAGCGTCAAACACCATCGCCCCCGATTGGTTCACAGGCGCCAATTGCGCCGGGTCGCCAAACAGAATCAATGTGGGGAAAATCTCTTTGAGATCTTCCAATTGCTGCGCATCGAGCATGGAGCTCTCATCGACAAAGCCCACGTCCAAAGGCTCCTCGCGGCGCTTCCATCCGGTAATAAAGTCAGACCCCCGCAGCCCCGCCGCTGCCAAAGCGCCCGGAATAGACGCATTGGAGGTGAAGAAACTCAAGGCTCGATCCAATGCGAGGTCACTGACCCCCTCCACCTCTGGCCGGTCGCCATTGCCACCGAGCCACTCTGCGATTTTTTCATACTCGGGATCATACATCGGCGTATAGAGAATGCGGTGGATGGTCGTCGCGGGTACACCTCTGTTGCGCAATACGCTCGCAGCTTTGTTGGTGGGGGCCAAAATCGCCAAGGTCCGGCGGTCTTTGCGCGCGCGGGGTTCATAGTCTCCCGACACGATGTTCAGCCCCGCATCTTTCAACGCATGATACAGCTGCGCCAAAAGCAAGGTTTTGCCAGATCCGGCCTTGCCAATGACAGCGGCGATATTGTCTTTGCCCTCGCGCGGCGGGGTCACGATCCCATTGGCCAGATCCACGCCCGCAGAGCGCAGAATCTCACTGATGGTATCATAGGCCTGGGCCTGATCTTCGGAATAGGAAATTGGCGTCTGTGACATGCCTTTGTTTAGCCAATGGCTTGCCATGGGGCCAGAGCTATTGCGCGCACTCGGATGCCGGGAGCAAATTAATTGCCCCCGGCGGGTCTTTTACCGTGCAACCGCAAGGGTCTCTTCAATCGTGCGCAGCCCGCGGCGGGGCGCTTGCACCAATACGGACATATTGCCCGGCAGATGCTCATTGCGGCGCATTTTCATATGCGCTTCCGGCAGATCGTTCCAATCAAAGGTTTCAGACAAGCAAGGGTTAAGCTTGTCTTCACACATCAAGCGATTGGCCGCAGCCGCCTGCTTAAGGTTGGCAAAATGAGAGCCTTGAAGGCGTTTTTGATGCATCCACATATAGCGCACATCCAGGGTCAAATTGTAACCGGTCGTCCCTGCACAGATCACCACCATACCGCCTTTTTTGCACACGAAGGTTGAGACAGGAAAGGTGCTTTCGCCGGGATGCTCAAACACCAGGTCGGGGTTGTTTCCCTTGCCTGTGATCTCCCAAATCGCGGCGCCGAACTTGCGAGCCTCTTTAAACCAAGTGGCGTATTCAGGGGTGTTGACCGTGGGCATTTGTCCCCAGCAATTGAAATCGCGGCGGTTGATCACGCCTTTTGCGCCGAGCCCCATGACAAAATCACGTTTGCTTTCGTCACTGATGACACCAATCGCATTGGCACCAACCACATTGGCCAGCTGCACGGCATAAGAGCCCAACCCGCCCGATGCACCCCAGATCAATACGTTTTGCCCCGGTTTCAGCTCATGCGGCGCATGACCAAAGAGCATTCGGTAGGCGGTGGCTAGGGTCAGCGTGTAGCAGGCGCTTTCTTCCCAGGTTTGATGCTTCGGACGCGGCATCAATTGTTGGCTTTGAACCCGAGTGAACTGGCTGAACGAGCCATCGGGGGTTTCATAGCCCCAAATGCGCTGTGAGGTCGAATACATCGGATCACCGCCATTGCATTCCTCGTCATCCCCATCATCTTGATTGCAATGGATCACGACCTCATCGCCCACTTTCCAACGGGTCACTTTTGAGCCCACAGCCCAGACGATGCCCGACGCGTCAGACCCCGCGATGTGATAGGGTTGCTTATGGCCATCAAAGGGGCTGATTGGCACGCCCAAAGCGGCCCAAACTCCATTATAGTTAATACCAGCCGCCATCACCAAGACCAAAACGTCGTAATTGTCCAATTCAGGCACGTCCAAAACCTCTTGCAACATGGCCGTATCTGGCTCGCCATGACGCTCTTTGCGAATGGCCCAGCCATACATTTGTTTCGGAACATGACCCAAGGGCGGCATTTCGCCCATGTCATAGAGATCTTTTTTCTCCGCGGTATAGGCGGTCAAGGGTGAGTTTGAATCCAATGGCATGAGAAGCCCCTTACGATATTGCTGCGATGCAGAATCAACCTGCACTTCAATGGATAAAATCCATCACGCAATATTGCAACCAATTTTCGTATTAATTTGTAATTTAATTACTCACGTAATTTTTCTGATATATGGGACAGGCTGGCGGCATAATAGGGGAGCACAGATTTGCCCTTCTCAGTAATGACATAACGCCCCCCATCCTGCACAATCAGCTTGCGCTGCATCAAATTTAAAACGCCCGCTTCCGCCGCCTCGGCCCAGGCCTCTGGAGTGGCTTGCAAATACTCCGGCTCAACTGCCTGCATGACCTCCACAAATGCGGCAGTAAGCTCCAGCGCCCGCAGTGGCGCTTTATGAATTAATATCAATGAGATTAGAGGAACAGGCAGGACAGGAATGCCGGCCTCCACCTGGGCCATGATCTCGCGCGCCAGAACAGGAGAAGAGATCCCGCCCGTCTGTTTGTGAAACGCCGACAGGCTCACCGGCGCGCCAAAATGAACAGCCGCATAACCAAAGCGCCGATAGCGGCCCGTCAACCACAACCAAAACTGCTGTGCCAAAAAACGCGCGATGACGGAAATATTGGCACCAAACCGCCTTTCTCCGCGCTTGCCAGCAGCGAGAAGAATGTAATCCTCCAAGACCCGATCGTAATTGATCGAGACTGGCACGAATATGACATCTCGGCCCTTTGGTTCCCACCCAGCGATGACATAATTCAGAAACCCCATCCGCGGCGGTGCCAAACGCCCATCCAAGGACAGGCCACCCTCTGGAAACACCGCTTGTGTCACGCCGCCCTGCGTCGCCATCTGGACATAGCGGGCCAGAACCCGCCGATAAAGCAACCCACGCGATTTGCGGCGAATAAAAAACGCACCCATCGCGCGAATGAGTAGGCTAATCGGCCAGATCCGTGCCCATTCGCCCACCGCATAAGACAATGCAGAGCGTTTTGAGGCCAGATAAGTCACCAGAACATAATCCATATTTGAGCGATGGTTCATGACAAACACCACAGTTGCCTTAGGATCCAAACCGCTCAAAACATCCTCAAAACGGCCAATGCGCACCCTATAGAGCGTCTCGCTGAGAAAGCGGGCAATGGTGCTGGCGACGGTGAAATAGACCGTCGCACTGAAGGACGGCACGATCTCCCGCGCGTATTTCTGCGCCTCTTGAAAAGCGACATTTTCAGGGATGCCCTCCTTGCGGGCGTGATCATTGACCGCCTGCATCACATCGGGATGATAGAGCAATCTTTGAATCATATCATGGCGCCGGGCTAATTTGAACGGTTCAATCGGACGGTCCAGCCGCGCGTTTAATTGGCTGACCACCCGCTCCATTCTACGCCGGAAAAACCACCGCACAGAGGGGATCAAAGCACGCTCCAAAGCGGCAATCGCAGCGAAAATCGCCGCGATCACTACAAACCACATCGGAAGCTCAATTGTCTCAAACATCCGGCCAATCTGCCTGAAATGGCAGATATGCGCCAGATGGCAAAATTGCCGCGTTGCAGCGAATTGACAGGGTGGGATTATTCCGCCATTAAGTGCTAATGCGCAATTATATTTCGCACACAAGAAAGAGAGGCCCGTTATGACCCAAGTGCAAAAAGATCGTCCCTGGTTGTTTCGAACATATGCAGGCCATTCTACGGCCGAGGCTTCTAATGCGCTCTATCGCTCCAATCTCGCCAAAGGGCAAACGGGCCTGTCCGTGGCCTTTGATCTGCCGACACAAACGGGCTATGACAGCGATCATATTTTGGCGCGCGGCGAAGTGGGCAAAGTGGGCGTCCCCGTCAGCCATTTGGGGGATATGCGCACGCTCTTTGCCGACATCCCCCTCGATCAGATGAACACCTCAATGACCATCAATGCCACAGCGCCTTGGCTGCTGGCGCTCTATATCGCCGCAGCCGATGAGCAAGGCGCCGATATCAGCGCGCTGCAAGGTACAGTGCAAAACGACATAATTAAGGAATATTTGAGCCGAGGCACCTATATTTGCCCGCCCAAGCCCTCCTTGCGGATGATCACCGACATCGCCGCCTACACGCGCGCACATCTGCCCAAATGGAACCCGATGAACGTCTGCTCTTATCACCTGCAAGAGGCCGGCGCGACACCCGAGCAAGAACTGGCCTTTGCCCTCGCCACTGCGACTGCGGTTTTGGATGACCTCAAAGGCAAGGTACCCGAAGAACATTTTGGCCAAATGGTTGGGCGGATCAGCTTTTTCGTGAACGCCGGCATCCGTTTTGTCACTGAAATGTGCAAAATGCGGGCTTTTGTTGATCTTTGGGACGAGATCTGCCGCGACCGCTATGGGGTCAGCGATCCAAAAATGCGACGTTTTCGCTATGGCGTGCAGGTCAACTCTCTGGGCTTGACCGAACAACAGCCGGAAAACAACGTCTATCGCATCTTGATCGAAATGCTGGCCGTCACCCTGTCAAAAAAAGCCCGCGCCCGCGCTGTGCAATTGCCCGCTTGGAATGAGGCCTTGGGCCTGCCGCGCCCTTGGGATCAGCAGTGGTCTCTACGGATGCAACAAATTATGGCCTTTGAAACCGATCTTTTGGAATATGAGGATCTGTTTGACGAAAACCCCGCCGTTGAGCGCAAAGTTGCCTCCCTCAAGGAGGGCGCACGGGCCGAGCTGGCGTTGATCGATTCCATGGGCGGCGCCGTGGAGGCGATCGAATATATGAAGTCGCGTTTGGTCGAGTCCAATGCGGCCCGCATTGGTCAGATTGAGAGCGGGGATATGACTGTGGTCGGGGTCAACGCTTATCAAAGCGGCGAAGCCAGCCCGCTCACCGCAGGCGACGATGCGATCATGACAGTGGACCCCAAGAACGAAGCCGAGCAAATCGCGCGGCTCACCCGCTGGCGCGCGGCACGAGATGCGCAGGCGGTGAACGAGGCCCTTCGGGATCTGCGCGCCGCCGCCCTCGATGGCAGCAATATTATGCCGCCCTCTATTGCCGCCGCAAAAGCCGGGGTAACCACGGGCGAATGGGGCGATGTGCTGCGCCAAGCCTTCGGTCAATATAGAGGCCCCACAGGCGTCAGCGCCACCCCGTCCAATCGTACCGAAGGTTTAGATGAGATTCGCGATCAAGTCGCGGCAGTCAGTGATCGGCTGGGACGCAAGCTGACTTTTTTGATGGGAAAACCGGGTCTGGATGGGCATTCCAACGGAGCCGAACAAATCGCCACCCGTGCGCGTGATTGCGGGATGGAGATTTCTTATGAAGGCATCCGCCTCACGCCGGACGAAATCATCACAGCCGCGCGCGATGGCGCGGTGCATGTGATCGGCCTGTCTATTCTCTCAGGCTCACATATGCCCCTGATGCAAGAGTTGATGTCCAAGCTGCGCGCGGCCGAGCTGACCCATATTCCGGTGATCGTCGGCGGGATTATTCCCGATGAGGATGCACAGAAGTTGCGGGCCATGGGAATAGCGCGCATCTATACGCCAAAGGACTTTGAGCTCAACCGGATCATGTTCGATATCGTCGCCCTTGCCGATCCCGGTCCAGGCAATATTGCGGCGCAATAGCAAGGCGTTAGTAAAAACTCTGCGGATCAATATCAATCGACAAGCGGAGGGAGTTTGGCAGCTTGAATAGGGCTGTCCAAGCGGTCAAAGCCGCTTGAATAGGGGCGTTTTTTTCTGCCTTAATTAAGAGCCGTACCCTATGGCGCCCACGGATGCGGGCAATTGGAGCTGGGGCCGGTCCAAAAATCTGTGCACCGATCTGTGTCAAAGGCTGACAATTGCGCGCCATGGCCTGCCCAACCTCAAAGGCCTCCTGCGCATCGGGTGAGGATAATACAACCCCGACCAAGCGGCCATAGGGTGGCACGCCGGCTTGTGCGCGGGCTTGCGCTTCGGCGCTCCAAAAGGCCTCTTCATCCCCATCCAGAATTGCGCGGATGACCGGGTGCTCTGGCTGATGGGTTTGCAGGGCCGCCACCCCCGGCTTGTCGGACCGTCCAGCGCGACCGGCCACTTGACGCATCAGCTGGAAGGTTCGTTCTGCGGCGCGCAGGTCCGAACCTTGAAGCCCTAAATCTGCGTCAATCACCCCAACCAAGGTTAACTTTGGGAAGTTATGCCCTTTGGCGACCAGCTGCGTGCCAATGATCACATCCACCTCCCCGGCGGCAAGTTTGGCGATTTGCTCTTTCAATGCGCGCGCTGAGCCAAATAAATCAGAGGAGAGAACCGCGACTTTCGCCTCGGGGAAAAGCGCTGTGGCCTCCTCGGCCAATCGCTCCACACCGGGCCCCACCACAGCCAAACGGTCTTCTGCCGCACAACTGGGACAAATTTTTGGTACTGGTTTGCTTTCGCCACATTGGTGACACATTAGGCGCTTGAGAAAGCGATGCTCGACCATCCGCGCATCGCAATGATCGCAACCCACTTGATTGCCACAAGCCCGGCAGAGCGTGATGGGCGCATAACCGCGGCGATTGATAAAGAGCAAGGATTGCTCCCCTGCCTGAATGCGTGCCTCAACCATCTTTTGCAGGCGGGGGGATATCCAACGATCTGCAGGCAGCGTTTCTTGCCGCATATCAATCGCCATCATCTCGGGCAAAACTGACGCTCCAAAGCGGCTTTTCAGTTCAATTTTCGTATATTTTCCGGCCTCGACATTGGCCCAACTTTCGAGACTGGGCGTGGCGCTGGCCAGCACCACCTGCCCGCCAACCAAAGACGCGCGCAGCACGGCCATGTCCCGCGCGTTATACAGCACGCCGTCCTCTTGCTTGTAGCTGCTGTCGTGTTCCTCATCGACAACGATCAGCCCCAAATCTTGAAAGGGTAGAAACAAAGCCGACCGGGCCCCCACGACCATTTGCGCATGACCTTGCCCCACCATTTTCCAAGTGCGGCGCCGCTCTGTCATGGTCACACCCGAATGCCATTCCGCCGGGCGTGCGCCAAAGCGGGCCTCAACCCGGGTCAAAAATTCTGCTGTCAAAGCGATTTCAGGCAACAAGACCAAGGCCTGTCGCCCCTCGTTGAGGCAGCTTGCCACCGCCTCCAAATAGACCTCCGTTTTGCCCGATCCAGTGACACCTTTCAAAAGCGTCGTGCGATAGCCCGCGGCATTTGCCTGCAATTGCGCAACCGCTGCGGCCTGATCTTCTGACAGGCTCTTGCCGGGCAAGCTTGGGTTTAAATGCGCAAAGGGCATATCTTGCGGCGTGGCCAGCTCCTCCACCGCCCCCAGTTTCACCAGGCCTTTAACCACCGATGAGGTGACGCCTGCCGCATCGGACAATTCCTTGAGTGTGAAACTCAGCTCAGCAAATTCTTCCAAAACCGCGAGCACTTTTTGCCGCGCATCGGTCATACGGGCCTCGGTCTGTGCACCCAAACGGTAAACCTGCCGCATCGAGGGCGGATCTCCCAAGCCCGGCGCGCGCGTGGCCAGGCGCAGCATTTTCGACATAGGTGTGAGCGTATACTCCGAGACCCGACGCAAGAATTCTGCCATACTCTGTTGCATGGGCGCCACATCAAGCACGCGGATCACCGAGCGGATCTTGGCGTGGTCATAATCCCCCGCGCCGGCCCGCCAGACGACACCCAAGACCTTGCGCGGTCCCAAGGGCACCTCAACAAAGGCCCCCTGCCAGCATCCCCCTTCAGGCGCCTTATAATCCAGCACCCGATCCAGCGGTTGGCTGGTTAAGACGGCAACCAAATCACCTTGATGAAAGAATTGGGGCTCTGACACAGCATTTCCTTAACAGCAGGGCTTTCAGTACCCTAAAAACTCCGATAAAGCTTGCCCCAACGAAGGCCAACCTATCAAGGACATACGCCATGAAATTTTTTGTTGATACTGCTGAAATAGACGCAATTGCCGAATTGAACGATTTGGGCATGGTCGACGGGGTGACGACCAACCCCTCTTTGATCTTGAAATCTGGCCGTGATATCATTGAAGTTACACGCGAAATTTGCGAATTGGTCTCCGGTCCGGTTAGCGCAGAAGTGGTTGCGACCAAAGCGGAAGATATGATCGCCGAAGGGCGTAAGCTGGCGGAAATTGCGCCGAACATCACCGTCAAACTGCCGCTGACTTGGGACGGGCTCAAAGCCTGTAAGACCTTGTCGGGTGAAGGCAAAATGGTGAATGTCACCCTCTGCTTCAGCGCCAACCAAGCACTTTTGGCCGCCAAGGCTGGAGCCACCTTCATCAGCCCCTTCATTGGCCGCCTGGATGATGTGAACATCGACGGTATGGATTTAATCGCAGATATCCGCCAAATTTATGACAACTTTGGTTTCGATACACAAATTTTGGCCGCTTCTATCCGCACAGTGAACCATGTCACGCAATCGGCCTTGATTGGGGCAGATGTGATCACAGCGCCGCCAAATGTGATCAAATCCCTGGCCAATCATCCATTGACCGACAAGGGTTTGGAGCAATTTATGTCAGATTGGGCAAAAACAGGGCAGAAAATTCTCTAACCTATGGTAAGCCTGTCTCCATGCAATGGGGACCGCCATCGCATAAGTGAATGGGACAGCCATGACACCGCAAACCGCAGCGCAGGCCGAAGAAATCTTGCGCGATATCATCACCCAGAATCCACGGATCGTTCTAGACGCCCCGGAGGTGATGCGCGCATTACTGACGGCCCATGATGAGACTTTGGGTCAAAATATTGTGGACTTGCGCAGCGTGGCCATGCACCGGCTTGAAGCGCAATTGGGCCGGCTGGAAGAAACCAACCGCTCCGTTATTGCGGCCGCTTACGACAACCTCGCCGGCACGCAGCAAATCCATCGCGCCTTGCTGAAAATCATGGAGCCGACCGATTTTGGCGGGTTCTTGACCATGATTGGCGCAGAGATGGTCGATATTTTGCGGATCGACTATGCCTGTTTGATTCTGGAAACGCAGACTCAAAGTCCCGATCCCAACCTCGCGCCGCTTGGCCCTGTTGTGAAACCGGCCCCGATCGGCTTTGTCTCCCATTACCTGTCCCAAAACTTAGAAGCCAAGGTGACCCTGCGCACGGTCACAAAGCCGGATGTTTTTGTCTACCCTGAAGCCACTGGGCCTGTGGGGTCTGAGGCTTGTTTGCAGCTGGATTTTGGCGCCGGCACCCTGCCCGGACTTTTG
>Ga0181555_1003306_pt1 | contig 12918 bp, 9 predicted proteins | sample 011ome_15_FD_145601 | JGI IMG/M metagenome (GOLD analysis project Ga0181555, IMG submission 145601) | Coastal salt marsh microbial communities from the Groves Creek Marsh, Skidaway Island, Georgia - 011504AT metaG (spades assembly) | ecosystem: Environmental > Aquatic > Marine > Intertidal zone >...
TCCTTTTCGATCGTCCTCGTCTTCGTCGCGAGAGAGAGAGAGAGAGAGAGACAAGAAGAAATATCTCGAAGCACGCGCACTAACGTGTGTTGTTTTGTCTCAAAGTTCGTCGTTTCAAAGCGAGAGAAAGAGGAGGTTTTTTGGGCTCCTGTTTTTTTTCTCGATTTTTCTTTTTTTTTGCTCTTTTTTTGCTCTCCATGGTTTGCTCTCATTTTCCTCTTGTCGTCTCTCTCTCACTGTCTAACTGTTTTTGTCAAAACATCATCAATCATGAGAGAACCTTTAACAAAGACAAAGACGAAGAAGAAAGAAGCTTTGAGAAGAGCGACTTCGGAGAAAGACGACGGAAAGCAAACAGATTTTTCTGTGAAAGAACGAATAGAAACGGCGACGATGGAAGTGCTCGGAAAGAGAGGCTTGGAGAAGACGTGCTGACCGTCGGAGATTCCCAGATTACATGTGTTCAAGGGAAATCCAAACTGGCGGGGATTCATGGACGCGACTCGAGACGTCGCGGTGAAACTGATGAAGGAAAGTAAGGTTCAAATCGAACAGAACGGAGAGGTTTTGAGAGGCATTCAGAGCGCGAAAGATTTGAAAGGAAGGATTCGGTTGCGGTTGGTAAAGGAAAAGAAGATGTAAAACAAAAAGAGAGTTCGTTGTTTGTGTCTCGGCGTTGTAGAAGAAGAAAAAATGACAGCGCTCGCGGAAAAGAAGCAGAAACACGCGAGCGCTCGATAATACATTTGCTGAGATACATACATTAGACGAATGTGAATTGAAAATACATTTACATAGATGCGCGCGCTCGCGGATGAAAAACGCCCGACGACTTTTAAAAAGGAGGGACGACGAAAGCCGGTCCGACTTTTTGGCGATATTCGTGCCACCACCACCACGAAGCGTACGCGCGTTTTTCCCTCCACTGTCTTTGAATTTCCTCGAAATCTTCCTCGTCGTCCTCGTCCTCGTCGTCGTCGTATTCTCCTTCACTATCCTTACCTTCGCTGCTACTACTACTACCACTACTACTGCTACCACTACTACTACTTTCCTCTTCTTCTTCGCTAGATGTTTCTAAAAGCGCTAATTTTTCCTCCTCTAAATGTAAAGCCTGAAGCCGTTTCTCGTCGTTTTCTTCGAGATCGTACGCGTACCAACTCTCTGGAACTGTATCGGGAAGTTTTTCGAGATTGCAAAACGCGGCTCGCGTGGATTTTTCTCCGCTTCGATACTCGTCGTCGATTTCATCACCTTCTTCGATATTCCAGCGTTCAGATTCTTCCTTGGATGTTTTATCGAGCATATCTTTCAGCGTTTTCAACTCTTTCTCGTCTTCGAGAACGGCGACGGCGACACCGGAAGTACCAAATCTCCCCGTTCGTCCACATCTGTGCATAAACGTTTGACCATCTCTCGGTAAATCGACGTTGATGACTAAATTCACCCGTTCGCAATCGACGCCTCTGGAGATTAAATCGGTCGATACGATGGCGCGAAGCTCAAAGTCGCGAAAGCGTTGCATGACATTCATTCGTTCGCGCTGTGGAAGCTTTCCCGAGGTGAAAGCCGTTTTAAAGCCTCCTTTCTTGATCATTATTGCGGAGAGTTTCTCGCCTCGGTCTCGACTTTCAACAAAGATAACAGCTTGGTGAAAACGAACAGAGTTGAAAATGTCAATGCACGTCTCCGCCTTTTCTTCGAGAAGGCGCATGCCGTCATCGTCGTCATCACCGTCGTAATCGTCGCCTTCTTTTTCCTTCTCATCTTCCTCTTTTGCCTCTTCGCGACGACATATGAACCGATAACACATCTTCACTCCTCTCAACGCCACCGTCTCTTCGCACAAGCTCACTTTCTCAATCGCGCTCGGTTTACCGTCTCTCGTCGTCAAACTCTCCATTCTTTTCCTCGCGTTTTTCGAGAACGTCGCCGAACACGCGATCAATTGTCTCTGCTTGTGACTCGCCGCATGTATCAAAAACAAAACGTCCTGGCAAAACCCAGTTTTCGTCAACAACTGATCTGCTTCGTCTAAAACTACCGTTCGTATTTGATCGGTTCTCAAAATGTCCATCTCTACGAGCTGCTTCATTCTCCCGGGCGTTCCGACGACGCACGCCGGCCGTCTTTTCATCGCGCGTCCGTCGTCTGCGACTGGTAAACCGCCTAGAAAACACGCCAGCCGTTCTTGTTTAAATCGACCTTTCGAGCTTCCCGCACACGCCGTCGCCAGCGTTCGTAACACGTCCGCCGTCTGTAACGCAATCTCTCTCGTCGGCGCGATACACATCGCTTTCACGGACGAAGATACATCTACTCTTTTTCCTCCCCTCTCATCGATCGCAAAAGTATCGACATCTGCTTCTACTTTCGTCAGTAAAACTGAATCTAAAAGTCGACAGGCGAACGCGACTGTTTTCCCAGTCCCCGATTTCGCTTGCACTAAAACGTCTCTCCCTAACCGTTCCAAAGGAATCGCCGAGACTTGCACCGGGGACGGATATATAAATCCACACTTTTGGAGACCTAAAACGATGTGTTCTGGTAGCGCTAAATCGTTGAACGTTAATCGAATATCGTCGTCGTCGTCTTCCTCCTTTTCCTCCTTCTCGTTCTCGTGAGAATTTTCATCGATTCGATTCCACTTCTGTTGTCCTTGTTGTTGCTGTTGTTGTTCGCTCCTTTTAAGAGAAAAGAAAACGTCGGAGGAGCGCGAACGAGTCGAGCTCGAGTTGGCCAGTATTCTCGGCATTTTCAGCGCAACGACAGCTTCTTCTTAGTCATCATTTTCTCTTCCGTGTGCTTCGTTCGTGTTTTTTTTGTGCCGCCGAATTGGAAAAGCAAAGACGACACAACTGTTTACTCGTTCTAACGAACCACACTCTGTCTGCTCCACGGAGAGAGAGAGAGAGAGAAATTAAAATGGGTTTATTTGACGCTTTGCCTCCGTTGGCGTCCGCCTCCTTAAAGGCGAAGGTAAACGTAAAAGAAGAAGACGACGAGACGAGGCACACCGAGAAGAAGAGGAAGTTTGATGATGTTGATGATGACGAAGAAGAAGAAAAACTGAAGGGAGTGGGAGTAAAGTCGTCGGTATCATCGATGGACGACCGTTTGGAGAAACTCTCGAAACACGTGGAGAAAAAGTTTTCGACGTGCTCTCGAGCGTTTTTGGAACTGGTTTCAAAACCGGAACACGCGAGCGCGTTGGAACGGAAACACGGGAAGAAGATTTTACTCGTTATGAGACGAGCGATGGCTTCGCACTTCCCACAGTCCTCCGAAGAGTATCTCCTCTCTTTCTCGTCGAAGAAAGAGACGGCGACGATTTTTTGTAATCTCTTCGACGCGATAGAAGAGTTGAGAGAAAATGGAATCGTAGGGAAGAACGTGAAAGTGACCGCGGAGATGATCGCGTGGGAGTTGTATTGTCGAACGATGCGAGAGATTGCCGCGAGCGAAGATTCGTTTACGCTGAACGCGTCGACGAAACGTCTGAGGAAGGCGTTCGAGGAGGCGCCGAAAAGGAAAAAAGAAGAAGACTCGGAAGGAGATTCGGAGGAAGTAATGAAACGAAAATTAGAAACGGAAATAGAGGAAAACGAACACATTCCAAAAGAAGAGAAAGAGGAGGCTTTGAAGTGCGCTCTGCAAGCTTTGGAGGCGGAAACAGCCTCGGCGAGAGAATTGGAAGAAATGCACTCGAAAATCCGCGAAGCTTTAATCGACTGTTTAGCGGTCGCCGAAAGCTCGATGCGGACGAAAATGTGGGCGAAATCGATCGTCGATCAACTCTTTGATTTTGTCGAAAAGTTATTGGTATCGCACGATTACGACGTATTCAACCAGACGCAAAAAGAAAGGATTGTTTCGTTGCTGCAAAAAGTGAAAGCCAACGCGAATAAAACGAGTTCCTCTTCGAAAGCCGGCGTCGATTGGGTGAGCGATTTCGATAAGCACAGCAAAAATTTCTCGAAAAGCGAAAGCGTGAGCGTTCGAGGAAGCGTTGGAGGTGAAAGGACGAAAGATGGTCGCGGAGACGGAAAGTTTGGCGAACGATAGTTTACGCTACCAGTAGTTTTTTTAGAGTAGAAGTAGTAGTAATAGTGTTGCACACTCTAACAGGAACTTTGCAACTGTCACTGTACGCGTCATAAAAAAGCAAATCTATTCACATGAGCAAAGAAGATCCGTTATTCTCGGTTTCTGGGAAGACAGTATTAATCACCGGAGGCGCTAAAGGCGTCGGATTGATGCTCACGGAGACGTTTTTGGAGCGAGGCTCGCGCGTGTGCATCGCGTCCAGAAACAAAAACGACGGGGAAAAGATATCGAAACGATTGAAATGTGACTTCATCCAGGCCGATTTATCCACGGAGGATGGATGTAAGAATCTCGCGAACGAGTTCAAACGTCGATACGAGTATTTAGACGTGTTGATAAATAACAGTGGTGTCGCGTGGGGTGAGCCGTTCGAGTCGCATTCGGAGAAAGGTTTTTACAAAACGCACGCTTTAAACGTGGTTGCCCCGTTCCTGTTGTCCCGCGAGTTTGCAGATTTGATGGAAAATTCGTCAAGGAAGAGAGGAACCCCGTCTAGGATTATTAATATCGGTTCAATTGCAGGTCTAAAGCCCCAAAAATTTCCAACGTTCAGCTACGACGCGTCTAAGGCGGCGTTGCATCATTTGAGCAGAAAGTTAGCGGACGAGTTATCGTCGCGGAATATAACCGTGAACGTGATCGCGCTCGGGTTCTTTCCGACGAAAATGACGGATAGTTTAGATGTGTATGGAAAAGACGTGAAAGATAACATCATGGCGAACGGCTTATTAATTAAAAGAGTAGGGAGGGCATCCGATGTGGGTGGTGCGGCTGTGTATTTAGCCTCATCTGCTGGGAGCTGGGTGACAGGCACCACCTTAACGTGCGATGGCGGTTTTCTCTCAAAGTTGTGAACGTGAAAGCGTGTTTAGATTAGTAATAAAAAGAAAAGTAGCGGCAATAGCTTTTAGGAGCAGCAGTTTATGCAGATATAGAGAGTAAAATCGATGATTCATCATGTATAAGGATAAGGTTTTGTAAATAACAACGTATCTAACAAACGCCTTTCGCATTCGCTTCGGGCTATCCCACGTACACTCCGCTTTGAGGAAAAAGACGTGCGAAATTAAGCAGTCTTCAAGAATTCTTGCAAGACGCCGAGTGCCGGCGTTTCCTCCCCGTAATCGGAGACGACAACGCACGAGCACTTGACAACCTTTCTCGCTTGGCCTTCGGCGTCGAGCTTGCACAAGCCCGCCCACTCGCCGAGAGACACCGCGGACGGCACTCTCACCAAGTGCACGTTCGCTTCGTTGCACAACGCTTGGATCAACTTGGTGTAATCCGCTTGGTCGCAGTCTTGCGCCAAAACGCACAACAACGCCTTTCTGGATTCAATCGTCTTGCACGCCTCTCTGAGACCTCTGTGCAAGCCGTCTTCGGCCAAGGACTTCTTGAGCACGATTTGCAACGCGCTCATGAGGTCCATCGGTTCATCTCCAGCCGGTTCTTCGACCGCGACTTCTTCGACAATTTCTTCGGCTTCATCGCTATAAAGCATTCATTAAAGAGAGAGAGAAAGAAAGAAAGAAAGATGATAACAGTCAGCGTTGTTGTTCGGCGTAAAGACATTTAAAAGGAAAAAGGAAAGAAAGATCAGATTCCAAATCATGCGGAAAGCGCAAAGACCTAGAGAGAGAGAGAGAGAAGGAGGATGACAGAAATCTCCTCTCTCTCTCGGAAAAGAAACGCGCATGAGAGAGAGAGAGAGAGAACAAGAGAAGCAAAACGAAGAGAACGACTACTCACTCAGACATGATTGCTTTCTTTCTTTCTTCTTTGTTGGGGTTTTATAACACGTCCTTATGTCCTTATGTGTTTCTATCACACTCGACTCGATGTTATGACGTTCGAGTCGGAAATTTTTCATGCAAAAATTTGAGCATCAGCCCCTCCTTTCTCTCTCTCTCTCTCTGACCTGCTGACTCACAAAAATTCGTCTCTCTGCCTGCCTCTCTGCAAAAAAAAAAAAAAAACGCATTGTTTGTGATCTTTTCTCTGTTGTTTACTGTTTTCCTTTGAATAATGAATACACACGACGACGCACGTATTCAAAAGAGTTTTTGAAGAGAATGAACGATGATCGCGAGGAGGAGGAAGAGAACGGTGGTGAGAATTGCGCCGCGCTCGTAATAGAAGAGATCGAGCGAGAAATCGAACGGGCGAAAAAACAAACGTTTTCTTCTTCGCATGTCGTTCATTCTGTAACTCCGCGTTTCGGATCAGATCAGGAAGAAGAGGATACCACCAACAAAAAGAAGAAGAAGAAGGAGGACGAGAACAACAACGAGAATAAGAGCAGAGAAGAAAGGAACAGAGCGAGAAGAGAGGCGGTCGAATGGAGGCGGAAGAAGATTGAGGAGAAGACGTTCGATCCGAGAGCGGCTTTTCGAGAGAGAGTGAAGAAGAAGAAGAATAAAAACGATGAGAACGATGAGACTATAGGAGGTAATGAGAACGATAAATGGCAGTCGCCAAGCGTGGTGATGCGGAGACGAAGAGAAAAGAATGTTACGGTGTCAACCAGAAAGAAGAGCTGGACGGAATTGGAAACCGAATGGAAACTGTTTGAAGAGAAATGGAAAGACTCTCGCGGCGACGACGAGAATGAAAACGAAAACGAGAAACAACGAAGACGCGTTTTACGTTTTCAGGACGTCCCATTTCCATCCTCCGGAGCCGGTTTACTCACGTTCTTGATTTCTAACCACGGTCCATTTTCTGAGGATGAAAACGGGAGGAAAAAAGCGAAGCGGGAACTCGCAAAGAGATGGCATCCGGATAAGTTTGCGCAAAAATTTTCGAGACTTCTCAAAGACGAAGACAAAGAAGACGTGATGGAGATGGTGAAGGAAATTTACCAATCTGGAACGGCGTTGATGAATACGCTTTCCTGGGACGGCTGAGATTACCATGAATAATAACTAAATTCTATTTCGCTTGCACTGCTTAATTTTCAATCTACCCTATTCGCTACATCTAAACCTCTCGTTCGCAAGGCTTCTCGCCTCTTCTATTCGTGACCGTCGTCGCTTCCGGATAATTCGCGACGAGCGCTTTCACAATCTTCTCAAATTTCATTTCCGCTCGTTTTCTTCGTTCCTCCTCAAAATCTTCATTTCGTCGTTTTCCCTGTCGAATAAAAGTGTACGCTTTATGCAACGCGGTCTCTCCATCGTCATCTCTCAAGCTCGCGTCCGCCCCCGCTTTCAACAACATCTCGACTATTTCAGCCTCCCCAGTTGCACTCGCTCGCATCAACGCCGTCGAGTTCCCCGATGTCGTCCTCGCGTTCACCTTGCATGCATACTTTTTCTCCAGCAATAACTTCACGCACTCCGAGTGGCCGTTCCTGGACGCGTAGTGTAACGGCGTCAATCCGCTCAGTTGAGTGTCGATGGAGTTTGTCCATCGCTCGCAATCGTTCTCCAATAACTGTTTCAGTTTCTCGACGTTTCCAATCTGTGCGAAATGACACGCGGACTTTTGGAACTTGAGTTCCTCTAAAGATTGATCGTAGGACGATAAAATTCGTGAGTAGCACTTGCACTCGGGCGGGTGATTTCCCCCGTTTGCGATCGTCGACGTAAATTGACAATAGATGTTGTTGTTGTTGTTGTTGTTTCTATTCATCATCATCTGCATTCTCGTGGTGGTTTCAAGGAGTGCAGAGAAAAATTCAGCAAAAAAAATGCAAAAAACACACGAAATTTGATGAAAAAGGAGGAATCCTTTTGATGAGGATATTCGATTTAACGACACTTCACACACAATTAGTAATTATATTCGGCAGAAGACGAGAAAAGAGAGAGAGTGTTTTTGTGCGCGTGAAGAATATATCTTTCGCGCTTCTCTCATCTCTGCTCGATGATGAAGATGGCGTCGTCCTCTTCTTCGTCGTCGTCGTCGATGATGATGATGATGATAAAAACGACGACGTCGTCGAAAAGAGATTCAAAAAATGTGTTTACCACTCATCATCATCAAAAGCAAAGAGGAAGACATCATCATCATCATCGAGTAGCGGCGATATCCTCCTCTTCTTCTAATAAGAATAACGATAACGGAGGAGGAGAGTACGATTACAAGCAGTTCATGCCGATGAAAGAAGGAGAGCAAAACGAAGAAGTGTTACAATCCACGGACGAGGAGAAAATGGGCAGAGCTGCGCAATACATGAGAGAGTTAATAAAGAGACAAGTGAGATCGAACGACTTACCACGAGCTGGATCGCTCACGGACTCGACCGTTTTGAGAAGGAAAGGTAGATTAAAAGAGCAAGACGCTTTGATTGAGTTCATGGTCGAAATGCACAAGACGCACACGACGGAAGAGGTTATGCTAAAAGTAGAAGGATGGATCGATGAAACGCTGCAACTCCCGAAAGAACGCAGACAGTTCACGAGATTGCACAAAATGGTCCCACAGGTTGGATACTTTTTCCACTCGTTACCGCTTACGAAAGCGTTGAAAGAGTACGACGAGTTTTCGCATTTGACGAAGAGACAGTACGTTTTGCCGAACTTTGCGGAGATCAGACATATTTTGAACATAGCGCAGGTGCACGTCTCGGCGAAGGACGTGAGGCTGGTTACTTTCGACGCTGACGGGACCTTGTATCAAGACGGGAAACATTTCGAAGACGACAATAAAATGATTGATAAGATTATTCAGCTGATGGAGTTAGGAATTCACGTCGCTATTGTTACCGCGGCGGGATATCCAGGGCAGCCGGAGAAGTTTGAGGAAAGAACCAGAGGTTTGTTGGACCAGTTCAAAAAGCAAAAGTTACCGCCAAACATCACGAAGTATTTCCACGTCATGGGTGGCGAATGCAACTATTTGTTGAACGTGAACGAAACTTATGGGCTTCAATTCGTGCCAAACGAGGAATGGGCGACCGTAGAGCAGTACGGATGGAGAGAAGGGAAGGATTTGCAAGCTTTTTTGGACAGAGCGGAGATTTTCTTGACGAGATACTCGAGATATTTAGGCGTAGACTGCGACGTTATGCGTAAAGAATACGCGGTCGGTGTCATCCCAACCACGGATACTATCTACGAAAATCTCGAAGAGTTGGCGTTAGCTGCGCAAGCGGAGTTGTCGACATCGGATATTCCGTTTTGTGCGTTCAACGGAGGTAACGACGTGTTTGTAGACGTAGGAAACAAGCACATCGGTTTGCAAGCGCTCATGAAACACTTGAAGGTGAAAGGATCACAAACTTTACACGTAGGGGATAGATTTACGCTAACCGGTAACGACAGTAAAGTGAGAGAATCGGCGTCGATTTTATGGGTGGCGAACCCGGACGAGACGACTTTTTTCATGCGTTTGTTATACCGAGACATCTTGAACGCCCGCGTGCTTTGAAGCCTTAGTTGTTTTTTTATGGGGATGCTGCTGATTGTAGAAATGCGCGATACATATTTCATACACAAATAATGACTGCTACATAGATGCTTTTCTATTATATAGCTATGTTTGTTTACGAGCCCGAGGCTTCTTTCAAGCTTTGCTTCGCGAACGTTATTTCTTTGCTTACTAACTGAACTTTTCGTTCGAGAGCGCCGAGCTCTTGCGTCAAAATTGTAATTCGACGTTTCCAATATTTTTCCAAGTTTGCGTCGCTATCTCCAAACACAACAACGAACGGATACTTCGCGACGTACCAGAGCTTTTGTGCACAACTCGCGCACATCGCTAAGAGCGTCCACGCTACGACTACAAAGAGCACAAACATCAACAAATTCTGAAACGTAAACAACCCGAAGAATTTCATCGCCAGTTCCTTCGTGCGCCGCGCGCCGGATACGAGCTTATCCTTTGTATTTTTCTGCGTGGACAAAGAAGTAGTGGTCTGGTGCGTAGTTGTTGAAGCTGGCTGCATGGTATCGTCCGAATCTTTTCCTACTGACGGATAGAGCATGCTAAAAACGGCATCGCGCGAACCTTCTGGGATTTTCACCTTGGTCACGTCGATCGAAAATCGTTTCGACAACCTTTCCAAGAACGTTGCGCTTTTCTCTTCGGACATTGCACTACTTTTACTATTCGAACTGTTGTTTAATACGTCTTTAGCGGCGTTCAAGAACACTTCGGCACTTTCTTTGGTCTCCGAGAGTACCGACGATTGAATCACAGACTGTAAATACGTATATTTTTCAAACAAAACGTGGACGTGAAACGTAACTTCGCATCCGTTCATTTTACGATCGCCCTCGGTGAAAAGCGGAACGCAATTCCATTTGGATTCCACGGAGAAGTAATCTCCGTACGGGATATCGAGTTGAACTTGCGAGTAACCAATAATTAAATTATCGTCCGGGTAGAGTTTATACGTTTGCGTCTGCACGCATCGCGTCTCTTTAGGACCGAAAGTTGAATTTACCGGTGCGACAAATTTAACGTCCCGCGAAAACCCATAATGAGAGTGTTTTGCCCACTCCGTGCACGAGAAATTCGTCTGACCAGACGCTTTTGATTGCGCGAGAAAGAACGTGTTCGTCGCCGAGTTTGAAAAGCACGCTTTGAAGAATTCTTTGGGGGTGCAATCGAATTTTGCGCTCACCAATGCTTTACCGTATTCATCGGGTATTCTCGCGCTCTCGTCTTTCCCATCAACTTCAGGCAACGTTTGGATACTCGGTATCTCGCCAAAGTCATCGGATTCAATTTCGTTCTCAACTTCTTCTCTATTCTCTCCTCCTTTTTCTGTTTCTTCTTCCTCTTTATCAGTGATGGAATCTGACGTTCTCGCGCGTCTCTTCTCGGAAGTGGCTTCGTTTTCCTCAACAGTATTCTCTCCGGTAGTCGCGGTATTGTTTGAACTCAGATCATCGGTGTTATCTTCCACAGATTCGCGACGTTCGCCCGTTCTTCTTCGTATCCTGAGTGATTTCATTTGTTCGTGCGTGAGCTCTGAATCCAGAACTGGCGTATTCGTCAAGCTTTGATTGCCGAGCATGTTGATTATTTTCCTCTCCTCGGAGTTATCCTCCGTATCGGATTGATCGGAATCTCCGAGTTGCGCGAGCATTTGTTGTTCCTCCCTCCGTCTCAACGTCGCGTCAAAGTCCATGGAATGGTGCCCTCGATGTCCTCTGAAGAGTCTACCGTAATCACTACTCGTTCTCCACTGCTGTTCGAGAAACTTGAACACTTTTTCCGGGAAAATAAAACTCGTGAAAAATTCTCTCTTCCCGCCTTTGTGCACAATATAAAGCGCGTTGTTGAAAATACCCGCCGTTTTCGCTTTTTCCATGAGCGTCACATCTTTGAACGGAATGCGTTTCCGCTTTTGATATCCGAACACGCTCGAATAGAAACACACGAAATTGTTGAAGACGTACATCCGTCCTTGCAACAAAATTTTCTTGTGCAACGCGCAAAGGAATTCGTCCAACAGCTCCTCGTCCGACGGAAGCTTGAAATACTCTCGCAGCCTCTCCACGCGAGTCATCTTCTTCTTCTTCTTGCTTTCGCTCTTCTTTTCTTTTTCTTTACTCTCTTCTACTTCTACTTCTACTGTTTCCTCTTCTTCTTCTTCTTCTTTTTCTTCTTCTTCTTCTTCTTCATCTTCTTCCACGAGCGTGTGATCTGGATTTTCGTAGAGTATCGAGGAGCGCATCCCTTCCTCGTCGTCGCGCAATATTCCCGCATCATCATCATCATCATCATCATCATCATCATCATCATCATCATCATCATCAGAGATGACATAGCTTTCTTTTTTCTTGAGCATATATTTTTCTGTCGATAATCTTCTGTTCAATTTTCCTCCTCCTCCTCCTTGGTTATCGTCGTCGTCGTTCTTCTTCTTCTTCGACAAAAACTCGCTCGAAGAAGTCGTCTCCTCTGGGCTCGAATTGTATGAATAACTCGTCGTCGAGGTCGTCGTCGTCGGCGACAAAACGCTCCGGCGATGAAGACGATGTTCTTCTTCTTCTTCTTCTTCTTCTTCCGCTTCTTCACCTCTCTTTTTCTCCTCTCGCACAGGCGGAGACGGTTTTATCGGCGACTGGAAATCTACATCTGATAAAGAATTTTCTTCCGTCTTCTCATTCTCCAAATCCTCCTCCTCGTTGTTTATGTTGCTGTTGTTGTTAAACCAGAAATCCATTTTTATCTCTCAATAATTGCGAGTATTCGAATCTCCTCGTTCTTCTTCTTCCGCGATGAATGAATGATGCCACTAAATCAGTAGTCTCTGTTGCTTCTCTTCCTCATCCTGTTCATCATCTTCAAATTGATTTGATTGCGGGTGTGGGGTAAAGAGTTTTTCTGCTTTTTTTGTGCTGCCGCTCCTTTTTCAGCTTTTTTTTTTCCTCATCATTCCAGGACACGTGTGCATTCTATTCTCTGCGAGAGACAATACCATCCCACACGCATACTAATACTATAAATATAAATATAAATAATGTTTGCATTGCGAGGCGTCCCGGTCTTGAGGGTCGTGCGAGCATCTTCTTCCTCTTCTTCTTCTTCTTCTTCAAAACCTGCGAATAGAAAAGAAAGAAGAAAGATGGAAAGAGAGATGACGACGACGACTTTGAACACGGTGGAAAAGAGTGAGATGAATTTATCGTCGGAGAACGACGAAAAGGAAGAGGAGACGACGATGGAGAGCAGCAATAAGAATAACAACAACAACAACAACAACGTCAATTTCAAATTACAGAAACCAAAGAAACGAAAAGTGAACAAAGAGACGTACAACGACGTGGTAGAAAAGAGACGAAGAGAGTCTCGAGAAGCGAGAACGATGAACGAAGCTTCGACGAGCTCGTCGTCTTTGGTGATTCCGAGCAG
>Ga0181555_1003307_pt1 | contig 12917 bp, 9 predicted proteins | sample 011ome_15_FD_145601 | JGI IMG/M metagenome (GOLD analysis project Ga0181555, IMG submission 145601) | Coastal salt marsh microbial communities from the Groves Creek Marsh, Skidaway Island, Georgia - 011504AT metaG (spades assembly) | ecosystem: Environmental > Aquatic > Marine > Intertidal zone >...
TCTGTACATAACGTCAGCGTATCACGTAGCATCATAACGCAACTCCATCACGTCTGTACATAACGTCAGCGTATCACGTAGCATCATAACGCAACTCCACAACGTCTGTACATAACGCCAGCGTATCATGCTTGTATCATAACGCAACTCCATCGCATATTCTCTACATAACGCCAGCGTATCGCGCTTGTATCATTACGCTACTCCATCACGCTTGTTTTTTATATTCTCTCATTGTTCTATTCGTACTCTTTTATATGTCGAATATATTCAAAAAATAATATTTATTTTCCTTTTCTTATTATTTTTAATTTACTAGAAATAGTACATGTCTTACGTTTCTCTTACTTCTTTCTTTTTATTTTCTTTTTGTAAATATTTTCATGACATGTACTCTTTAACTTGTTTCTATTGTTTTGTTTCTTTTCTTTGATTTGTTATAACGATAGTCTATCACATTATCCTTTTTGATTTTTTATATTCTCCATTTTCGTCCTTTATTATATCTACAATATAACTATGAAAATATAAAATTTCTTATCCTTTACTTTTAATATTTGCTGTTCCTTTACTATTCTTAAAATAGTACATGTCTTATCATTATTTTGATTTCTTTTTTATTTTGGTTTTTGTAAAAAAATTTTACAGACATGTACTTTTTTATTTTAACTGTTTGTTCTTATTGCCTTTATTAATTATGTTTATCGGTTATCTATTCCTTTATTGAAAATAGTACATGTCTCACCTTTTTCTTACAATTTTATTTTTATTTTGTTTTTTCAAAATTTTTACAGACATGTACTCTTTTATTTGTTCTTATCACTGAACTTATTCTTTTACTTTTCGGAATTGTTCTTCTCATTTTCTCAACGTTTACTAACATTAATATTCCATTTTACTCTTTTATTTCCACTTATATCTTTGCAAAACTCCTTTGTCTTTCTATCCATTTTATCATTCTCTTAAAATAGTACATGTCTCGTGTTTTTCTTCTTTTTTATTTTGATTTTGGGTTTTTCTAAAAAAATTTATGACATGTACTCTTTTATTTATATTCTTATTTATGTCCTTTGATCAAAATAGTACATGTATGGCATTTTTCTTCTTTTTTATTTTTATATTTTCTTTTTACAAAATTTATTATGACATGTACTATTTTTGTAACTTTGTCTTTGATTAGTATCATTCGGCCCCTTTTGCATATTCATTCTTTACCTGTGTAAAATTTACTTATTTAGTTTTATTTTAAATAAGTATAATGGATATTAGTTTACACGATGCTGCTGAGTTTATGCGTAATTCATAAATGAATAAAGATAGTATTGTTACTTCGAATTTGACTGTTTTTGATAACGCATTGTTTGGTATTACACCAACCGAAAAGAAAAATGAGACAAGATTATTTATTTTTTATTGATTTCTTCCTATTTTCTATTTTCGTCCTTTATTATATCTCGAATAAAACTATAAAATTTCTACGTATTTAATTGTACATTCTTATTGATATCTTTTATTTTTATCCTTCATTTATTCATTTATTGTATGACTTTTTTCTTTGACTATTCTTTTATCAAAAATAGTACATGTTTGACTTCTTTCTTACAATTTTATTTCTTATTTTATTTTTATAAAACTTTTTATGACATGTACTATTTTTACATCTTTTAACATTTAAAATGACGATTTTTAGTCTTTATAATTCTTGTATTTTTTTAATATTATTATTTAAGTAATCAATTAATAGTTATTTTTTAAGACTTTTAAAAAATAACTATTAATTGATTACTTTCTCGTCAAGATGATAAGCAAGAATACAAGATGTGCTGACCAATTTTTTACTACTTTCAATATTTTTTTGCCGATAAGTCGGTGTTTTGAATGTTGAGTTTAGACACTTTGTCTAAAATGTCAGATTTATATATTATTTAAAATTAAACTAATACATAAATTAAAATGGTCCTAGTTATACCGGTTTTTTTTGAAGTCGTCCTAAATGAACAAGGCACGGAAGAATCTACTTATTCTTCGACGGGTGGTAATTATTATCACGCGGACGGAGGGTCAGTAGATGTTGATATACCTTCTTATGAGCAAGATCATTATGATACAACAACATTTGTGTCCAACACATTTGTCTATATTGGGCAGTATGACGACGGAACATTGTTCACCTATGGTGATTATACCTCCATCCCCGACATTAATACGTATGTTCCTATTCCTGCTTCCTGGGTAGAAGTAAACGAAGCTCGTACTAAAACTATTTTTGCACAAAATGGTGGAGGGAGAAACCCCGAATATGTGATGATGTGGGTCAAAAACGTAAGAACTCCAATAAATTACCCTGTTACTTGGGTTGGATTAGATTTACCAGGTGTCACCATAACTAATGAGGATGATTACACAACAGGCGACGCACCATTTGCTTCAGAAATTATCTATCCTGTAGTGGAAAGATCAGGTTATAACTATGATATTGACTATGGACCACCACGGACTGTCCCGGGACTGGACAGTGGTATTACTATTACATATACATGGACCGAAATCTCTACACCAACATATACAATGACATGGGAATTTAATGGAGGATCTACTACAGATGGTACTTATTCCCGTGGTACTACTGTGGATTACGAGTATCAAATAGTATGGCCAGATTCAGTGACAAAATATGGTACTGAAATAGCTTATGTAATAATAGAGAGTGATGATTGGCCCATGGCGAACGGAGATGTGGCAAGAGTAAATTATGGACAATATTTTTGGGCCAAAGGTGATACTAAAGTAGAAATTTTTTGGGAACCTACACCACATACACTGACATGGAATTTTAATGGAGGATTAATATCATCCGATGTTGTTTATTCAAGCAATGGTGATTACATGCAAACCTGGCCAATAGTATGGCCACCCGAAGATTCAGTGACACTGATTGGTCATTTTGTAGACAAATATGTAATAGATAATGCAGCATCTAGAGAATACTACATTCATAATCCGGGTTCCGATTACGTTTTCGAGATGGTGTATGGTCAGGATGAAGTGGTTAACGGTGATACTACAATAACTTACAATTGGGTACCTGAATATACAATAACATGGGATTTTGATGGAGGAGGAACATCAACCCCTGACACGGAGTATTCAACAGGTCACTACGGTAGTAGTACGGTACGAAGTATTCCAATAGTATGGCCACCCATAAATACAGTGACAAAACATGGTCATAGAATAGATCCGAGTAATGTGTTAATCATTAATGCCGATTTTGATACATATCAAAAAATAACATATGGGGCCGGTTGGTGGGCGGTGGGTGATACTAGCATAAAAATCGTTTGGATACGTCAATATACAATGACATGGGATTTTAATGGAGGATTAATATCACTGGCACCCGGTGATGATTATACAAGCAATGGTGTTTATGATAATTTCTCGCAAATAGTATGGCCACCCGAAGATTCAGTGACACAGATTGGTCATGTGATATACAATTATGTATTAGATAATGATAACACTAAAGATGTAATCGCTGCGAATCCGGACCAAAATATAATTTGGGAGATAGCGTATGGTCAGGATGAAATGATTAACGGTGATACTACAATAACTTACAATTGGATACGTACATATACATTGACATGGCGGTTTAATGGAGGAACTACAATAGACCGAGAGTATTCAACTGGTACTCTGGACGAAGATCATTCAATAATTTGGCCAAACCCTGCTGTGTCATATCTTGATCATATATTAGACAAAATCGAATATAATGGTACAGAAGTGAATGCAGGCGATTCGCTGACTCTAACTGATAATAGTATAATAACTTACACTTGGATACGTATATATAATATTGAATATTATCCAGGTTATTATCATGATGCTGATGATGATCCAGATGCACCGGCAAGGGTTTTAACTTTCACTGTTAAGGATAAAATTGGTGCATATATAACATTGAGTACATCAAAATATATAAAAGAAAATCGCGAGCATATTGGTTGGAGTGTTGATTATACGGATGGTAGTTTTTTAAACGAGACGACATATTTTCCTAATCCAAAATTTACATTTCAATATTCGAATGTTAATGTAACTGCAATTTGGAAATCGAAAGAGTATATGGTAGTATATAATACGTCTCCATCGGTCGATGCGTTAAGCGGTACGTTTTATACATCGTTTTATATACCGGACAAACAAATATACACAGTAGATGATTTGGATCAGGTAAATGGATTGAAACTCAAAAACATTTATGTAGAATATTGTGGTTTTTATACAGACGGGTGGACACTAGGAACCAATGAAGATTTTCAAACCAAAATAAGCAATCCTAGTGAATTTTATGATGGTGCTACACTAAGAGAAACAACACAATTATATCCGGTATGGAAAAAAATTGATTACAGATTAATAAACAATACTTATAATTATGTATCGATTTATTCTAGAAAAGATAATTTTAGTCTTAATAATGACAAATATTTTTATCCATATACCAAAAGACTAAAGTATGATATTTCACTATATGATCCATTGGATCCCACGAACACAGAAGAGTATATTGGACAATGGGGGATTGTTGTACCTAATGCTTATAAAGAAACATACAATGCTATTAATCCTCCTCAAGTAACACTAAACGAGGCTTATAGTTTTTTCTACGAAGATGAACTCTATGAACCAGGTGTAAAAAGTTTGGATTCATTACAAGAAATTTACCGAAAAAAATCGTTAAACGAACTAAAAGATGTTGTAGTTGTTAAACATTATTCGAGTATAAGGTCGATTACTACTGCTGTTGCTCGTACTGAAATTCATGGTACAAATGATTATTATTATATGTTTTCCACAAATGGTAATTTTCAAATTGATATTGATATGATATGCGAAATATTAATAGTTGGTGGTGGCGGTAGCGGTGGTAACGGTGATAGTGATGGTGGTGGTGGTGGTGGTGGTGCTGGTAGTGTTGTTCATATTCCTTTATGTGTTTTAACAAGCGGTACATATAATATAATAGTTGGTAGTGGTGGTAATGAAAGTAATGGTAATGAAAGTAAAATCGAGTTTTTGAAAGACGGGTCAGAAAATGAAATAATAGCAAATGCAACTGGAGGTGGAAAAGGAGGAAATTTTAACACAAATGGAAGTGATGGGGGGTCTGGTGGTGGTGCAGGTGGTAACAATTCAGATGAGACAAAATTGGGAGGGAATGAGGGTCTAGACAGTGGAAGCAAAAGATCAGTATCATACAAAAACAAAGCAGGGTTTTCTTCAGAAACTAGTGGTTCAGGAGGCGGTGGTGCAGGTACTTATTCTGCAAATATCAAAGATGGTAATAATATCACAGATGGAGGTGAAGGAATATATATAAATATAATAAATGATAACTCCGAATACGGAAAAGGCGGTGATGGTGGTGAAAAAAAAGACAGTGCCGGAACAGATGGTGACAATGGTATTCATGGTACTGGTGGGGGTGGTGGAGGCGGAGATAGTGGGAAAAACGGAGGAATGGGCGGTAGTGGTATAGTCATTATTCGTGTGAAAGAAGGATATGAGTTTGATCATGGATCTGATCATGAAATTGGTGAAAATAGAATGATGCTACCAAATATATTGTTGCATCGCCAAAAAGGAATTTATAAATATGGTCTCAACTTACCAGAAGGACCTCAAATAAATGAAACTTTACGATATTATGGATATTTAAAAGCACCTTCTGACAATGAATATTTATTCAATATAAATGCGAACATTCTATTAAACGCCAAATTTGAAATAGGGTTTGATAGATTTAATGACACAAAACTGAAATTAGGTTTAATACAAACAGGTTTAATACAAACAGGTTTAATACAAACAGGTTATATACATCTTAAAAAAGATGTATATTATCCAATTTATGCAGAATATAAAACAAGCGCGGGCGTTTCTGACAATTTTAAAATTGAAATAAAAATAAAAGACAGTGTTGATGCTGTTCAGCCAATCCCCTCGAGTTACCTCTTTCACTTGAATAATTTTCCTGGAACAACTTCAATGTCTATCTAGCCAACACCACAATCATCCTAAATATAAAACACACCATCTTCTCCTTTTTTGATACCGTATTTCTCTACAGTTTCTTCGTTCATTTTTGAAAAATCTATGATTCCTTTGTTTAATTCGCGAACATAACGTGCGCCATATGCTGCTTTGGTGCGATTTCTATGTTTAATTTTATTTTCATCATTTTCATACCATTTTCTAAAACTTGCTTTTCTCCTTTCTTGATAACTTATAACAGGATTTATAATATCTGCGTTTTGTTGCGGTACATTGTTTACATTCGCATTTTCTTCCATTCTGTTGTCATCAATGATATTATCATCATCAGATATATCATCACCGTCATTATCATTTACTACGTATTGGTTGTTTTCTGAATTTCCTTGCGCGACTCTTGCAACGAGTTCCTCGTCTTGTTCTTCTTTTATTTTGACTAAAGTGTCTGGATCTGTGTAAAATTTGAGATATGATCTCATTATTTGCGACATAGAAGTCCTCATTCTTATTGCCATCACATTTCTCTGTCTATTATTCCATTTCGGAAAATAATAAGACACAAATGATGATCGAAAAGTATTGACGCCAATATTTTTATTTGGTATCAGTTCCGATAACCATTTACCAATTGCTGCTGAAGAAATCGCTTTCTTATTCCTTCTCCATTCATTTTTCTGCAAAAACATAGAAGACCTTTTATATGTTTTATATGAATATTTCAACATATTACACAATCTTGTATTTAATCCCAATAATGCAGCGCTATTCAAATGATAGGAGACTGGTTTGTGGCATTTCTTGTCGTCATTGTAAATCATCATACACTTATTGTCGTTTGTGAAATGAACATAATTTTCCCCTTTTTCAATAGTATCTGGATTTTCAGTAAAATACATTGTGAAGTTTTCAGTTCTGCTCGGATAATTCCATATATTTATTGCTATTGCTAACGATATTTGATGAAAGTGGAACATTTCTGACGAATGCAATTCTCCGTTCTCTGAATTTATTTCATACATTTCTTGCACATTGTTATATTCTGGTTCATTTCTTGCCTTTTTGAACTCATTGACTTTCTCAAAATATTCTTGCTCCTTCTTATCACACAATTCGAACAAATGTTCATAAGGAACAAATGTTCTGAACTCTCGTTCTGATGTAATTTTATTATTATCATCCGATAGATGTTCCAAATCAGTGAAAGCAGTTTGAAGAACAGAAAATTTATACCTGAGTTCGTCTTCTTCTCCTAACAATAACTTCATGACTCTTGTCAGTGCTTTCATATCCCTGTTGATCGTAAATATGGTGTTCGAATTCTCATTATGATATTTCAAAATATTGTACAACAATAATCTGTTGTTTTTAACAATCCATCCTATGTCGTCGACATTCTCAAATTTTTTGAAGTCATCAAACGTTTTAGTGAAAAATTCTATTCTTAATGCATAAGAATATTCTGTGGTACTTTTGTTCCCCTTGCTTCTTTTGTCCCTGTATAATGCTTTGTATTCACCGTTTTTTAGTTTTTCTAAGGAAATCTTATTTACATTTACTTCAGTTTTCTTGCTGTAATCAAGATATTGCACTCCATTGTTCCAAGCAACTGCCCCGTCGTTACAGATATCATTCAGAAAATCTGGAAGTTCTTTCTCAAACATATTTTGCAAATTCCAACAATTATTCTCTAAAACATTTTTCAATTTTTTCGATACAGCATCTTTCATAATTTTCAACTTTTTATATTGTTTTACATGTTTGTATGGTTCAAGAATAGTTTGTTGTTGTTTTTCTGTTCCATGTGCACGAACTCCTTTATTACAAACCTTTTGTTTAGGAGGCATAATGTATTATAATGTCTACTTAGATCTTACATCATTTTTTATTAACATTTGATATAGAAATATGATTTTTACTAAGATACTAAGATGCTACATCTTCGAGTATGGGATAAAGTTTATTTATATATTTATTTTTATTGACAATGTCATCATCTGAATTGTCACAAAACTTTAAAAGATTTTCTTCCAATTCTTCATTTCTACTTATCATACAATTACATTCATACAATGATATACAAATCTCCATAATATAATTAATATGATTCAAAACATCTTTCATTATATTATAATTATTGTTACATTAAAATAATTGAAAAAAATAAAATACATTAAAACTGTCAAATATATTCAAAGTTTGGAATTTTTGATTAAATCTTTTATTTTCGAAAGAATTTCATTATACTTTTGACTTTCCGACTTGTCATAAACAATAAATAATTTATGTTTTATAAATTTGAACTTTTCTTCATCTTGCAAGACATTTAATAAATTCATCTCATTGTTGTCACAATACAAAAGAAGAACCTCTGAATTATCCTGAATCAATTTCGAAGATAAAGTGCCGATATCTCTTTCCTTCCATTTATTGTTTTCCATTACTTTACATTTGTTTTCATTTGTAAAAGTTATATTGTTATTTTCGGGAAATTCTTTATCAAAATGCTTCTTCTCTATGTACAAAGGTATTGTATTCAAACCGCTTGTAAGCATTTTCACAATATCATCCTGGGAAATATGATCTATTCTCTCTGAACCAAAGTTGTTGATAATAAGGTTGTTTGTATTATTTGTTGTATTATATATGTTCTGATTTTGGATTATGTTTTGAATATTTTTGTTGTGATAATGAATAACACTTCTTGCTGAGCAATTATTTCGTTTTATATGTTTATGTTTTGCTGATCTTGTTGTAAATGAAATCATACACTTTGAACATGTTAGTTCGTCAATTCCTTTGCATAAAGATTTGTGTTTGTTCAAATGTCTTTTGGTTTTATAAGTCTTGTAACACATCGGGCATACATTTTGTTCATTTGGGCATACATTTTGTTCATTTGGGCATACATTTTGTTCATTTGGGCATACATTTTGTACATTTTCAATATTCTTCATATTTTCATATTCTTTCGTATGTTTGTTAGCATTATGCCTTATAAAGTTATATTTTCTTTCTGTAAAATAATTACATAAAGAGCAATTGTAAATCATTAAATCTGAGTATTGCTCTTATTATATATATAATGATAATATAATTTTCACTTTATATACTCTGTGTAAACACCATAACTTGCTCATTTTCGACCCTCTCTCCCCCCCAAGGCGTTTCTAGAATCTTGAAAAACATCGTTTTTTCTTAGTTTTCTATTTCCACTGTCGAACTCTTGATCAACTCTTTGATCTTTGTTAGAACAGCATTATACTTTTGATTATCAGATTTGTTATAAACAATAAACAACTTATTTCGTATATGTTCGTACTTTTCAATGTCATCTATTTCATTTAATAATTGTATTTCATTGTTGTCACAATACATAAGAAGAACTTCGGTATTGTCTTTCATAAGATTGGTAGACAATAGACCTATATCTTTTTCTTGCCAACAATTGTCTTCCAATACTTGACACTTGTTGTCGTTTGAATACTTAATATTATTATTTTCTGGAAAGTTTTTATCAAAGTGTTTCTTTTTAATATACAATGGAACTGTATTCAAACCGCTTGTAAGCATTTTTACAATATCATCCTGAGAAATATGATCTATTCTTTCTGAACCAAAGTTGTTAATGATAAGGTTGTTTGTATTATTTGTATTATTCGTTGTATTATATATATTCTGATTTTGAATTATGTTTTGAATATTTTTGTTGTGATAATGAATAACACTTCTTGCCGAACAATTATTTCGTTTTATATGCTTATGTTTTGCTGATCTTGTTGTAAACGAAGTCATACACTTTGAACATGTAAGTTCGTCAATTCCTTTACATAAAGTTTTGTGTTTGTTCAAATGTCTTTTGGTTTTATATGTCTTGAAACACATTGGGCATACATTTTGTACGTTTGGGCATACATTTTGTACGTTTGGGCATACATTTTGTTCATTTGGGCATACATTTTGTACATTTGGGATGTCATTTTGTACTGTTTGTTTTGATTCGTTATTTTCAAATAATTTATCTTTATGTTTAGTATTTTGGTGTCTTATAAGGTTACATTTTACGTCAGTTTTATAATCGCAAAAACGACATTTAGTGTAAGGGAACGGCATTTTTATCACTATACTACATATATGGTACTTTTTTATTTATCTTTTTATATCTTTTTTAGACCATAAAAAGATAAATTTATCACCTCTCTCCCCCCATGTCGTTTCCATGACTCTTCAAAAATGATGTTTTTTCTTAGTTTTCAAATTCTACTGTTGAAAGGATTATCGTGTTTTAAGTATCATAATATAACCCTATCATATTTACTGTTCGATCTGTTTGATTATCTTCGCAAATCCAGTAATTAACAGTATCTTTTAGATTTTTTAATCTTGTATCCCATTCTTCTTTTTTATTTTTACTTATGGTCAATATATCAAGTTTATTCCTAGACCAACAAGATGATACTTTTTTGCCGTCCTTCTTATAATCATCCGGATTAAACCTTATGAAAATAATTGGACGATGTCCTACGTCTTGTGAAAGTTCCATTATTCGTTTATTTTCACACGAGCAATCGTAATCTTGATGTTGATTTTCATCTATTTCTATGAAAATTACTTGATAACCAAGATCTATCATTAAATCAGGTCTTTTTTTCGAACATCCATCTTTGATACTTTTATCCCATACTATATCGAGATATGGAAAATGTTGTTTTATATAATCAACAACTGACTTTTCTTTTGTCTTGTAATTTCTTGTAACTGGTTTATCTGGGAAAGTATGTAAGAAACAATTAAGACAATATCCTTCATACTTGGGATTGGAAAATTGTTTATCTTGACACAAAACACATTTACGATGCTTGATATTAATCATGCCATCGAGTTTACAATCTCCACAGTGATTTGCAACTTTATCATTTGGCATTCCAAAGCATGGTCCTTTTTGTTTGCAAACGTCACATTTAGGATTCCTGATATCAATCATGCCATCGAGTTTACAACCTCCACAGTGATTTGCAACCTTATCGTTTGGCATTCCAAAGTGTGGTATTTTTTGTTTGCAAACGACACATTTAGGATGCTTGATATCAATCATGCCATCGAGTTTACAACCACCACAGTGATTTGCAACTGTATCGTTTGGCATTGCAAAGTTTGGTCTTTTTTGTTTGCAAACGACACATTTAGGATGCTTGATATCAATCATGCCATCGAGTTTACAACCTCCACAGTGATTTGCAACTGTATCGTTTGGCATTGCAAAGTTTGGTCTTTTTTGTTTGCAAACGTCACATTTACGCCTCTTGATATCAACCATGCCATCGAGTTTACAACCTCCACAGTGATTTGCAACTGTATCGTTTGGCATTCCAAAGCATGGTCCTTTTTGTTTGCAAACGATACATTTACGATGCTTGATATTAATCATGCCATCGAGTTTACAACCTCCACAGTGATTTGCAACTGTATCGTTTGGCATTCCAAAGTATGATTGTTTTTGTTTGCAAACGTCACATTTACTCGGCATCCTTTTGCTTGTATTGCGTTTTTAGTGTATGGTTCAATCAGTTTTTACTTATTTTTATTTATTTTACCTAAATTTGAAAATATCTTGACATCTTTTTGAGAGCATATCAATGACCTATTTAATTTATATGTAAACAAGACCATCACGTTCGTCAGACAATTCGCTTCTTGTTTGACGATTAAAAATGAAAAAAAGTGACATATATGCACACTAGAAAAAATCAAAAAAATTTATTATCAAACATATCCAGTCTATTCTAAAAAGTTCTTCTCCTATAGTAATAACATGGTCTATTTTGATACTTTTGGCAAAATGATCTATACACTCTACGTACATCATTATGTTTCAATCATTTGATACAAGGAATTAAAGAAAGTTTGATAATGTCGTAATTCTTGGCAATTATATAATTCAAAAATTCTAATGGATTGTCTCCTTCAAAATGTACAGAAACTCGAAACAATGTGTTCTTTTTATATGGATTATACTTCTGTTGTTTTGTAGTAAAAGACATAAAAAGATAAATTCATCATATCTTTTTAGGTTTCTATTTCTACTGTCGAACTCTTAATCAACTCCTTTATCTTTGTTAGAACAGCATTATATCTTTGATTATCAGATTTATTATAAACAATAAACAACTTATTTCGTATATGTTCGTACTTTTCAATGTCATCTATTTCATTTAATAATTGTATTTCATTATTGTCACAATACATAAGAAGAACTTCGGTATTGTCTTTCATAAGATTGGTAGACAATAGTCCGATATCTTTTTCTTGCCAACAATTGTCTTCCAATACTTGACACTTGTTGTCGTTTGAATACTTAATATTATTATTTTCTGGAAAGTTTTTATCAAAGTGTTTCTTTTTAATATACAAAGGAACCGTATTTGTACCAGATTGTAATATTTTCATAATATCTTCATCAGAAATATGATCTATTCTTTCAGATCCAAAGTTGTTAATAATAATCCGATTAGCATTGTTTATATTTTGAATTGTTTCAGCATTTTGAATATTATTGGTTGTGTTGTTATTTGTTATATTCTGAATATTTGGTGCTCGAGCATGAATTATACTTCTTGCTTTGCATTTATCTGCTTTTATATGTCTATTTTTATTATGTCTGTTTGTAAAAGAAATCATACATCTTGGGCATGTAAGACTATCGACTTTGTTACAATTTGTTTCATGGTTATGTAAATGTCTTAACGTTTTATAAATCTTGTTACATTTCGAACAAGAAAAAGTTTTTAGGATAACATTTTGTACGTTTGGGATAACATTTTGTACATTTGGGATAACATTTTGTACGTTTGGGATAA
>Ga0181555_1003315_pt1 | contig 12891 bp, 12 predicted proteins | sample 011ome_15_FD_145601 | JGI IMG/M metagenome (GOLD analysis project Ga0181555, IMG submission 145601) | Coastal salt marsh microbial communities from the Groves Creek Marsh, Skidaway Island, Georgia - 011504AT metaG (spades assembly) | ecosystem: Environmental > Aquatic > Marine > Intertidal zone...
AAATATATCTGTACTATTAATTGATTGTATTAAATCACTTTTTTTTAACTTATTCTTGACAGGCGAATCATCAAGTAATCCAACTACTGCAACTCCATCACCCTTCGAACTTATTTCATAACCTAAGTTCTTTAATGCTACAGCAATAGCAACATTTTCAGATGTTCTCATGTTTTGGATGCTAATTTCACTAAGTTCTTTAGGAGTAACACCATCAGGTAAAATTACTTCTCTTGGGTATAAATCATAAGATTCATTGATTAATGACCAAGCGTATATTAATGCATTTGCTTCATCTCTTCTTACAGTTAATTGAAAAAGATTGCCTTCAAATTCATATTTATCAATATTTTCATATTCAATATCCCATTGATAAGGTGGACCAGGAGACATAAAATAATAATCAGTTTTTATTAAGGACAAAGAAGAAATTGATACAAAAAAAACAAGAAAAATAATTAAAAGCTTTTTATTTTTATTAGACAAATTGTACATAGATGAATAATAGATTTAATAAAAAATAAAGAGCCGGTTTAAAAACCGGCTCTTTATATTTAATTTTAAAAGTTTATGAGCAAGGTCCTCCTGACCAGTCATAACTTTCACCTGTTGGACCAGTAAATCCATTATTTAGGATTGCTGTTCCACCAGGTAATGCACCGTTAGGCGTTGTCATAACGCTCACTGGTGTTTGCACATTTGCTCCAAGAGTCTTTGATGGGAACATTCCATCAGAAGAAACTGGAACATTGGCTGCTGCTCTTCTAATACCTGCTCTAGTTAGATCGGTTCCTTTTATAGCAGCTTCAAGAGCACTAGAAATGTGTTGTTGTGAAGCCCAACCAGCAACGATATATACGCTAGTTGAATCTACACCTGCTCCAGTCAAAATATTTCTCATATTTTCATGTCCAGGTGTATCTCCACCATAAGGCGCAAAAACAGAAGAAATATAAAAAGCTCCTGATTCAAACAGACCTTTGACAGGTGATCCTTCAACGACAAACTGACCTGAATATGATGGTGTAGCCATGATAGTTATTGGTACAACTCCATTTTGCGCCGCACCACCAGCCATTTGAGCCATACTACCTGGATCTACTGCAGGAAAGTATGCATCTACTGGTTTAGTTACTAGCAAGCCAACAGCTTGAGTAACGTCAAATTGTCCAGGTGCATATAAATACTCCCAAGCAACCTCAACGCCTCTTGCAGCAGCTGCAGTTTTAACTCCAGCAGCATAATCAAGACCATAGTCATCTTGTTGTGCAACTATTCCAATAGTCTTTATGTCTACTGGTAAGTTATCTAAACTCCAATCAAGACCGTTCATTCCGTCTGCACAATAAGTTGAACCGTATTCAATGATAAGTCCCTTATCGACTGTGTCAAAAGACCAGCCAGAATACCAACTTAATGGTGCTGCAAGCATGTTATCTTTATCTAATTCATCGAGAATGAACAAAGTTAATGGTGTTCCAAGTGATAATGCTAGTGCAGCAATCTCATCTTTCATTCCATTGTATTCTTCTAAATGCTTTTGTGGATTATAACCAGTGTCTGCTGCCTCTTTAACAGCTACACAATAGTCACCCATACAACCTGTGGCGTTCTTCCAAGCCCAGTAAGACCTTATGCCAATTTCAACTGGTAATCCAGCAGCACCGTAAGGTCCTGTATAATCACTTAAAATTCCAAGATAAATACAACCTTTTGACGGGTCAGCATTTGTAGGAAAATTACCTAATGCCTCAGGACATGGCTCTTCAGTGACTCCAAAATCTGACTTTACAGATTTCGCTGTAGTTACTGATGGTGTATCGAGAGTTTCTACTACCTCTTCAACAACTTCTTCTGTTGCTTCTTCCTCAGTAGCTCCTCCGCCACACATTACCATGATCAAGGCTAAAATTGATAATATAATCAAACTTCGCTTACGCAAAGAAATTGAATTCATTACCCCCCCTTAAATTATTAGTACTAATAAATTAATAATACTAGGAAAACTGCAGGTTAGTAAGAAAAAGGCCAAGCTTTAAAATAATTGCGTAACCTAAACCAAATCCCCCATAAACCACGTGGTTCAAATATTAGAAAAACAATGATAAATATTCCAAAAACTAGCCTTTCAATTTGTGCAAGATTTAGAAAAGATGATTGTTCAAATAATCCAAAAAAATGAATAATCTCTTGAATTACTGTTGGCATCAATATAAAAAAGAAACTACCAAACAATGGACCTAAAACTGTTCCAGCACCACCAATAATCACAATCGCAATAAATGTTACTGAATACACAAAGTTAAATTGGTTAGGTTCAACTCCACCAGTAAAGGTAAACAGTAATGCTCCACATATACCTGCATAAAATGATGAAATTGCGTATGCAGTCCCTTTGTATCTAAGAAGGTCAACACCTAGAGCTTCAGCTGCAATATCCCTGTCTCTAATAGAAAAAAAAGCTCTTCCAGTCTTAGTTCTAGCAATATTTTTTACTCCAAATCCAGATAAAATAAGTATCAAAAAAGTAAATAGTGCAATCAAATTACTTTCATTTAAAACGAGATTGCCTATTGTAATTCCATTCTCAAAATTAAATCCAAGCAATACAAAATCTGGTGATTTTCTTCCTAGGCCTGATCCACCAGTTACAGTCCTAAAGTTTTGAAAAATATGTAAAACAAAATATACAATTCCAATACTGAATAATCCTAGATTGAGTCCTTTTAATTTTGAAGTAACTGGAGATATCAAAATACCAAAAAGCATAGGAACTATCCCAGAGAGCGGTAGCCAAATAGCCATGTCTAATCCATAAGACAATACACTTGAGCCAATATTACCCCCTACGACAAACGCAGTATATGTACCAATACCTATAAATGCTCCATGGGCCAAACTTATTTGGCCTGCAAAACCAGATACAATATTTAACCCCCAAGCACCAATAGTTGTCATCATTGCCAAAGTCAATAAAAATAACCAAACATCATTAAGAATAATTAGTGTGTAAATAGAAAATAATACTCCAAAAATTGCCCAGAATCTTTGAACTCGATTATTGAAAATTCTGTGTTCATCTTTGTAGGAATTATAAAAATCTAATCTATCTTTCATTATTAAACTCTTTCAACCTCTTTCGTTCCAAATAAACCCTCAGGTTTTACTAGTAAAATGAAAAACATTATTATATACGGAGCGACTGTAGAAAAACCAAGACCTAAATTTATGTCAAAATAGTCTTCTATAGGATATTGGTAGTAACCAGCTAGACTCTGTGTTACTCCGATTATGAGTGACCCTACGATTGCCCCTGGTATAGAGTCAAGCCCACCTATAACCACAGCCGGCAAAGCACGAAGTGCTAGAACAAAGCTAAGTTGTGTTAATGTATTAAAACCACCAGTGAATACAAAACCCGCAATAGCAGCTAATAATCCCCCAATAAACCACGCCAGTCCAAAAACTCTTCCAACATTAATACCTTGCGCTAACGCAGTTTCTTGATCAAAAGATGTTGCTAACATTGCGAGACCATATCTTGACTTTTTAAAAAATAAATTTAATAAAAGTATCACTACAAAAGCAACAAACAACCCTGCCATTTCTAAATATTTGAAATTAAAATCTCCAATGCTAAAAGATCCGAAATTGCCGTAAGAAGTAAAGGAATCTCCCAAAAATCTCGGTTCATCTCCAATCCAATCATCTAAAAATGTTCTAATCAAAATGTCAACACCAATAGTTATTACAGCAACTGAAAACACTGGTTCACCTACCATTTGTCTTAAGACAGTTCTTTCAATAAAAAGACCGGTTAGTCCGGTAAGAACTATTCCTATTATTAGTGATAGCCAAAAATTAATACCTGCTTCAGTTGCAAAATAGCATATAAAACCAGCACCTAGTGCAGCAAGAGCAGGTTGTGCAAAACTTAAAACATCTGTGGCTTTAAAAATAATAACAAAGCCTAAAGCTACTAAAGAGTAAACCGCTCCTAAAGCGATTCCTTCAATAAATACTTGAATAAAAAAGCTCATATTATTTATACATGCTTTCGACTAACTCAGAAAATTGTTCAACAATTACACTTCTTTTTATTTTTTGCGTAGCAGTCAATTCACCGTCTTCATGGTCGAGTTGTTTTGGTATTAGCTCAAATTTTCTGATTTGTAATGAAGATGTTTCTTCATTCGCTCGGACAATATCTTTCGAGACCAATTCTCTGATTTCAGGCTTCTCTGTTAAATCTCGATATGTTGTGAAGGGAATTTTTTTTCTCAATGCCCAATTTGAAACAGTGTCAAATTCAATTGCCACTAGACAAGTTAAAAATTTTCTTCTATCGCCAATAACTAGTGCATCTTTTATGTATGGTGATGACTTAATTCTATTTTCTATTTCGGAAGGCGAAACATTTTTACCACCACTTGTCATAATTATGTCTTTTTTCCTGTCAGTTATTATCAAACTTCCTTTTTCGGTGAATTCTCCTACATCACCAGTATGAAGCCATCCTTCTTCATCAATAACTTCTTTAGTACTTTTTTCGTCTTTAAAATATCCTTTGAAAATTCCTCCATGTCGAGTTAGTATTTCTCCATCATCAGCAATTTTAACTTCGCAATTTTCATGAGGCCTACCAACTGAGCCTATCTCTATACTCTCAAAATCGTTGGATGTAACATAGGCACAATTTTCTGTCATGCCGTATGCTTCGAAAATTGGTACACCTAAAGCCATAAAAAATTTCAGCACTTCAGGACCAATTGGAGCAGCTCCAGAAATAGCAAATGAGATTTTACTTAAACCCAATTTTTTCTTTAATGTTCTAAAAGACAAAATATGAGCTATAAAGTGAAAACATTTTGCTAATAAATCATCATAAGATTTATTTATACGTCTTTCAGTAGCTATATTTCCTAATTTTAAAGAGAACTCAAACAGTAGCTTCTTAAAAAATGTTGCATCTCTCATTTTGACTAAGGTCATTGAGTACATTCTCTCCCAAATTCTTGGTACCGCTGGAAAAAAGTCTGGTTGGATATCGATTAAGTCTGCTTGTACAGTGTCTGTTGATTCAGAAAAATTAATAGTAGCAATTAGTTGAGTTGCAATTAATAAATCTGTTAGTCGCGCAAAAATATGACACAAAGGTAGATATGATAAAAATTGAGGATTTCTTGTATTCACTGATTCTACAAATACGGTAGTCACTAAGTTACTACTTACCCACTTCAAATTACCGTGTGTTATCATAGAACCTTTTGGCGGTCCAGTCGTGCCGGAGGTGTATACTAACAAAGCTACATCATCATCTTGAATATTGTCAATTGTTTGAGTGATTTGTCCAATATTCAAATCCAATTTTTCTTTTCCAATTTCTAAAAATTCCTCAAATGAAACAAGGTACTCAGAATCATATTTATACATACCTTTCTTATCAAAATAAACAATAAGTTTTAAAGATGGTAAATTATCTCTGACTGCTAATGCCTTATCAACTTGTTCCTGGTCCTCGGCAAAAAGGATGACTGTTTCAGAATGTCCAAGTAAATATTCAACTTCAGATTTGGGATTCGTGGGGTACAAGCCTACAGTAACTGCACCAGCAGCTTGAATTCCTAAGTCTGATATAAACCATTCAGGTCTATTTTCAGAGTGAACGGCTACCTTTTCCCCTTTATTAACACCATAAACCATCAATGCAGAAGCTAGGTAAGTGCATCTGTTCCAAAAATCAAGATAAGAAATCTCATTCCAGATTCCAAATTCCTTATTTCTTAAAGCTATGCTTTCAGGAAATCTTTCTCCTAATTCTTTTACCCTAAGCAGTGGAGTTTTTCCACCACTTTCTAAGACTTCTGCCCTAATTTCTTTCATGCTTAGTGTCATTTTTTCGAACCTCCAACGTAAGCTTCAATTACTGACTCATTCTTAACAACTTGATCTGGAGTTCCATCGGCTATTTTTTCTCCAAAATTTAGTACTGTTATTTGATGTGCAATGTCAGTTACCATGTTCATGTCATGATCAACTAGTAAAACTGAAATATTTAGTTCTTCATTTATATCAATAATAAATCTAGCAATATCCTCTGTCTCTTCATTATTCATGCCTGCCGCAGGTTCGTCTAATAAAATTAATTTTGGGGCAAGTGCTAATGCTCTACCTAGTTCCACTCTTTTTTGGATACCGTATGGCAATGACATTACATAAGAATACCTATACTCTTCAATTTCAAGAAAATCTATTATATCTTCTGCTTCTTTTCTGGCATACAATTCACCTCTTTTTGCTTTACTAGAATAAAATAATCCAGACAAAATACTGTAATCTAATCGTCTATGAACACCAGTTAAAATATTTTCTAAGACTGTAAGATTTTCAAATAATTCTATATTTTGGAATGTTCTTGCTATTCCAAGCTCTGCAATTTTATTGGGACGCATATTTGTAATCTCTTTATCTTCAAAAACAATATTTCCTCTATCTGGAGTATATATACCGCTTATACAGTTGAATATGGAAGTTTTACCCGCACCATTTGGTCCAATTATTGAAGTAATGCTGTTTTTTTCAACATCAAAACTGACATCTTTCAAAGCTGTAATTCCACCAAAACTAAGAGAGATTTTATCAAATTTTAATAATGGTTTTAACTCAGCCATCTTTTTTTCCTTTTGTAATGCTTGACGTCTCTAAATGATTTACGTTCACTTGAACTAGAGTTTAATCCAAGATAAAACTCTTTAACATCCTCATCTTTTTTAAGTTCTGAACTACTTTTGTCCATTACAATAGTTCCATTCTCCATAATATAAGCGTGATCGGATACATTAAGCGCCATGTTTGCATTTTGCTCAACAAGGAGGACAGATACTCCTAAATTGTTTATTTCTAAAACAAGTTCTGCTATCTGGTCAACTAATTTAGGAGCTAGACCTAAGCTTGGTTCATCAAGAAGAAGATAATCCGGTTCTGACATTAGACTTCTACCTATTGCTAGCATCTGTTGTTCTCCGCCTGAGAGGTAACCTGCCATGTTAGAGTAACGATCTTTTAGAATAGGAAATAATTCAAATACATTTTCAACATTTTTTTCATAATTTTGTGTTTTTGTATGTGCACCTAATTTAAGATTTTCCAAAACAGTTATATCAGAAAAAATTCTACGACCTTCTAAGACTTGTGAGATACCCAATTTTACAATTTCAGAAGGATTTGAATTAGTAATGTTTTTTTCATTATAAATTACCTCACCCTTAGTAATTTTACCATTTTGGATATCGAGTAAACCAGATATTGCTCTAAGAACAGTGGTTTTACCAGCACCATTTGCACCAAGTAGTGCAACTACTTTATTTTTTGGTAAATTTATCGAGATACCTTTGAGCACTAAAATTACATCCTGATAGACAACTTCTAGATTTTTAATAGATAACATTTATCTCATTACTTTAAGTACTTGAAAAAATATTTTCAACCCATACAAAATTAAATAGTTTTTTTGATGAAACCTCATAAAAATATTGTATTCAAATATTAGTTACATTTATTGCATATTTAATATGAGATATATGAATGAAGAAAATTTTTCTCAACAAGAACTATTTGCAAAAGAACAATACATCTCTGATTTGATTGAGAAAAAATCTGACCAAAAGAAGGGCTCTATAAATATTGTGTTTGGGTCTTCATTAATTTCTAGTGGAATAGTTTTATCATTTTTGTTTTTGTTTGGATTATTTGATGAAGAAGAGATTATCATTCCAGAACCAATAACAATTACAGAAACTGTAACTGAAAAAGAATTAGTAATGCCAAGAGTTGACTCTACACAAATAGTATCGATAGCTGAATTGGCTACCAAAACAATTGTTCAAGTTCAAGTTGGAAATATGGCTGAAGACGGTGAGTTTTTACCTAATGGTGGTGGCTCAGGAGTTGTTATTTCTTCCGATGGTTTAATAATGACTAACCACCATGTTATTGATAACTCAACTCAAGTAAGGGTTGTATTTGAAGATGGAAGAATGTATGAAAGTGAAATTATTGGATCTGATAGGCTCACGGATATCGGATTATTAAAAATCTCTGCGTCAAATTTAGTTCCGATATCAATGGGCAATAGTGAAGCACTAAAAGTTGGAGACCTTGCAGTTGCAATTGGCCATCCATTAACTTTAGGTGCTGCTCCTACAGTAACAACTGGAGTTGTTTCAGCGCTAAAAAGAAGACTGGATGTCGGGGGTGATGCTATGAATTCAGGAGTTACCTTATTTGGCTTGATTCAGACTGATGCACCTATCACAAGAGGATCTAGTGGTGGAGCATTATTAAATAGTAATGGAGAGTTAATTGGTATAACTACTGCTATTGCTACTGCTGATGTGGGTGCGGAAGGTTTAGGATTTGCGGTGCCAGTCAATTTAGCACTAGGGATAGCTGATGATTTACTCATAGATGGACAAATTTTTCACGCTTTTCTTGGAATTTTAGGCGCACAAAATTTTGATATTGCAGAGGATGGAGCAAGAGTGTTTTCTGGAATCATAATACAAGAACTCTATGGTCCAGGAGATGAAGTCTTTGCGATCGGCAAAGCTGGTGCACAAGCTGGCGATATTATCAAAAAAATTAATGGAGTAAATGTAAAAACATTAGATGGTTTAATTACAGTATTAAGAGGAAAAAGAGCTGGTGATACAGTAGAAATTGAAATATTAAGAAATTCACAAACTATAACACTTGTTCTTGAGTTGGATCTCCGCCCTTCAGATGTCTGACGATATTTTTTCCCAATTATTTAATTTATTTAATAATGATGATGGTGATGTTAATTGGAATCTAGCATCACAAATTAATAACCATATCAATAAAGAAGCTGAAGAGAGTTTTCTGCTTTCTAATAGTGAGATGAACTATGAAGAAATTTTTCGAGCAATCCAGCTAAACAACCAGTCTTTAGATACTCCCTATGAAGATATTGAATATTTGCAAATACTAAATTCTAAAGAATATGGAAATTGGTTTTTAGATTCTGTAAAACATTTTGATTTTAGTAATTTAAATATAGCAAACTCAAGTCCCATTAATTTAGCTGGTGCACAATCATCTTTAATTGGAATGCAGCTTGGAAATATTTCTGGTTTCCTAAGTAAGAACACTTGGGGACTAAGTCATTTTGGAGTTGTTCTCCCAAGTAGCAATAGTCTAGCAATCAACAAATTAAATTTTGAATCTAGAATTACTAAATTTGAAGTTGATGATAGAGAAGCCACTATGGCTTTAATGGCTCTTGAATTTATTGCACTGTCTTTAGGAAAATATAATGCACCTTTTTTATTCATTCTTGAACAAATGCAAAAGAGTAACGAAAGCTTAATTGAAAGCTTAGGTGAAATGAAACCAGATTTAGATCCAACAAATTTTTCAAATCCAGAAGAAATGTTTTCAAATATGCCAGAACTAAATAATTTTAATTTTGATTCAATATTTGATTCAATGTTTGCGCCATTAAGTTTTTACAGACAAGTAATCAAAAGCACTACTAAAGATTTTTTAAATTATATCGATCCTAGTGTTATAGATTTAGTCACAGATTTAGACCTAATAGGAACAAATGAAACTATAAGCGATTTTGAAAAAAAGATCTCAAATTATGATGAGAAATCAGAAGGTTTCATAAACTATTTAATCGAAAGTGAAAGTGAATATTCAATTTTAGACGTAATGTCAAATATCGATCTTCTTCCTTCATCCTCAGAAATTGAAGATCCAATTTCTTGGGCAGCTAGAACTTCTTTACCTCCTATTTAAATTTAAATTCGCTAATATTAATTTATTAAGAAAGGATTTACATATGTCACTAAATATCGGAGATCAAATTCCTGAATTTGAATTATACAACCATGATAAAACGAAATACAGCGACAAAGACTTCTTAGGTCAAAAAACAATGTTTGTCTTTATGCCATTCCCATTTAGCAGTGTTTGCGATAAAGAAATTTGTGAATTAAGAGATTATCAAGAATCTTTTATGAAAGAAGATACAAATACAGTTCTAGTAACAGTAGGTGCGAGTCCTACAAATAGAGCTTGGGCTGAACATTATAATATTGAGTTTCCCATTTTATCTGATTTCTGGCCACATGGTGATGCAGCTAAAAAATTTGGATGTTTTCATGATGGTGCAGGCATATCTTTAAGATATACATTTATAACAAATGAAGAAAACGTCATCACTGAAATAATAAAGAGTGATGAGATAGGTGTTGAAAGAGATTTCAGCGAATATTCAGAAAGTTTTGGTATTTAACCTACATCTCTAACATCAAATTCAGCTGCACGTTGTCTTTTAATTCTTCTTCTTTCTCTTTCTGAAAGGCCTCCCCAAATGCCAAATTTTTCAGACTGCTCTACTGCGTACTCAAGACACTCTTCTTGAACTGAGCATGCTCTACAAATAGCTTTTGCTTTTCTAGTGGAGGCTCCTCTTTCAGGAAAAAATAAATCTGCGTCTGCACCTTTGCAATTAGCTTCCTCGGTCCAAGAAGGCATTCCGCCTATTAGTTCATCGATAATTTTTAACTCCACCCTTGCTCCTTTAATAAACTACATAGGTGTAATTTATTACCTCAATAGTTAAATGTCAAGGGGGGAATTGTCTAAATAATTATTAGTTATTTTGGAAATATAGGATAATTAGATAATGCAAAATCAAAATATTGTGTCTACTGGTTCTGTTTATAAAGGAAGAACTGGTATGTGGCTGTACCTCTTCCATAGGATTACAGGAGTTGCATTATTTGGTTATCTATTGCTTCACATCATATCTACAGCTCTTATCTTGGCTGGACCAGAAGTGTACGAAGGTGCTGAAGCAATTTACAAAAATTTTTATTTCAGAATTGGAGAAGTAGGCTTAATGGCTGCTGTCTTAGCTCATGCAATCAACGGCTTAAGAATTATTGCTGTTGATCTTTGGAGCAAAGGTTCTGATTACCAAAAGGCGCTAAACATTACAGCTATGGTTGTATTTATTGCAATATTTGTTCCTACAACATACAAAATGATAGATTCTTATTTTGAACTATGCTTAGAAAAAAGTTCAGCTGATACAACTGTTGTTGACTGCATGGTCAGGCCACTACCAGATTGGAAAACAAAATGAAATCAATAAAGAGGACTGACTGGGGAAGAAGAACTCCACCTATTGGTGGCAGTAATTTTGAATTATATGCTTGGTTTTTTATGAGAATAAGTGGTTTGTTTTTAGTTCTTTTAGCTGCTGGGCATATGTTTATAATGCATGTTTTTAATGACACTCTTAACCTAGATTACGAATTTGTAGCAGCAAGATGGGATACACCCTACTGGAGAACGTTTGATTGGCTTTTATTAACACTCAGTATTCTTCACGGAACCAATGGGCTAAGAATTGTTATGCACGACAATATTGCTAACAAAACATTCAGACAACTTGCTCTTTATGGACTGTACTTCACATCAACTGCATTCTTTATATTAGGAACTTATGTATTGGTAGCATTTGTGAGGGAAGTATGAAAGTTGTAAAACATTCGTTTGATGGTGTAATTGTTGGAGCAGGTGGTGCAGGTCTAAGAGCAGCGATTGAAGCAGCTCCTCACATGAAACTTGCAGTCATTACAAAACTCTACCCCACAAGATCTCATACAGGTGCTGCTCAAGGTGGTATGAGTGCAGCTTTAGCAAATGTAGAAGAAGACAATTGGAATTGGCATGCTTTTGATACTGTAAAGGGTTCTGATTACTTAGCAGACCAACCTGCAGTAGATATTCTTTGTAAAGAAGCCATAGATTCAGTAGTTGAATTAGAACACTGGGGTTTACCCTTTAGTAGATTAGAAAGTGGAAGAATAGCACAAAGAAGATTTGGTGGCCATACAGTAAGGGAAGGTGAGGCACCAGCATTTAGAGCTTGTTATGCCGCAGACAGAACGGGTCACATGATTTTGCAAACTTTGTATCAAAAATGTGTATCCATGGGTGTTACTTTTTTTGATGAGTTTCAAGTGCTGGATGTAAAAATCGATGATGGTGTTTGTAAAGGTGTCATTGCGTATGAAATTGCAACTGGTGATATTCATATTTTTGAAGCTAGAGCAGTAACTTTTGCAACAGGTGGTTTTGGGAAGATTTATAAAGTTAGCTCGAATGCTCATTCGCTCACTGGTGATGGTCCTGGAATTTTATATCAAAAAGGAATACCTCTTGAAGATATGGAATTTTATCAATTCCACCCAACTGGTATTTATAGACTTGGAATATTGCTATCAGAAGCTGCGCGTGGAGAAGGTGGTATTTTAAGAAATAAAGATGGTGAAAGATTTATGGAAAGATACGCTCCATCTATAAAAGACTTAGCACCTAGAGACATGGTGTCTCGCGCGATTGCTACAGAGATAAGCGAAGGAAATGGTGCTGGTCCAAATAATGATTTTGTATATTTAGACTTAACTCATCTTGGTGCCGAAACAATCAAGCAAAAACTTCCAGATATCACTGATTTTGTAAGAACTTATGTAAAAATTGAACCTATTAACGAACCGATTCCAGTACAACCAACAGCACACTACGCTATGGGGGGTATTCCAACAGATGTTAATGCTAGAGTTTTAAGCGATGCAACTGGTACAGTTCTTCCAGGTGTTTATTCTGCTGGAGAGTCAGCATGTGTAAGCGTACATGGAGCAAATAGACTAGGTACTAATTCACTCCTAGATATAGTGGTTTTTGGAAAGAGAGCAGGTCAAAGTATGGTTGACTATGTTTCATCAACTAAACCAATGTCTCTCTCAGATAATGCTGCAGAAGATCTAACTAATAAAATTGAAAACTTAATGG
>Ga0181555_1003316_pt1 | contig 12891 bp, 9 predicted proteins | sample 011ome_15_FD_145601 | JGI IMG/M metagenome (GOLD analysis project Ga0181555, IMG submission 145601) | Coastal salt marsh microbial communities from the Groves Creek Marsh, Skidaway Island, Georgia - 011504AT metaG (spades assembly) | ecosystem: Environmental > Aquatic > Marine > Intertidal zone >...
TGCCAGTATATTTGTGCAATTAAGCGTGGATTCGTTATCAATGTGCAGCGCCCAGTTGCCCTGCAGACAATCGGTTTAGCTTCAAACAGTTGTATCACAGTATCGGCGAAGAACACCAAGCCCGCGAAAAATTCAAGCATGGCCGACGTCGACAGATGGCTACCGCCACCGTGACGAGTCAAACGCATCTTGTAATCGAAGCCAACAACAAACGGTTGAATCAAACCACAGAAGATCAGTGTAAAAACAGTCATGCAGACGCCCCAATATAGCGAAAAACGCGAATTCGGAATCAAAATGAACCATTTCTTTCTCGCGAAACCATCGTCGCTCCGTAAAAGCTCGTAAAACGTCGCAGAATCTACAAGCACGCCGTGCTTAAAAGACTCTCGGACGAGCGTTGATTCTAAATCGCCTTCGTCGTTCTCGTCCTCGTAGACGTCGTCGATTAGATCCGCACAGTCGTATTCACCAATGTGTTCCAACTGACTCCGAGTTGAACAGCGCGTGGCTAATCGAATCGCTTCGTTCACGGCGCTTCCGCCCCATGGCGGGCGACCAGTGGGCGATGTGAATGCTTCTTCCATCGACCCGCGCGATTGCATGCTTCGTCGCATGGTGTCCTGTGCGCGTACGCGTGTGATTGTGAAGCATCCATGCGTTCGCGTCGCGCTCGAATAAAACTATTGACATGTTGAAAATTACATGATGTCCTTCTAAAGCTTGAGCGACGATCGATTCGTGGTGCCATCTGATTTGCTCTTCTTCGCTGCAGGTCCGCCTCGCGCGGCGTCGGCGTCTTTGGCGTCTTGTAACATTCCAAATACTTTACTCGATTTGGAAAATTCAGACTTGGACCGTCCGCCGGCGGGCGCCGCGGCCAACATCGACACCTTGGGCGCCTTGCGCGTAAAGCCTGCATCCTCGGCAGCCTTGTTCTGAGCCTCGCGTTCGCGATCGCGTTTGGACTTGACACGTTCCTTTTCTTCGCGCACGGCTTTGGACTTGCGCTTGCGCTTGGCGCGACCAGCCTTGCGCTCTTCCTTCGTGAGCTCTTCGTCCGCCTTGATCGCTCCGGCGGCGGAACCGCGGACGCCACCCTTGCCGTCGCCGCCGGTAAAGATTTCTTCCGGCGCTTGTCTCTGCTCCTCGTTGAATGCCAAGGGAACTTCATCACCCGCGGCTCGGATCTCCAACTGTCGCGTGATTCGCTCTTCGATATCTCTCGGCTCTTCGACTTTGTGCACTTGGGACAATTGATCGAGACGATATGACAACAGCGCCCAAAGCTTTTTAGCCTCGGCGACGAGTGGATCTTCCTTCTCACCGAGCGCGACGCCTACTTTTTGTTTCATATACTCATCGGCATAGATATCACCCAATCCCTTGGCTGATTTCGTATCATCAAGCTGCGGGGCTTCTCTGCGTTCGCGCTCTTCGACGGGCTCCACGCGCTCGACGTCGTCAAATCGACCTTCGATGATTCGTTGTTTGATGAGATCTTCCAACTTTTGCGTGATTTCCTCGCTGATCACTGGCGCTGGTGCCATGACGTGCTCGAACTCTAGGTCGGTCTCGAGCGCGCTATTCAAAGGTCGCTGCTTTGCGCTCGCTTCACCCTTGAGCACCCACGTCTTGTCGCCGATGGCTGACGCCTCGAGCTTGTCTATTTGACGCGCAAGCTTTTCTTGTTGAATCTGGAACGCAGATTTCCGCCCATCGCGTTTAGCATCCCCTCCATCGCTTTCATCGTCGTCAGACTCGCTCATGCCTTCTTCCTCTTGTGCACGCGCGAGTTCGGCATCCAAGTCTGCTTCGAGCTTTCTGTCCAATTCGTCGAGTTCTTCGTCGTCTTCGCCTCCAAACGCGAGCTCCTCCTCATCTTCTTCGTCCTCCTCGTCTTCAGCGTACTCATCGTCGTCATCGTCGTGTCGTTCTATTCCTCGGTTACCCGCGATTCCAGTTTCGATTTCTCCTTGAACGTCGTCTTCAGAATCATCTTGTTCCTCATCCGTGTCCTCGTCGGTGTCCTTCTCGTCGCCTTCGAGCTGGTTGAACATATCCTCCTCTTCATCGCTCAATTCATTCAACTCCATCTCATTCGCCGCGCCTAGTTTACCACCTTTCGTGCCCCCGAGTGGTTTACCTTTGTGTTTACCAAAGAAATCGTCAAACATCAAGTCTTGTGCCTTTTTACCCTTGGTCTTTTTCATCTTTTTCGCGCGCGCGCTCGTGCTCACGCCGGCAAGTTTCGCGGTGTACGCCAACGCGTCGTCGAGATCGTCGTCGTCATCCTCCTCCCCGTCGTCGTCATCACTTTCACTCATGTCGCGATAAATATCATTCTCTTCATCTGAGTCGTCGCCATCTGAATTATCCGCGCCATCATCGTCGTCTTCGTCTTCGCCAGAGCCGCCGCCACTTCCGCGCCGCCTTCCCTCCTCCTCCTCGGCGTCGTCCAAAAAGTTCTCCATATCATCCAAACTAAACATCCCAGGATTTTTGAAAAACTTCCCCGTGCGATCGCTTCCACTAGACTTCTTCCCACTCTTCACCCGCGCGTCATCGGAATCATCCAAAGCATCTTCCTCTTCGTCTTCGTCTTCCTCTTCGCTCGCGTCCGAGTCGTCGTCGTCGTCGTCGTCGTCGTCGTCGTCACCATCCTCCTCCGACCCACTCTCACTTCGATCTCCATCAATCACCACATCAAACAACGCACTCACATCCACCTCTCCACTCGCGCCAAGCTTCCCCAACGCCTTCACCTCGCGCTTACACGCTCTCAACACCGGCGCGCACTGCGCGTCCAGTTGCGTCCACACCTGCTCGGCGTCGCACCCCTCGACGACAAACTCTTCGCCATCGAGCGGCAGCGCCTCGCCAACCGCCGTCGCATTCGCCGCGGCGGACGTCAATCTATCAAACAGCGCGCGCATGGCGCGCACCGCACAGCGCTTCGCGTCGCTCTCGGCGTCGGCATCGCCGCGCGCGAACGCGGCGCCATCGCGTCCGCCCTCGCGTCGCACATCCTCGCGCAGCGCGCGCGCCCAGTGCGCGTCGGGCGCGTCGGCGCGCGTCGCCGCGGGTGCGGCGCCATCAACACCGCCTGTGCGCGCGCGCGTCGCGCGAGGCATCGTGCGCGGCGACGTTCGGAGGCGGCTGACGACTGGCGATGGATGGGCGCCGCCGGCGCGCGCGCCGACGGAAGGCGTCACAGTACTGTGGATCGCATAGCGCTATCCGTGTGTAACCTAATGGGAGGTTTAGTACTGTGAGTGTGGTGTGCCTATGATGTATTGCATGCGCACGTCGTGCGTGTATCTGTATGGATGATGCATGGTCTTATGTGTATACGCAGTACGAGTATCGTGAACCCCAGGGGCAATCGAGGGGGTACGCGATGAGTCGTGATTCGACTAGGGTATAAGGTGATAAAACCATCCGTGGACCGCGACACCGAAGACATCGCATCGCGACGCCGCGCGTTCCGTCTTTTCAAGCCTCGGCTTCGAGACACGATGGGTGCGTGCGCCGAACTCGTTCGCTTCGCAGTGTTGTAGAATCGTCGCGCGTCGTCGCGCGCGTCGCGCGTCGGGGCGCGCGGCGATGCGCGGCTGGCGTGGGCGCGGCGATGGCGCGCGCGCGCGATCGCGCATGGCGCGCTCGAGGGTTCGCGCGGTGCTGCGCGCGACGTCTGGAGGTCGCGGTGGCGCGCGCGTGGGGACGCGGCGCGTGGAGACGCGGCGCGTGTATGCGTGGAAATGTGTTGCATCGCGCGCGTTCGGTCGGCGTTCGGTCGGCGGCGCGTGGCGCGCGCGGCGTGGGCGTGTGCGTTGGGATTTGTTAAAGCCCTAACGTGCGCCGTGCGGCGAGCTTCGGGTGTGGGTCGGCGCGCGACGCGGTGCCTCTGCGGCGCGCGTGCGAGTGATTGGATGGACGCGCGTACTGACGTTTTTGTTTCTTTTCTTTTACCGCACACAGTTCACCTTCGATGCCATGAACTTCGTACGCAATCCAAGAGCGAGTTGATGCAAGCGCTCAAGGAGTACAAGCAAGAGCTCGCGGCGTTGCGCGTTGCCAAGGTCACCAACGGTGCCCCGGGCAAGTTGAGCAAGATCAAGAGTGTGCGTCTTGCGATTGCGCAAACGTTGACGGTTATCCGCCAAAACCAGCTCAAGTCTTTGCGTGAAGCGTACTCTGGGAGCAAGTACTTGCCGCTCGACCTCCGCACGAAGAAGACGCGCGCGATTCGCCGCGCGTTGACCAAGTCCGAGAAGGGCGCGAAGACTGTTCGCCAAGCGAAGAAGGACGCCGCGTTCCCCCAACGAAAGTACGCCCTCAAGGCGTAATTTCTACATAGAAATGAAATCTTAGTTTGGGTGTCCGGGTTAGCGAGAGAGAAAGTTTGTAATGAGAAGCAGGTGGTTTCTTTAAAAATATAAAATTAAATGCGCTATGTGTTGCTACTAGTGCGCGTGGAACTTGTTGCGACTAGTGCGCGTGGAACGAATGAATCAATCAGTTTCACGCGGCTTTACTATCTTCTTCCGTCGTGGCTGGGGCGTTCTTCTTCGCCTCTTCCTCGGCGAATTCCTTCAACAACTCTTCTTGCCGTTTTGACAAGTGGCTCGGCGTAGAAACGCCGAATCGAATGAACAAATCTCCCACGAGTGCGGTGCCGAGGACTGGAAGACCGCGACCACGCAAACGCAGCTGATCACCGTGCTGCGTGGCTTTGCGAACTTTGACCTCAACATCGCCATCGAGAGTTGGGGCTTTCACCGTGCCACCGAGCGCAGCGGTGGCAAACGGAATGTCAACGCTCGTCACTAAATCCGGACCTACACGTCGGAATCGCGGATCCATGACGACCTGAACGTTGATATATAAACTTCCGACGCGACCACCGACGCCTTTAATGCCTTCCCCAGGTACGCGCAATCGTTGACCGTCCTCGACGCCCTTTGGAATGTCCACCTTGACGTCACGCGCGGCTTGCGTCTCGCGCTTGCCTCGAACACTCGTTACAGTTTCGGGAATGTTTATCTCGCGATTGACTCCACGCCTAACATCGTCGAGTGTGATTTGGATGTTTGCTTGAATGTCTCTCGCACCACCTCTTCCGCCACCAAAGAAATCTTGTAAGACTTCCTCGAAAGGATCAAAGCCTTGGCCGCCTCCACCTTGGTAAAATCCGCTAAAGCCACCTTGGCCGCCAAAGTCTTGGAATCCACTGAACCCACCAGCAGCACCACCGCCACCACCACTTTCCATGCTCTCATAGTTGGCGTGCCCGACTTGGTCGTACGTGCTTCGCGTCTTGGCGTCTCGCAATACTTCGTACGCCTTTTGCACTTCTTGGAATCGCTTCTCCGTTTCTTCATCACCTTTGTTCGTGTCGGGGTGATACTTTTTCGCGAGCGCGTAGTATGCCTTTTTTATATCTCCCGCACTCGCGCCTCGGTCGACGCCAAGAATCTCGTAATAGCTTTTATTCCCCGCCGCAAACTCGGACGCCGCGCTCGAGCGAAAGCCTCTCGCGGCGCCACGCGAACCCTTCGCACGCATATCCACTCTCGACGCCGAGCTCGCCAACACTTCACGTATTGACCTCACACCCGTCATCGCCGTCATCGCCGTCATCCCCGCGTTGGCGCCTACTTGGAATCCCCGAGCCGTGGTCGACGCCACGCCGCCTGTCGACGCCCGCCTCGCCAATCCATCCCCGACGACCCACGTCGTTGTCACACCGTGCACACTCGCCGCCCGCCGCGCGTAATCAATCACCCGATGTATCGTCCGCATCGGGATCGCGCAAATTTCCCCCTCTATGCCCCTCACGCCTCACACGCGATGCGTGTGTGCACAATTAATCAATCGCTCGGTGATGAATGCGATGGAAACCAATCGAGCAAAGAGAGATTCGCCGTCGCGTCGCGAATGTATTCGCACGCGTGCGTCCGGGGCGTCGTATACAGTATCGCGCGAGCCGTTCGCGCGCCGTCGTCGCGCGGTCGTCGTCGTCGTCGCACACTGTGGGCGTGTGAGCCAGCGGGTGACGCTTTTTTCACGGTGCGCTGGGTGACGTAAAACCTGAAGCGCGCGCGCCAGGCTACGGCACTGCACGACGCGCCGCGCCGAGCACGCACGCGCGCGTTCGCACGAGAGCAACGGGCGGGGGTTTTGCTACGCGCACACGCGTTCGCACGCGCATCGACGACGACGACGATGACTTCTTTGGCGCTCAAGTCGCTCGGTTTTAGACACGCCCTGGGCGCGAGCGCGGCGGCGAGAGCGGCGACGACGACGACGACGACGACGCGTACGGTGCACTCCACGACGATCGTGGCTGGGCGTAAGGCGGCAAAGATTGCGGCGACGAAGAATAAGCGCGATGCGGCGATTACAAAGCTGTACGGACGTTATGGTAAGTTGATTGTGCAGACGGTGAAGTCGGGCGGGTCGGCGGACCCGGTGGCGAACGTGGCGTTGGGTAAGCTCTTAAAGCAAGCGCAAAACGCCAACGTACCGCGAGACTTGATTGAACGTAACCTTAAAAAGGCGCAAGAGGCGAAAACTGGGGATTACTTTGAATTGACGTACGAAGTGTACGGCGCGGGCGGGGTTGGCATGGTGTGCGAAGTGTTAACGGATAACGTCAACCGCGCGGCTTCGGAGACGCGCTCAGCCGTGACCAAGGCTGGTGGTAAAATGGCCGAACCTGGGAGTGTTATGTTCAATTTTAACCGCCGTGGTGTGGTGGTCTTAGATGGCGGTGAAGAAGAAGCCGTGTTTGAAGCCGCCATGGAAGCCGGCGCCGAAGACATCGTCCCGCGCGACGACGGCGAAAAAGGCTGGAACGTCGTCTGTGAACTCGACGACTTCGCCGGCGTACGCGACGCCCTCGAAGCCGCAGGCTTCAAAGAAAGCGACTCCACTGGCTTGAAGTGCATCCCAGTGGTTGAAATCGAAACCAGCGACGAAGACGCCGACGTCAACGACAAAATCATGGACGCGTTGTTGGATTTAGACGACGTCGACGCCGTCTACACGCAATAACCGCCGCGAGCGCGCGACAATAATAAAACACTCACTTCATTCCTCACGCATCTCCATCGCGCGTCGCGAATGCCATCCCCTAACGACGCCTTGAGCGCACAAAAAATCACCTAAAGGCACACTGATGATGAGAACGCGTCAATTCGCCCGACGCGTCACAATCATCCACGCATCGTCGTCCACCGACGCTTTCGCGCGCTCAACCCGCCTCGTGCGCGCGGAAACCCATCGCAAAGACCTCGGTCATCGGTTCTCGCCCGTCCTCGCGCCCTTCGTCGTCGTCGTCGTCGTCGTCGACGCGTAATCAATGTCGACGCTCGACGCGTGCGTCGCGGCGTGCGGCAGCGCGAGCGATGCGACGTGTGCGACGGACTGCTTCACCACCGCTGGGTGGGAAGTCGCCGATGCACCGTTCCTGCCCGCGACCGCGAGCATCATCTTAGGGTGCTGCTTGATTTTGCTCTCTGCCCTGTTCTCGGGGCTGACGTTGGGATTAATGAGCTTGGATCCAGTGGGGTTGGAAATCATCGCCGAAGGCGGGGACGTGGATGAAAGAGAGTACGCAAAGACGATTATTCCGGTGCGGAAGAATGGGAATTTACTGCTGTGTACGCTTTTGCTGGGGAACACCGCGGTGAACTCGCTGATTTCGATTTTAATGGCGAGCGTGACGACTGGGGTGATAGGTTTGGTGGTGTCGACGTTGAGCATTGTGTGCTTTGGGGAGATTACGCCGCAAGCGTTGTGCTCTAGACATGGGTTGTACATTGGCGCAAAGACGATATATGTCATGAAGTTTTTCATTATTTTGTTGTTTGTCGTCGCGTATCCGATTTCGTTGATTTTGGATCGCATTTTAGGTGTGGACATTGGTTCGTTTCATTCGCACGAAGAGCTCAAGCACTTGGTGCGGGTGCACGTGGAGAAACCTGAAGGGCAAGAAGAATCTGGGTTAACCTCGCACGACGCCACGATTTTGACTGGCGTTTTAGAATACAAGCACGTGCACGTGCGCGAGGTGATGACGGAATTGGACAAGGTGTACATGATTGAACTCAACACGCGGTTGTCGTTTTCGGTTTTGATGGATATTTACAAGAGCGGATTTACGCGCATTCCAGTGTACGACGACCATCGCTCGAACATCGTGGGTGTGTTATTCACCAAGGATCTAATTTTAATTGACCCTGATGACGAGATAGAATTGAGCGCGCTCTTGGCGTTCCACGGTGGCAAGGATGGTGGATTTTTGCGTTACGTCAGCGACGGCACCACTCTCGACAAGGTGTTTTTAGAATTCAAAGCGTGCCGCATGCACATGCTGCTTGCGCATAGCGAAGACTCTTCGCCATCAAAGAAGGGCAATTTGCGCGTGACGGGCATTATCACGCTCGAAGATGTCATTGAAGCCTTGATCAAAGATGAAATCTTGGATGAATCTGACAATTTTATCGACGTCAACGATACGTCAACACTCATTGAAAAGCGCGTGAGCTTTCGCGGAGCTGATCCTACGAAATTCATGAGCTTGTTCGAACACAAGATCCACGAAGAAGAGAAATTATCAAAGAACGAAGTGAGCGCTATAGTCGCGTTCTTGTCATCCAATGTTCCCGAGTTTAAAAAGCTCGCCAAGTATGACTTGGTGATGCGAAAACTCATCGAGAATTCCAAAATCGACGGTGGTGAATCCGATTCGAGCGATAGCGAGGATAGCTGTATTGGCACTCCTGGCGTTCATATGGAATCCGAGCACGACGACGATTTACTATATCGCGCCGGTGAAGAGTCTGATTTCTTCACCTTGGTGCTCCAAGGATTCGTTAAAGTCTACGCCGGCGCCGAGGACTTTGAGTCTGAATTAGGTCCTTGGTCGTACATCGGTCAGACGGCATTGATTAAGGAAAAGTACGTTCCGGATTTTCGAGCGTACACAACTAGTCGCACGCGCTTGCTACGCATCACGCGTTCCGACTACAAGGCGGCTTTGGCGTCGGCGGCGATGAAAGCTATGGGCGCCGGCAAACGCGTCGTGCGCGCGCAAGGCATCGGTGAGTCCGAGTCAAACTTAGAGGACCCCACAGCATAGAAGACACGCGGTATAGTTTGTTAGGCAGCGGCGTGCGTTATAAATAAAGATCCTGTGAATTACAAATTTTTGAAACGCGAGCGAGCGTGCGGCTTTTGGTACATCAAAACTAAAAACAAAAACCAAAAACTAACCATTCTCCCTAGTACTACTACCCTAAATCGGACTCATCCATGCTAGACTCATCCATGCTATTTCTTCTTGCTTCAACTTCCTTTTCAAACTTATAAAATGGGTTGGCCCGCATCTCAAGCTTCTTCTGCTCTGCCGCGTGACTCGGAAATCCAGTAAACTCAGCGGCGTCGGAGTCACCCTTCTCGTAATCCGGATGTACCCTCGACGACGCCACGCGTAAAACCCCAGCACCCCCACACACTTGACACGTACTCATAACTTCTTTCTCACGACCGCCGCTCGTTGTGGTGGTCTTCACGAGCTTGGCTCCTCCGCACGCGCGACACGTCGTGTCAAAGACTTCGGTGGCGTCAACGATCGAACACACATCCACCGTGCTGTCGTCCGCGGCGTCGCACAGTGATTCAGCGTCTTTGCGCATTCGTGGCGATGCGGTGTATGTGATGGGGAGCCCAAAGGGTTCAACGTCGCCTGCGTCGCGTGGTTGTGAGTGATTAATCAGCCCAGCGCCGCGTGCCCAGCGGCGCGCGAGCAGTCGCGTCGAGCCACAACGATGCGTAATGTCGCGCGCGTGCCTAGCCACGTACGTGTGTTCGCGTATTGCGTGCACACGCGTGGCGGCGACCACAAACATCGAGCAGTGCACGAGGACAGGTGCGGAGAACAATGAGGCTACGTTTACAGTCTGGAGCTACAACAACAACTTTATTTTTACTTTGGAGCGCTGAATGCGCGCTTCGTTTTTTCCGCTTGCGCCTTGAGCGCGTTCAAAGCGGTAGATTTTGATTTCCCTTTTGTCGTTCGAGGTCGAGCGCGGGTGATTCCGGCGGGCGCGGCGCGCGCGGGTGCAGCGAGCGGGCGCGCGGGGGACTTGGCCGCGGGACGTCGAAGCGACGCGAGCGGCGGGAGCGGTGGCGGTGGACGCGCAGTCCACGTCTCACCCTCACCTGGAAGTGATGGCTCAATTGGTACCTGTGGCGCACCTGCACCTGCGCCTGACGCCTTGGCTTTCGATGACGACGACGTTGGAAGCGCGACTGGCGAACCGTCCTCGCCGTTCGCCGCCGACGACTTGCGCTTCTTCAGTATCGGCGCCGACGTCGATGGCAATACGTCAGCGTCGTTACCACGATCATCATCAACTAAACGCTCGCGCACGACGCCTGGTAACGCTGCAACGAACGTCTGCCCCGCCGCTCGTCTCGCGGCGTCCGTCGCGCTTCGCGTCTCCTCCGCCCGTATCCACGCCTCCGCCTTCAACTTCTCAATCTCCGCCTTGAGCGCCGCATTCTCGCGCTCGAGAGCTTTCACCTGCGCATCGCTACCCCGCCCACCGCTCCCACGCCTCGTGCTCGCCTCGAGCTCGCCCCCGAGCCTCACCACGAGGTCTCTCGCGCGCTCGAGCTCTCTTGCGCGCTCCGCGTCCGCCCTCGTCGCCTTTTCCAGCGCCGCCTCCGCCTGCATTCGCCGCAATCGCTCGCTCGTCGCCTCCGCCTTAGCCGCAGACATCTCTCGCGCGCACTCGCTCGGCATCGCCACCTTGGGCGTCACGTGCGCCTTGAGCGCGCACGATGCGCTCTCGTACGCGGATTTCAACGTCAGCAAACTCTCTCGCATCTTCGCCCGCATGCGCTCGCTCGCGTCGAGTTTCGCGCGCAAATCGCGCGCGTCATCGAGCGTCGCACTCGCGGCGTCGGCTGCGCGCACGGCACGCGCCGGGCCTCGGCGCGCGGCGGTGCGACGCGCGGGCATGCGCGAGAAGAGGCGTCACTCACTGACGCACCCATGGCGTCGATCGCGACGTTTCGTTTCGCTGGCGTCGCCGCCTCAGCGCGCGACGTGCGCGCGCGCGCGAGTCGGCGTCAGCGTAAAGCCAAGCGCTCGGCGCCGGCGCCCGGTCAGGGCGCGGAGGGTGACGACGACGACGACGACGACGTTGACGGCGAGACCGTGGCTGCGCCGGCGCCATCGTCATCGTCATCAGCGGCGTTGGATGACGTCGAAGCGCGCGTGTTCGACCGCGCCAACGTCGTGCGCGTGCCCGCGCCGCTCGATGCGTCCAAGTTCGACGCCATCGAGGCGAAGAATAGCGCGCTGAAACCGGAAACTCGCGCGGCGAGCGATGCAAAGTTTGCCGAGGCGCGGCGACGCGAGCGAGAGGATAACAGAGGCGCGTTCGATAAAGCGCTGAGCGTGGATTCTTTGTTGGTGTTTGGATGCGATGGGGTGTTACCAGAATTGGTGAACGCTCGAGTTGCGATGTTTGGCGTGCTCACGGGGTTAGTGGTGGAGGTGACGACGGGGAAGAGTTTTGTGGAGCAGTTGGGGTATAACGTCACGCACGGGGTGAGCGAGGCGATCGTGGGCGCGGTTATCTTGGCGAGTTGCTTGCCGAGTTTCATGGCGGAAGCGGATGATGTGGAAGTGTTTGGTAGTGGAGCGTGTAAGTGGAAGCGAGATTCCACGGCACGCGCCGAACGGGGATATTTGGTGGATCCTTTGAACTTGGACGTGCGCACGCTTCCGGGTAAGGATACAGTCATCGGGCGCATTGGATGGGTACCATTCGTCGAGCTTCTTAACGGTCGCATGGCGATGATTACTATTATAATCTTGTTCCTCGGCGAAGGCTTCGCCGGGCACGCATTCTTTACTCCGCCCTAATAGTGATTTTTATGCTACAAGTACGCCTGACTACTTTGACTTCGCGTTTGGTTTGGGTCTAAATGCATCGCGTATCATTCTCAACTTTTCATCCGTTGGCTCGACCGCGAGGTTCGTTTGTAGAAATAACAGTGACGTGTCGGATGATGACATACGATATCGAGATTTCTTCCTATGCTGCGCGCCTTCGAAGTAGCCGTGCTCGCGAACCGGCACGACGGCGACGCGCGTGCAAAATCCAGACTTTGCCATGGCTTCCCAGCACGGGCGATTCGGCCAGTGCGGTGTGATGACAACAAACGTCAAAGACTTGTTCGCATCCGTTGCGCGCTTCAAGCAAGTCGTTAAATGCGCGGCCATATCGAGCACGAGTTCTTCTTCAAACGGCGGGTTCACCTCAAATGCGCCGCTTGATGGATGAAATTCGCTATAGTCCCCGAGTGACCCAAACGCGTGGTCGACGTCCCAATGCTTCGAGCAAAATGTGGGCCACCGTGCATTGAGCGGCGATGCAAAAAGTTCACAAGAGACTCCAAAAGCATCTCGCAGCACGTCAAAAACTTCGCCGTGAAGCGCCGTGTGGTGCCCGCCGGCGAAACGAAATTGTCCGCCTTGCGCGGCGTCGTATCGACACACCATCGCAAATGTCGCCAGATGGAAGTCGCGCTCACTAATCATCGAGTGCAACTCGTACATACGACGTAGCTTTTCGAAATGTTCTTCGTTGATGCGCACGGCAACCGTACCGAATGCGAGTATCGCGACGCCGTTGTCGACTCGGACGTCGATTTGCACATCCGAATGCGCCTTCGTTTTCGCCACCTCAACCCTCTGCGCGCAATCGTTCGCCTTTGCAGTCATTTGATGTGACATTTGCACGGCGTCGTCTTCGTTCGCGCCAGCCTTTTCAAGCTTGCGCACTAGATACAAACGACTCGTTTCCG
>Ga0181555_1003319_pt1 | contig 12883 bp, 9 predicted proteins | sample 011ome_15_FD_145601 | JGI IMG/M metagenome (GOLD analysis project Ga0181555, IMG submission 145601) | Coastal salt marsh microbial communities from the Groves Creek Marsh, Skidaway Island, Georgia - 011504AT metaG (spades assembly) | ecosystem: Environmental > Aquatic > Marine > Intertidal zone >...
TCTGACCCTTTTGTGTAAAAATTCGATTCTTGATTTGTAGTCCTTTCTGCAGCCCTTCATTTGTAGTTTCACCGCATTTAATGATACATTTTTCTTTAGAAATAAATTTTGGATGTTCAAGAGCAATGACTATATGCCCATATTTTTGTTGAGCTTTATTTTGAAAATGGTTACACCAAATTATAATGTCCCCAGGCTGTATTTTTTCATTATTTATGTTTATATTTCTGAATGCATAACTTATTTGTTCACTAAAATTTACATTCCCTTTTCGATAATGATCATTCCAACTTGGGAATACATGTTCTTTTAAATATTGCTTCTGCATATTATTAGCAAGTAAATAAGAAAACCATAAAATATCGCCGTATTTTGTACCGTAGTTTTTACTTTTAGCTTCATTATTCCATAAAAGTAGGAGATCATTTTTAATATATTCTAATTTATTGCGAAATATCCATGAAAAAAACATTCCATAACAATCAAAATTAAAATGCTGATTATGTGAAGGTAGTTTCTCCATAGGATGAGGTGTCCAATTCATCCCCTGATATTTTGTTTCTGCACTATTTTCCAAAAGTAAATCATGGGCTTCGTAAAAACGTTGTAAAATAAATGAGGTCATTGTATAAATAAATACTTAGATGGTTACTTTTTTAAATATCTAGAAAAATAAAAATTATTTTTTCTTTTTTGTTTAAAAAATAAATAGAAGATTTTATCAATAAAAAAATAAAAATAATTTTATTTTTAACAATAAAAAATTTAATTACATATTCTTAGTAAAAGATAAAAAAGTAGATAGCAAATAGATAAATTATAGATAAATTATAGATAAAATTTATATAAAATTTATATAAAATTTATATAAAAATAGATAAAAATAGATAAAAATGAATAAAAATCTAGTAGTGTAAATTATAAAAGACCATGAATTCTTTTAACATTTTAAAATTCCAATGATTTAAAAGAATAAGGATATATTAAAGTAGGAACACAATAATGAATTTTCATTCCGAATTTTTAGATTTAGTTAAAACAAAAGAATTACCTGAAATTACCGATTTTTACCAAAAAAATCCACATATTAATTTATTATTTGATGAAGATTCATTTTTATACGAAGCCTGTGTATGTGAAAAAGTAGATGTAGTTCAATTTTTATATAAAGAACGCCAACAACAAGAACCATTATTTAGTATTCATTGTTTAATTTTAAATGTAATTTCATCAAAAAAAATAGAGTTATTCACTATTTTATTTAAATGGCTCAATCATACAAATGAAAATCAAATAAATTATGTACTATATGATAATTATCTAATAGAAGCTTGTAAAATAAATAATGATGTTGCTATATCTTATTTATTGGATAACCCAGAATACCTATATGACTATCAAAAAATATATTTGTATTTTCTTCAAGTCTCTCATTCTGATTTAAGACAAAAATTTGAAAATCTTTACAAAACACAAAAAATATTTCATTATTCTTCCTTAGAATATTATTTAATTCATTGTAATATCGATTTCTTTTTGTGTATGAAAAAAATTTCTAAAAATAATCAAATTTCTTCCGAAAAATATCAAGAAATAATTCATTATTTTTTATTAAAAACGAAGGATAAACAATTAATTGATGAAACTGTAAATAAGATTATTTGCGAATTACTGGAAGATAAAAAAAATAAAGTAGTTATTTCCAGAAATATTCCATTTCTTCTTCCCAATTTAACTAAATCATGCTTAGAAAATGAACTTGGTGGATATATTTTAAGTGCAATGTATAATGAACATATGGAATCACTCGATTATTTTTTTAGCTTAAATATATATCCAAAGCATTCTTTTGTTCAAGAATTAGAAATTCAATCGACCTATATGTATCGTAATTATTTAGAATACTTTTTGTTTGATTTTTCCCAACCTATTTTTGAATATTTTCGTTTTTACATAGAAGATGAATTATCTAGCTATTCTTTATTATTAAAAGCTATCCAATATCAAAAATTATATATAATCAAAGCAATAACTCTTGAATCAAAAATTATAAATGTGTCTGAAATAATGAATGCTATTTTATGTCTTATATATGGGACATCTTCTCTTCATCGTATTGAAGATTTTATTCAATTAAATAATGCAAAGAATGAACAAACTATTTTTGAAATAGCAAATTATTTCATTAGTACTTATGAAATCATGAAGAAAGATACTTTATTTATTGTTAAGTTAATGTTTCTAAGTATTGAACATTTTCAAAAAGATCATATTAAATATTATTTAAATCTATTGGATCCAAAATCCATTAAAAATAAGCAAAAAAAAGAAGTCATTCAATTATTTGAAATTTATATAAAAAAACACATTTATAAAGGTGGAAAACATAATTTATTTGAAATAGTAGATTTTTTAAAAATGGAAACTTCTATTTTACCCTATCAAAAAATAAATAAATTAATAAATGAAGAAATAAATCAAGAAAAACAGACTATTTACTATCAATTTCTATCAAAGTATTATCAAAAATATCCCGAACATAATATAGTTATACATCATTTTATTACCAAAGCAAATAATTTAGATAATTTATATCGTTTTCTTTATTTAGAAAAACATTTTTCTTTTTTAGAAGAAGTGACAAATTTACATATAATACAAGAATTTGTTAATAAGCCCACTAATTTAATGTATTTACTATTACAAGAAAATTATAATAAAGAATTGATTCCCCTATTATTAAAATATAATGTAATTCAATTAACTAAAGAAAATGTTCAATCAGTTTTTGATTTAGAAAATATGGTTAAGTTATTTATGGATGGTAATTTAGAAAGTATTTATTCTTTTTGTAAAATACATTGCTTTGAAGAGAATCTACTTCATTTTTTAAATGCGCAAGAATTTGATAAAGAAATGTACAAAATATTTAGTGCTCTTTTAAATACAGATAAATTCGAACACATTAACTTTTTTATAAATCATAAAAAAAATATAAATTTAAAAAAATTTACAGTAGCTATTATTAATCATATATATCAACAAGATAATGTATCATTATTAAAAATAAATGTAAGAAATTTAATTCAAAAAAAAAATAAAAAAATATTAACTTCCTTCTTAGTTTCTATTATTTTAAAATGTATTCAAACCCATAATGTTGAAATTACTTCATGGTGTTATTTGGAACTTCAAAAAAATAAATTAACAATTCCAGATGACAAATTAATTGAAATTATTGATCAAATGAAAAATAGATGGTTCCATATTGATATTTTTTCTATTAATGATAAAATTAATAATTATCTTCAATTTGTGAATTTATTGCCCTATGCAGCAAAGCATCAAGAAATGCTATCCTTATTATTAATTACTTGTAAAATTGAATATTACAACCACATTTATCAATTTAAAGAAACTTTAACACTTTCAGTTTCAACATTTGATGATGATTTAGAACAAAAACAAATTTTTATTGAAAATAAAAAACATGTATTGGATTATATTATTGCACAATGTAATGCTGCTTTTATTGAATATTATTTAGAAGAAATGTACATTTCCTTACCTGAAAATGATATTGATTTGACTTCTATCTTTTTTAATTTTTTTGAAGATAAAGTAAAATTCTTTCATCATAAAATACCTAATTTTTTTCAAAAATTAAACCTTTCTTTTTTTAGACAATTACTTGAAGATATGGAAAATTCTTATAATGAATATCAAATATCATCTTCTTTATTAAATATAGTAAAATTTTTGTATTCTTTTGATGCAGACTATTTTGGAAATTTATATAATAATGAATTTTTCCAATTGATGATTGAATTTAATTATAAAGATTGTGCTCAATACTTATTGAATGAACATTCCATTGAAATTTCCGCAAATAATGAAGAAGCTTTTAAATTAGCTTGTGCCAGTGGAAATGTAAATATGATTAAAATGTTATTAAATCATAATATACACATTGATATTTCTAACAATGAAGAAGAAGCAATGAAAAGAGCCTGTAAATATGGTAATTTACTTGCCGTTAAATTTTTATATAAAATTAAGCCATCCATTGATTTATCTGTTCATCAAGATGAAATGTTTCATTCTTCCTGTACAAATGGAAAAATAAATATTGCTAAATGGTTATATCAATACCGTGGAAATAATATACATCATGATTCTATTTTGAAATATGGACTAATTGGAGCTTGTAAGAATGGACATTTAGAGGTTGCAAAATGGTTATATAATACATTTGATAATGTAGATCTAACGATAGATAGTGATGCTTCATTTATCGAAGCAGCTAAAAATAGTAAAATAAATGTGTGCCATTGGATTAAGTCCATTTATCCAGAGCGATATACATTTGTCATCGAAAATCAATATGGCTATAAAGAAATAACTTCTTATAAAGTAGATAAGAATTTAGAATTAACGGAAGTTCAAGAATTAGAAAATGAAGCAAAAGAATGTTATATATGCATGAGTGAAAAAAGTACAATTATTACTTCATGTAAACATCAAACATGCCATGATTGTATGAATCAATATTATAAAATTACTTATCCAATGAAATGTCCTTATTGTCGAACTGAACATATTACTCTATATCAAATTCAGGAAAACTAATAAAGTATAATTTATTTATTTTTATAAAAATTATCATCATGATCTGATCCCTTCCAATTACTTAATAATTTATCTTCTTTATTTAATGGCTCATTCTCAATGTTATAAGCTTCATCTTCAAAAGAATTATTACTAAATAAAGAATATGTAGTAAAATAAGAAATATTTTTCATCATCATACATACATATTGAAAATAAAAAGAAAAGAATCCTTCTCTATAAATTTGACGCACATGAGTTAATTCATGTTTAATAACTGATGGTAATGTTTCTTCTTCTTTTGTACTAATCAAAACAAAGGGAAATAAAACAAGACCATCTAATTTCATTATTTTAGTAAATAAACAATTATAAATAAGAATTGGTTTCATTTTTTGATACTAAAAATATACTATAATTATATTTTATATTATGATTATATTTTTATGACAACTTTATTATAATTTTCTAAATAAAAATTATAATAAAATTTAAAGGTTAAGACTATTATTATATATAGAATAAGTTAGAATAGAAATATAATGATATCTTACTTAGAAATATTATATATATTTCTTTATTGTTTCATACTTTATATTCCAACTTTATCATTGGATTATTTTTTTTCTTTTTTCTTTTCTAAAAAAATAAAAATAATTAAAGATTTAGATAGTGGATCTTTTTTTTATGTGACCTATATCAATGATGTATTTAGTATAAATAATTCTAAAATACTACGTTGTCCAACTATTGATGAATATGATATTCAAGAATATCAACCAAAATTAAATGAACTTTATTATGTTAAAAATAATTTTGTAGATATATTCAATCAAACGAATATGATTCCCACATGGAATATAATAAATGTAAAAAATAGAAAATCTACAAAATTTGTGATTGAAAAATATGATAATCAATATTTTTACTGTACAAATAAAACAGGGTATAATCCAATTCCTATTGAAATTGTTATATTTCAAAAAAGTTAAATAATCCCTCTATTTTACGGTTAAATATTATATTTAATTTCATTATAATACACTAAGTATATGGAGTCTTATTCCATTCAAGAATATAATGATTTTGACTGGAAATCTTATAAAGAATTAAATCCTTTTTTATATATACATGGATTGCGAAATCAGGAAGAATATGAAAAAAATTATATTTATGAAGGACGGTATTTAGGAAGATATTATCATATGAAATATAAAACTCCTAAAACATTTCATGTACTTATTGCAACCATTGGAAAACAATCTATATTTCGTATGTTAGAAAGTTTGAAGGAAGAATTAGAACAACAAGACTTTCTTACTATTGTATTTGATGGAACAAATAATAATTATGATATCATTGAAAAATATATTCAAAATAATTTTCAATGTACTTTTCAATTAATTATTGAAGAAAAAAATTTAGGATTTTGGGGCCATGGAATACGAAATAAACATCAAGAATTAAAAGGAGACTTTATTTATCATTGTGACGACGATGATATTATTGTTCCTGGAACTTTTTATAAATTTCGGAAAATATGTATTCATGAAGATACAATTTATATATTTAAAATAAAAACGGAAAATAATGAGATTATTTGGAAAGAAAAAAATATTCAATTAATGAATATAAGTACTCAATCGGGCGTAATTCCAAATAAAATAAATAAGCAAGGTTTCTGGAAACTTAAATATGGAGGTGATTATGATTTTTATAAGTCAATTACACAAAATAATAAAGTGTTATTTGTGAATCAATTGATTTATATAAAATATAAATTATAATCATAATTAAATAATAACTTGATTATATTTGAATAATTATGTAAGATAATCAAAATAATCTTGTATTTCTATATTTTTAACATAATGTTCTAAATAATTGTATTTATAATATATATCAATTTCTTTTTTATGAGTATCATACATAAAATATTTTTTGGATATTTTCTTTAATTTCATATCTTTATTATCATCTTTATTATTAACAACTTCATTACTAATATCTTCTTTGTAATTATTATTTCTAATTTGAAATACTTGATGATTCATTGAACTTCTTATAAAAACTTGATCAAAATGAATATTTTTATTTGTAAAAGAAAATACTTCTTGATTCTCTAATAAAATAATTACATTTTTATCTTTCGAAGTATCGTTCTGAATTGTAAATTGAATATTTTTTCCATTTTTTCCAGAAATATGACTAATTTGTTTCTGAAAAATCATACTATAATTCATAAAAATAGTAAGTCCTTTTTGTATATCAAATATAAATTCGTAATGCGAATCATCATTTATATTTAATTTAATGGAAAATGATTCTTTTAATTCAAGTTCAAGATGAAATAATGACGAAAAAATATTTTGAAGAGCAATAAATTTACATGATGATATATGATTCAGTTTTTCAGGATGATAAATAGTTTGTAATTGATATGGATTCCAGTAATGAATTTGATCAATCATATGTTCATGTTCATTTTTTTTAATTATTTGAGAAATAATATGTTCTATTTTTGAAGAAATAGAGGACTTATTTAAGGGGATAACATAGATATATTTTTTAGGAATGATAGGATTATGAAATAAAGTATACCATGATCTTTCAAAGAAATGTCCTTCTTCTGGATTATCATGATAATTTAAATAACGATATAAATATTCATAAAAATCTTTTGGTTTTTGATGTATTAATTTTCGTGAAACCGAAAAAATAGCTCCCCAAGCAACAGGAAGAAATTGGACAGATTCATCTATCTTTACCCCGCATAATTTGGTTAACCATTCATATAAAATAAAAGGCGAAGGTGTCATTTTTCCATGCATAAGATCATTTTTCCATTTTCCGAAATGAGCAATAGGTTTTTTGATTTTTTGAATATCTTCTTTTTTTGTAAAAGCAGTAAAATCGTTTTCTTCAAAATAATCTTCTATATTTAAAATCATATGATCTTGTATTTTTCCTTGGAAAAAAATATTATATTCTGTTAAATGATCATAATTTTGAATAATATGATATAAATAAGTATGACTTTCTCGACCATAATTTGGTAAATTTATAATATGAAATAAATGTCCTGGTATATCTTGTTTTCCTTTATTATAAATATAGCAAATATCTTTATATGGCAATAGCCAATTAATATTTTCATTATATCGTGCTACAATTATAGAATATTTATCTTTAATATCATTCATCTTTATAATGAATTGGATAAAAAACAACTTTTTTGAACTTAAATTTATTAGTTTAAAAATATAAAAAAAAAATTAAAACTCATATTATAGTATCCATGGTGAAATCTACCGAAGCTAAAAAGACAACTACGCGTAAGCCAAGAGCTAAAAAAATAGAAACTAACACTGAAGAAACAAAACCTATTCCTAAAAAAAAAGCTGCTCCTCGTAAAAAAAAAATAAATGTAGAAAATGTAGAAAATGAAGAAGTTGTGAAAGAAGAAGTAACAAATGAAGAAGTCGTGAAAGAAGAAGTAACAAATGAAGAAGTCGTGAAAGAAGAAGTAACAAATGAAGAAGTAGTGAAAGAAGAAGTAACAAATGAAGAAGTTGTGAAAGAAGAGGTAGCAAATGATGAGACAACAAATGATGAAACTGTTTTTAAAAAAATAGTAAAAGAAGAAACAGTTCTTCAAGAAGTTGAAGTAAAAAAAGAACCTGTATCAGAAGAAATAATTTCAGATCAACTTGATGAACAAACACAAGATCAAGTTGAAGAAACTTTAGAAAATCAGAAAAAAAATGAAGAAGCTATTTCAGATGATATAGAGAAAAATGATAATAATGAAGAATTAATGAATAAAGAAAATATAGGAAGCTATGAAACTACTGGAATTACTGATAATAAGTCAGATGAAAAAATAGAAGTATCTTATAGCGAAGAAATAATTTCTGAATCATCAGAATTAAATAGGGAAAGTGAACCAGAACTAAAACAAGATCAAATTTTAGAACAACCAATAGAAATTAAAAAAGAGTATGAATCTATTCCAGAAAAAAATATTAAGAAAAATATTACAAAAATATCCAAATCAAATAATGAATTAAGTGATCAAAAATCAATTTCTTATATCGATGGTTTACTAGAAGATTCAAAAAATATTATCAACTCTATTGAAGAAAATGTTCAATCAACTTCATTAGTAAAAATTGAAAAAGAAACTAATAATGAAGATGTTTTGTTAAAAGAAAAATTAGACAATATTATTCAAAATTTAAAAGAAAATAATATTAATGAATTTGATTATAATGATATTAACAAAGTCTTCAATTTGATGAAAGATTCTGTTATTTTATTCCAAATTAAACAAGGAACTATTCATTATTTGGAGAAAAAAGGAATGGAAAGTCGTAATCAAAGTATCATTAGTCTTATCTTTCAAACTCATAAATCAAATCCCTTGGCGGATAACACTTTTATGATTTATACAGGTGATGAATTAGATCCTCAATTTTATCAATATCCTTTTGTACTTTCTTTCCATAAAAAGAAAAATGATAATCACCATCTTTTTCCCAGTTTTACTTTTCAACATTGGAAAGAATTAAATAATGGTCATTATCATCAAATTTATACCTATATGACAAATAAAGAATACCCATGGGAAAATCGCAAAGAAAAATTATTTTGGTCAGGATATAGTTTAAATCCATTGGTGAATTTATTTCAAAAAGAACCAACTATGGAAATTAATATTAAAAATCAGAATCAGTCAAAATCTTATTTCGTAGAAGAGCTTGTAAATTATAAATATTTATTGTGTATTGATGATAACTTATATTCTAATCGATTAAATTATATGTTTTTAACAAAATCATGTGTAATTATATTAAAAAATGAAGATACATATAATGAGGAATATTATCATAAATATTTTAATGTAAATGAAGATTATTTTGAAATAACTTATAATAATAAAACAACCTATCAAGAAATTAAAAATAAAATTAATCATATTATAACAAAAGAAGATTGTAAACAAGTTGCATTAAATGCTTACCAAAAAGCAAAATATATTTTCCATCAAGATAATATTAATGAATATATTTACAATTTACTTTTAAGATTATCAGTAAAATGTAAATCAAATGAATCTTTATCAAAAAATATATTTTTTACTTCAAGTCTAAATGATTTTGTATATGATCGAATTATACCCAATAAAAATGAAATTTCATTTTATTTCCGAGGAAATAACTTTGAACTTGAATTTGTGGATAAAGTAAATAAAATTGAACTAACAGTAAAACCAAATGTGACAAATATCTTTTACAATCTAAAAAATATATTTAACTATCGTATTCCTAATATTATGTCATCTTCGCGATCTATAGAATACAGAATACATATTGATAAAGATATGTTTCAAGTATATATTAATAAGAATATACCATTAATTCAAATGAAATTACCCGATCCATTTACAATAAATCAAGTTGGATTAAAAACAAATAATTCAGAAGGTATCTGGTTCACTTAAGTATAATATATACTAACAAACAATATATATATATATATATATGTTTTATATATATAAAAAAAACATATATATGTTTAAACATAAATTATTTTTTGATTTATATAATAATGAATCCTGCTCATTCTTATATATTTGAATCGAAAGATTATATTATTATTATGCAGCCTAAAAAGAATCTTTTATCTAAAGATATAAAATTTGAACTAATTTTTGATGAAGAAAATCAAGAAATACATTTAAAAAAGATTTCATCAGAAAAAAAAGAAGGATGGCAAGAGATTATTTATTTATATTTTTTTCATAAAATTACTAAAAAACAAAAAATTATTTATATTGGTTCTTCATCTAAAAATGAAATAAAAAAGAAAATACAGTTAGAGGAAAAGAAAGTATTTTTTTGTTTAACATCAATTCCAAGTCGTGCCAATAATGTAGAAATTCTAAAAAATAATTTAGAATATTTACTTCAAACACAAACAGAAAAAATAGAAAAAATTTATATATCTATTCCCAAAAACTATTTACGATTTGAAGATACCGTAAATCCTGAGATTATCCAGCAATTGGAAAGATATGATAAGATTGAAATTATTTATTTAGAAAAAGATTATGGTCCTGGTTCAAAATATATGGGACCATTAATACATAAATATGAAGAATTAAAAAATAATATTATGATAGTTATCGATGATGATCGTAAATATAATAAATATTTAGTACAACATTTTAAAATAGCCCATGCATCATTTCCAGATTCTAAATTTTTAACCGGAGAATGGAATTTATTTTTTCAACCTTATTATTATGATATTCGTGAAGAAGAATTAGACATGTATGAAGTCCAAGAAAATAAAAATAATCCAATAAAAAGAGGAACAGGCCTCGGAGGATTTTATGGATTTGCATTAATTGTTCAGGAATCAATGAAGGAATTTTTAGATTACCATTTACAAATTATTGAAAATGTGAAAAACGCGCAATTCCATGATGAAGGAATATCTCTTAGTTATATCAAAAATAAAGAAGAAGCCATTTTATTTTTAAAGCATAAAGGTTGTTTTACTATTTTTCAAGAACCAGATGCTTTATGGAAAGAAACGCAATATAATCGTCATATAATTCAAAATGATATTTTAAAATATACACAAGAGAATCATTTATTAAATAATAATGTAAATATATAAAAGATAAAGAAATAGAAAATAATATAACGATTAACATATAAATCCTTATATTATTGTCTAGTAAATTCACTATTTTTAACCATGTGTATAATTCACTATCTCCTATGAGTTGGAAATTTTATTTTTAATTCTATCTTATAATAGTAAATCTTATCTATTATACCAACATGTTATTTATTTATAATCCTAAAACACAAAATCATTTATTTTTAATTGAAATGATAAAACAACAATTACAATCTTATTCTATTCCTGTACAGGAAATTCATGAAATCCAAGATAAAGGTAATCAAGATGATATTTATTTACTTTTTCTAAATTTTTACTTTCTTTTTGATAATCCTGTAATTCAGAAAGAATTTCAATTTTTATGCCGGCAAAAATATAAAATATTGTATATTACAGAACCTATTCAATTTTTAATAGATAAACAATTGTATCAAACTCAAATTCGGAAACTTAGACCAAATTTAATTTTTACTTATTCTCAAGAAAATTGTAAACTTTTCACCAATCAATTTCCAATGATCAGATTTTTTCCAATTGACCATCATTATTTAAATTTTACCAACATAAATAACGTACAAGATTTACAACAAAAAGATACAACTTCTTTACTTTTTATTGGAAAAATGAATGATTATCGCAAGAATATACTATACAGATCCTCTTTTAAAAATATAAAAATCATCGAAGATGCTTGGACAAAGGATTCTTGGACAACATTAGTTAAAAAACATTTATTTTTTGTAAATCTGCACCGAATTAAAGAAAATAAGTGCTTGGAATTAATGCGCATTGTACCTATTTTATACAATGGTGGTATTGTTATTAGTAGTGCCATTAATCAAGAAGAGACTAAGGAGTTTAAAGATTATAACATTCATTTTTGTAATCAAGATGAAGAGATATATGATATTTATTTACAAATAAAAAAAAATTTAAATTATAAAGAAATATATCAAAAAATGCTTTTATTTCGTAATAAAGAAAATCATGATATAAAAAAATTAATTAATTATTTGAATAAAATAAATAACAAGTATATTGGTATGAAATAGTGTAAATTTATATTATTCAATTGATAATATAAATTAACATTACGAATCAAGTAATTGTACAATATTGGAAAAATGTAATGTTTTCGCTTCTTCTACAGGATACATTCCTAATTTATTCTGAATATCTATAATACCTCCATGAGATAATAATTCTTTAAGTAGTTCATATTGATTCTGACGAATGACAAGAAAAATAGGAAATCCCATATTCACATCAGCACCTAAATAAATCAATTTTCTAGCTATTGAATAATTCTTATTTAAGATGGCATAATAAAGTGCTGATTTTCCGCGACTATCAATAACATTTAAATTAAAATGTAAAATGTGATGGAAATAATAAAAAATAGGATCCGAAAAATGTTTATTTTTAACCATCCATAAAATTAATTTATCTTGTATGGTGCACTCATGAATATGTTTTTGAATAAAACATAAATCATGTAATCGAATTGCACTTAAAATGAAAGGATTTACATCCATTGAAATTTTTTTAAATAATATTTTTTTAGCCCCTAGTTATAAAT